>ERZ1673739.413-NODE-413-length-60796-cov-8.954709_pt1 | contig 60796 bp, 42 predicted proteins | sample MGYA00580210_ERZ1673739 | MGnify/ENA primary metagenome ERZ1673739 (study PRJEB41218, sample SAMN15661749) | gut metagenome | host: Homo sapiens | place: Canada: London | collected 2015-08-20/2019-03-30 | study: EMG produced TPA metagenomics assembly of... | reverse complement strand
TCAGCTTTCGCTGACCAGAATCACGCACCAAGTCTCACGTGCGTTCGACTTGAACAAAAAAATAAAATAATTTAAGACAAAATCGGAGAAAATTTTCTCCGATTTTGTCATTTCAGTTATAAGATCTTAACGATGGGTCGTCCGAAAGGTCACAAAACGGAAGTGTTTGTCAAGTTTTTCCCCAACAATGCCGATGACTTTTCCCATGGTGAAAGCCGCCAGTACCGTTCCGATACCAAGTCCTTTGATGCGTCCGATACCGATGAAAGTGATTAGTGCTGTTGTTGCCAGACAGATAACATCGAAGGATATTTTTACTTTGGAGTATTTAAAGTTTTTGATCGCAGACAATTCTCTTGGAAAGAGGTCTGTCGGAATGATCGGCAGTCCGCAGCGGTTGGAAAGTGCGATTCCGAGGCAAAGCAACAGATAACTGATGACAAAGTACAAGATGCGCATTGGTATGTTATAAGGAAGAATGGAAATCCAGCCTTCGTGTACATCCAGCATCATACTAAAGGCGAAACCAACCACGAAACTGAGCAGATATTCGGCTACGAAGCGTTTCCGAAGAATCATTAGTGAAGCAATTAAGATTGCCTGAAAAATATATGTCCATGTTCCAAGAGAAAGGAATGGAAATACTTCGGAAAATGCGTAAGGTACACTGGAAATGGCAGAAATTCCGGAGCCGGAATAAAGCATCAGCACCACGCCGAAACTGTTCATTATAATTACCAGAAGCAGGGCTAATTCCCCGCGAAAAATGTGTCTTTGATCCTGTGAATATGTATCATCCATGATTATGCCTCCAATTAGTTTTTGGCAGTACATACACCAACTGCACACCCGAGTTTAGCACTACAGGAAGATGTGTTCAAGTCTCTATTTGGTCACTAGTGCATCCGCCGAAATTCCAGTGGTGTCATGCCGGTTGCTTTTTTGAACATGGAAATAAAATGACTGGTATCAGAAAAGCCAGTCATGCTGGCAATGTCCTGTACTTTCAGGTATGTGTTGACCAGTATAAGTTCTTTCGCTTTGTTGATACGGTGCATTGTCAGATATTCATACACGGAGCAGGAAAAAAAGCGTCGGAATAAACGGGAAAGGTATTGCGGTGAGACAAATACTTTTTCACTTAGCGCCTGCGCGGTCAGATCTGAAGCAAAGTTTGTTTCTATTTCCTGCACAACGGGTATGATATAGCGTTGATAAAGTGGATCCTGCATGTGGGTCGGTCCGTTGACGCAGTCCGTAAAGTTTAGCAGCAGGTTATAGCAGTTGGCAGACAGAAATTTGCTGTCCTGCTGTCCATGTGCGGCAATCTCATCTACACAGGTGGCAATCTGAGCAGCAATCTGCTGCCCCTGTTCTTTTTCAATCCAGATGACACTTCTGTTTTGTACCATTGCAGAGATACTTGATTCTAGTGTTCCGGTAAAGGTAACAAAAGCGTTGATCCATAGATCAGATTTCTTTTTGTAAGAATGTGGAATGGAAGGCGCGATGAGAAAACCTTCATTTTCACGCAATTCGTAAATGTTTCCCTGAATCTCAATCTGTCCGCATCCGGATTCTGTCTGCAGATAATGGTAATGCGGATAACCTTCCGGACGGCAGGTTTCTTCTTCAATCCAGTGATTCCCGATGGAGTCAAACATAAACGGTGCACTTACGGGTGTGTTTCTGAAATAAATTGGCATAATATTCTCCTGAAAAGTAAAGTGGTATCTAATCAGTGTTTTTATAAAGCAAATATCGACAGCAATAGTTGTTTGACATAGATACTGATGATAATATTTGTTTCGAAATGTTATATTTTTTAGCGAAACATATTATACACCTATAGAACAAAATCTGCTATACTAAATATACTTAGAGCAGTAGAGAATACGATTTATCAGGAGGAGGAAATAATGAAACAGTTTGATTACGCAATGGTAAAAGATCCGGAATATTTTCGTGATGGTCGTCTGGATGCACACTCCGATCATGTGTATTATGCAACTGAGGAGGAAGCATGTGATAAAGAGACATCCTATCGTGAGTCTCTGAACGGACTCTGGAAATTCCAGTATGCGAGAAATTATGAGAGCGCGATCCCGGGATTTGAGACAGAGGAATATTCCTGCAAAGACTGGGAGGACATCTATGTACCGGCTCATATCCAGATGGAAGGCTACGATGCGCCACAGTACGCAAATGTGCAGTATCCGTGGGAAGGACATGAGGACATTCATCCGGGCGAGATTCCGACACATTTTAATCCGACAGCAAGTTATGTAAAATATTTCACTGTTCCGGAGCAGATGAAAGGAAAACGTTTATTTATTTCTTTCCAGGGCGCAGAGAGTGGAATTGCTCTGTGGCTGAATGGAAAATTTGTGGGATACAGTGAGGATTCCTTTACGCCGTCTGAGTTTGAACTGACCGAGTATGTAAAAGAGGGCGAGAATAAACTGGCCGCTCAGGTATTTAAATGGACCGCCAGCAGCTGGTGTGAGGATCAGGATTTTTACCGTTTTTCCGGTATTTACAGAGATGTATATCTCTATACTGTTCCGGAAGTTCATGTAAATGACCTTCGCATTCGTGCAATTCCGGAAGAGTCACTGACAAGTGCAACCCTTGAATTAGTGACAAAAACATGGGGAAGCGGAACATTAAAGATTCTTCTCTCCAAAGACGGTGAAGTAATTCTGGAAGATAGCAAAGAGATTTCCGATGAGGATACATTTACATGGAGAGTGGATGCTCCGGTACTTTGGAGTGCAGAAGATCCGCAGTTATATGATCTGGAACTGACTGTATCCGATGCAAACGGAAACGTGCAGGAAATCATTCCGCAGAAAGTCGGCTTCCGCCGTTTTGAAATGAAAGATGGTATCATGACATTGAATGGAAAACGTATCGTATTCAAAGGTGTAAACCGTCATGAGTTCAGTTCTGTCAGCGGTCGTCACGTATCTGAGGAGGAACTGCGCAAAGATCTGACAACGATGAAATTAAACAATATCAATGCCATCCGTACCTGCCATTATCCGGATATGTCCAAAATCTATGAACTGTGCGATGAGTTTGGCCTGTACATGATCGATGAGACAAACCTGGAATCTCACGGTTCCTGGGATGTGGCAGAAATGACAAAGGACTTTACATATACCGTTCCGCACAACAAACCGGAGTGGCTGGAGATGATGCTGGATCGTGCAAACTCCATGTATCAGCGTGATAAAAACCATCCGGCGATTTTGATCTGGTCCTGCGGTAATGAGTCTTTCGGTGGAAAAGATATTTTTGAAATGTCACAGTTATTCCACAGAGAAGATCCGACCAGACTTGTTCACTATGAAGGTGTCTGCCATGATCGTAGTTACAACGACACCAGTGATATGGAAAGTCAGATGTATCCGTCTGTGGAAGCAATCAAGGAGTTCCTTGCAAAAGATGACAGCAAACCGTTCATCTGCTGTGAGTACACACATGCAATGGGAAATTCCTGCGGTGCAATGCACAAGTATACAGATCTGACCGATACAGAGCCGAAATATCAGGGAGGCTTTATCTGGGATTATATCGATCAGTCTATTTACAAAAAAGACCGTTATGGCAAAGAATTCCAGGCATATGGCGGAGATTTTGGCGAGCGCCCGACCGACTATAATTTCAGCGGAAACGGTATCGCATACGGCGGTGACCGTGAAGCTTCTCCGAAAATGCAGGAAGTAAAATTCAACTACCAGAACATTACAGCTAATGTAAGCGAAGATAAAGTGACTGTTATTAACAAAAATCTGTTTGTAAATACAGATACTTTTGATGCAAAAGTAACGCTGGCAAAAGATGGAAAAGTTGTTTGTACAAAACTACTGACAACTGCAGTTGCACCGTTAAGTGAGGAGACCTATGATCTTCCGATTGCAAAACAGGAGCGTCCGGGCGAATATACCGTAACGGTATCTTTCTACTTAAAAGCTGATACAGTATGGGCGAAAGCAGGACATGAGGTAGCATTCGGTCAGTATGTATATCAGGTAGAAAAAGCACCGGCTGCATGCACAGATGAAATAGAAGTTATCCGCAGCACACATAATATCGGTATCCGCGGAGCGCATTTTGAAGTATTATTCTCTGCATTAAACGGAGGTCTGGTTTCTTATAAATATGCAGGTCGTGAGATGATTGAGTCCATTCCAAAGCCAAACTTCTGGCGTGCACCGATCGATAATGACTGTGGAAACCTGATGCAGATGCGTTATGCTCAGTGGAAGATTGCAAGTATGTATCTGAATTTCAAAGATTATCGCGATGGTATTTATGTAGGTGGACATCAGCCACAGCTTGAAGTAAAAGAGCATTCCGCAGTGGTATCTTATACTTATGTAATGCCGACGACTCCGATGGCAGAGTGTCATATTTCCTATGAAGTATTCGGCGATGGACGTGTAAAAACAACCCTTACATATGATCCAGTCAAAGAGCTAGGCGATATGCCGGAGTTTGGCGTGATGTTCAAGTTCAATGCAGATTACGATCATGTAGAGTGGTACGGACTGGGTGAGGCTGAGACTTATGCAGACCGTAAGCATGGTGCAAAACTTGGCATTTACAAAAATATGGTAGCTGACAACATGGCTCGTTACATGGTTCCGCAGGAGTGTGGTGCAAAAGAAGAAGTCCGCTGGGCGAAAGTAACAGACCGCAAAGGACGCGGAATGTTATTTGAGATGGATCCGGCAAATGGTCCGATGATGTTCTCTGCACTTCCGTATACACCACATGAGATGGAAAATGCAATGCATCCGTATGAACTTCCGGAAGTTCATTACACGGTAGTACGCGCGGCAAAAGGCCAGATGGGAATCGGCGGTGATGACAGCTGGGGCGCACGTACTCACGAGGAATATTTGCTCAAATCCGATGAAAAAATGACATTTAGTTTCGTATTTAAAGGGTTATAAAAATTCTTTGTTTCCTTATTAATTTAATGTGAATCAACGGTAGGTTGTGAAAAAGGTCTCCGTCAATTTTGTCTCCGCAGCTAACAATCGCTTGCTGAGAAAAAATTGTCGGAGACCTTTCTTTTACGGTACAATGCTGTCGAAACGATTTTATAAAAAATTGTAACGTTTTTGATTCCATGGGGTCTAATTTATAGAAAACAAAATCATGATGAAGTTTTTTTGGGGGTGAATACAGATGAGTGAACATGAAATCAGTCAGGATATCCTGATCGCAGAGTATGAAGCGGTATATTATTATGTGTTATCACTTTGTCATAATTCATCCGAAGCAGAAGATATTACACAGGAGACTTTTTGCCGGGCGTTGTATAAAAAGACGGCGTTTAAGGGAAATTCCAGTATTTATACGTGGTTGTGTGCCATTGCCAGAAATATCTGGTTGAAGGAGATCAAAAAAGAGAAACGCAATGTGTCGGATGAGGTTCTTTTCAGAGAATTGGAGTGGAACGGCGAGACGATTGAGTCAATGATCATAAATCAGGAAACGCTGAAATCCATTCACAAAATTCTTCATACAATGGACGAACCGTACAAAGAGGTGTTTTTTCTGCGGACGTTTGGCGAGCTTCCATTTCGGGATATTGCGGATTTGTTTGGAAAGTCAGAGAGCTGGGCGAGGGTTGTGTATTATCGGGCAAAGCAAAAAATATTAGATCAATGGAAGAAAGAAGGTGACTTTTAGTGTCTGAAAAGAATAACATGAATCAAATTTCCTGTGATATGGTTCAGGATTTGCTACCGTTATATCAGGATGGACTTGTTCGCGATAAGACAAAAGATGCAGTGCGCCAGCATTTAGAACAGTGTTCAGCATGTAGACATGTATATGAACAGTTGAAAATGCCTGTTGTCTTAGAAAAAAATGAGACAGAACAGGGCGTGGAACGGTTTCAGGCTATGGTGAAAAAGAACCGGGAAATTTTGAAAAATAAAATAGTGCTTGGTTGTGTGATTTCGGCAGTAGCTGCATGTATTTTCTGTTTTATTGTATTATGTGTACCTGTCATTCCTTCAAATGAAAGTAATATGAGAGTCAAGGATGTATATTGCGTGAATGAGGACGGAGTGCAAAAAGTATATATAAATTGTCAGTGGCCGGATAGCAGGAGAAGCGCAATTTACAGACCTTCATTTGTACTGAATGAAGATGGTTCTGCAACGATGAAGACTGCAAAAGAGTATAAACTTACCATAGCGGATAAAGTGAGCGGCCGTGCGGAAACTTACGATAATGAACTTTATGGAAGTGCATATGTGGAATTGGATACTCCGTGTAAAAGCATTATTTATGATGGAAAACAGATATGGTCGGAAGAGGACTATAACAGAGAAATACCGGAATATGTCTATGATTAGGTTGAAGATGAATAACCAGTAAGTTATAATAGTGGCATAGAATACAGAGGTTTCTAAGGAGATGTGGCTAGTATGATTGGATTTAGCATTATGACATGGTTCATTGCGGTAATTATGATAGGTTTGAGTATTTCCCTGCTGAAAGGAAATTATACTTTTGTTCATGGTAACGTATTCGATAGAACAAAAGATAAGGCAGAGTATGCTAAAAAATTAGGAAAGCCTGTCTTGTTACTTGCAGTTGGAATTGCCATTTCTGGAGTGCTTGCAGTTGCATTGCCGCAGGAATATGCTATGACGATTGTAATCATCTTTTTATTATTAGTGGTGGCAGTAACGATCGGTCTGTTTTACAGAGTGGATAAGTATTTTCGTAAATTATACCGGGTTTAACGGGCATGAAGACAAACGTTCCACAGGAATTGGCCTGTATCTGTGCAGGGAAGTATTACAAAAGCTGGGGCATACCATTCAGATACAGTCCGAATTGGGAGAAGGAACTACGGTAAAGGTTGGATTTTCAAAGGATACAATTGATTTCCGGGACTAAAAATGATTTAGTATGAGAGAAAGGCTATCTATCCATAACTGCAGGTTATGACTAGATAGCTTTTCTGTATTTGTGAAGAAAGTGTGAACACTGTATAATAAAGCTATCGGACATAGGGGTTCGGCAATGAAGAAGGAGGATTTTTCTATGAGAAAGAAAAAAGTATTGGCTACATTGATCGCAGTGGCAGCTTGCCTTACTTTCACAGGTGTGGCAGCACCTTCTGCTCTGACAACAACCGCTCAGGCAGCAGGTTATACCGGACTGAAGAGAATTTCAGCAGGTAACTGGCAGTATTACAAAAACGGAAAGAAAGTAACAAGCGGCACAGACGTAGTAAAAAACGAAAACGGCTGGTGGTATGTAAAGAACGGTAAGGTTGATTTCAAAGCAAACACCGTAGCGAAGAACCAGAACGGCTGGTGGCTGATTCGCAATGGTAAAGTAGATTTTTCCGCAAATACAGTTGCAAAGAATGAGAACGGCTGGTGGCTCATCCGCAATGGTAAAGTAGATTTTTCCGCAAATACAGTAGCAAAGAACCAGAATGGCTGGTGGCTGATCCGCAATGGTAAAGTAGACTTTTCTGCAAACACCGTAGCAAAGAACCAGAATGGCTGGTGGCTGATCCGCAATGGTAAAGTAGATTTTTCCGTAAATACAGTAGCAAAAAATGAGAATGGCTGGTGGAAGATTACCAACGGAAAAGTTGATTTTGGTTATACTGGAATAGCGAAAAACGAGAATGGCTGGTGGAGAATTGAAGATGGAAAAGTAAACTTTGACTGCAACAGCGTAGAGAAAAATGAGAACGGCTGGTGGTACCTGGACGGCGGAAAAGTTGATTTTGGATACAACGGTCTGGCAAACAACAAGAATGGTCAGTGGGTTATTGAAAACGGAAAAGTAACCTTTGCATACAATGGTGAATATACAACCTCAGAGGGTATAGGATATCAGGTAAATGGAAGCAAAGTGGATACAAAATCTTTTGATTATTCCAAACTGATCGCTGAGCAGGAAAAACAGTTTGCAGTTGTTCCGGAAGCAGCAAAAATCGGCATTGCAGCAGAGGATGAGAAAGGTGCATCCGGCGTTGTGCTGACAGCTTCCAAAAAATATCAGGGTGAGTACTGCCTGAATGCTTTAGTAGCAGGTGATAAAATTGCTCTGAACGCAACTGGCGATAATAAAGTTTCAAGTGCAGTAAGTACAAACGAGAACAGTGACATTGCTATCGTTGACGGAAAAGTTGTATTTACACCGGCAGCAATCAATGCAGGAAATCCGATAGATGAAGTCATCACTGTAACTATGGAAGATAAAACAGAATATAAAGTACATACTTTAAATGATATGATGCCAGGCATGAACATCGAGAATAATGGTGTTGAAAAAGACGATGCAGGTGTATATTCCTTTGCATTAGATCATTTCTTCCTTCGTGTAAATACAGAGGGCGAGTTAGTATACTATCGTTTCATCCCACAGATGCACGTAACAGTAGACAGTCGTGGAAACGTATCTGAGAATATGGCAGAGAACTTTGCAGCTCAGGATGCCGTTGACGGAAGCCGTTACTACACTGCATTTATTGAGCTGAAACCAGATTACAGAAATGCAAACGGTGGATATTCCAGCGGATCCTATCTGGTAATGGATAAGGATTATGTAGATATTGATCAGGCAGTTCTGGAGCCGACAACAGAGCATGGAGAGGGATACCTGGATCAGCATGAGTTTGTAGTACTTGGCAAAGATCATTATATCGATCTCAGCTACACACCGATTCTGGCAGAGAATCTTCCGGATTCTGTAAAAGGTATAGATGGTGGACATACAGGTTTTGTGTGGGCTGGCATTATTCAGGAAGTAAAAGACGGAAAAGTTGTAAAAGAAATCAATACAGCAGATTATCCGTTATTATATGAATCGGCTGTTGAGTGCATCAACTATGCAGGAAGTACTTTAAAAGGAGCACCGGTTACAGCAGGACAGACAGAGGTTGCAAATAACTTTGCAGCAGGTGTCATGGATTATGTTCATGTAAACAGTGTGGATTACACATTAGATGCAAAAGGAAATACCGATAAGATTTTGGTTTCCATGCGTGATCAGAGTGCAGTTTACCAGTTTGACTTTGACAATGGCGATATCGACTGGATCCTTGGTGGTAAAGCATCAACTCTGACAGGATATGATGAGTATACATCAACCCGCACGGATGATAATAAAGTTCCGTTTAAAGCACTCACTTATGGACAGCACTTTGCGCGTTACACAAACAAAGATGCAAACGGTATGATTACAGGAAATGCAGAGATCAGCGTATTTGATAATCAGACAGGTATCGGACCGTTCCTTACATCTCCGACATTCCCAGGTGCACCGACAACGAAGACACGTACTTTTGAAGCTACAATTGATGAGACAAAAGGAACTGCAACAATTTCTAATGTAATCAAAGGTAGCGATCTGACAGATAAAAATGGTAAATATCATATTGCCAGTCATTGCGGAAGCGTACAGTACGACAGTGCTACATCCGTAACAATCGGTTGGGGACTTCACGGTGTCATTGATAACATTCCTGGTGTAGTTCCAGCTGAGAAATTGACAATTCATGATGGCAATTATCCTGAAATCGCTCTGAAACAGGGAAGCCGTCCAGTATTTACAGATTACAATCCGACAACTGCTACAATCTCCTTCGAGCTGACACCAGTAAGAAATCAGATGAACATGGGAAGTCCGGATGCACTGTTCTCATACAGAACATATAAAACAGCAGACTAATCGAATACAGAGAACGTTAGCGTATCTTAGGATAGACACACGATCCCGGGGATTTAATTTCCCCGGGATTGTTGCGTCTGAAGAAAAAACAGTGTAAACTTGTAGTACCATAATGCGTAGCAGCACAATAGAGGAAACAGGAATTTACTGCAGCAGAGGGGAGTAAGTAGCAAAAGCGGATTGTAAATGTCTGTTTTATAAGGCCAGTATAGAAGAAGACAGTTTTTCGGGGAGGAAGTAGCAATGAGATTGGAACAAATTACATATTTTTTGAGTGTGGCAGAACATGGAAATATTACTGCAGCCGCAAAATCACTTTATATCTCACAGCCTGCCCTGAGTAAACAGATTACACTCCTGGAGCAGGAAGTTGGTCTGCCATTGTTTGAACGTCAGGCGAGAGGCGTGGTGCTGACCCAGGCGGGTGTACAGTTTCAGAAGGATCTGCAGAACATTTTAAAAGAACTGGAACATGCAAAGAAAAATGCGGTACTTGCAGGCCGGGCACAGAAACCATTGTTGAATATCGGTTGTTTTGACGGTTCGTATGCGGATGATTTCCTTCCGTCTGTCTACGATTATCTGAAAGAAGCTGCTTCCGGACAGAAACTTGTGATCCATAAATGCAATTTTCTGGAAGGGCATGAGTATCTCGAAAAAGGGAAAATTGATCTGTGGCTGACTTTGGCACCATCCTGGCAGGACAGACCGGGATTCTTAAAAAAGAAAATTGCGTGGAGAAAAGGTGCCCTGATTTATTCGGAAAAATTGCAGGTGGGGAAGAAAGAAAATCCAACTTGGGAAGATTTTAAAGATGAGACTTGTGTTCTGGTGAAAAAAAGTCAGAACCCGGGCATGTTTCAGCATACCTTAGATACCATGGAATTGATTCGTCTGGATGAGGGAACCATTGAAGTGGTAGAAAATATCGGCACGCAGATCAGTTATGTAAAACTTGGACGAGGGTATTGTTTTCTGTCTGAAAATATCATTCATGGAAGTAAGGGATTGAGATGTATTTCACTTCCGGGAGAACGAGGCATTGAGGTTGTGGCTGTCTGGTCCGAAAAAAATGCGGCAGTGACAAATTTGATGGAGAATTATCCGATATGAAGAGCAGAGGATGCAAATGAGGCTGCGTCAGTTTTTCTTCAAAGCGGATGCAAATGATAATAATATTGTCCTTAGACAGAAATGCTGTTAGAATAAGCAAAAAACAGTGAAGAAAAATGATGAGGTATGAAATGATAAAATTTACAGATGTTTCCTTCGGTTTTCCGCAGAAGGATTTATATAATGAAATTTGTTTTGAAATTGTCGAGGGTGACCATGCGGCACTCATCGGCAGTAACGGCACAGGAAAGAGCACACTGATCGACATGATCATCCACACGGATGAGTATTTATACGATGGCAAAATTGAAAAAGACGAAGCAGTGCGCATTGGTTATATTCCACAGTTTGTAAAGCATGAGACAGAGGACATTTCTGCTTTTGATTTTCTGGCAAAACCATTTGTCGAGCTTCAGCAGAAATCAGAAGCAATCTGTGCGGAGATGGAGACGGCAGAAGATATGGACGAGGTGTACGGCCGTTATCAGAAAGTGCTGGACGAGATGGACGCCATTGACGCATACAATTATGATTCCAATATTCGAAAAGAACTTGCGATTGCAGGTATGACCGCACTGGAAGATGCATCTGTGAAAAAGATTTCCGGTGGTGAGTTTAAATTGTTATCTATTATCAAAAGTATGCTCTTAAAACCGCAGCTTCTGATCATGGATGAGCCGGATGTATTTCTTGATTTTGAAAATATTATCGGCCTTTCCAAGCTGATCAACAATTATGAGGGAACCATTATTGCGATTTCCCATAACCGGCTGCTTTTGAGCCAGTGTTTTAATAAGATTTTACATCTGGAAAATATGGAACTGCAGGAATTTCCGGGGACTTTTGCAGAGTACAATCAGGCGATGTTGGAGACAAAAGTTCAGATGGCAGAGCAGGCGACCAAGGATGCCGAGTGGATCGCTGTACAGGAAAAACTCATCGAAAAAATCCGGTCTGAGGCAACGTATATTGATAATCCGGCAAAAGGAAGACAGCTGAAAGCCCGTGTGTCCTATCTGGAGAGACTGCAGGCGAGACAGTGTAAGAATCCGTTTATTGAAAATCATGGATATGACTTTACCTTCCCGGAAGTGGAACAGTCGGAGGATTATGATCCGGATCATGCACCGGTTGTAATTTCTGTAAAAGATTATGCACTTTCTTTTGATCGTGAATTACTGAAGGATGTTTCTTTTGATATCAAAGCGGGTGAGAAAGTTGCCATTGTTGGTGCCAATGGAACCGGAAAATCCAGCATGTTAAAAGATATCTATGAAAGCATGCAATCAAATACTGACCGCATCGGATATTACACACAGATTTTTGATGATGATCCGGAGCAGCTTTCCGGTGGTGAGCGAAATATCAAGCAGCTTCGAGCATTGTGCGAATCAGATGCAGAAATCCTGTTTTTAGATGAGCCGTCCAGTCACTTGGATACCTATGCACAGATTGCCCTTGAAAAAGCAATCAAAGAGTATAAGGGAACGGTGCTCATGGTGACACATGATTTTTATACCGTTGCAAACTGTGCAGACCGTATTTTACTGCTTGAGAATGGCACAGTCCGTGAACAGAGCGGCAGAGCTTATCGCAAGAGTATTTATAAAAAATATTTCGAAAGTGATATCTTTGAGGCAGAGCGTATTCGGGTTGAGCGGGAAGTACGAATCAATGCGCTGCTCAGAGATGGTAAGTGGAAAGAAGCAAAGAGTGCATTGTAAGAACATACAGAAAGTTGATCTATAATCTGTTCTGTACTACAATTTCTGAGGTGGATCCATTTGAGGGAGAAGTAATCTCAGTTGAAGAGGCAAAATAAAACCGGATAACTTACAAAAATGTAAGATTAAAGGCAGAAATGTAAGCCAAATCGATGGTTTGCATTTCTGCCTTTTGTTATGATAGTCTCAACAAAGAAATAAGCATGCTGAAACAAAAATACAAACATTTTGCAAGACATGAAATTGATGTTAGGGTCAAAAGATGCCTTACGAATTGTTCCGTACTTCGTACTCCCACAATTCTACCCAATATTCGCATATCGTGAAGCTGACGCTCCACTTTTATGCTCATATCGGGGCGGGTCATTAAGCCATAAAACCACTCCTGTGCAAGCACATCGTGGTTTCAGGCTTTTGACCCTGGCATCATGAAATTATGAAAATTATAAAATGTCGGGCAGAACACAGCAAAGGAGTGACTATCATGGCGATTTTGGAAGTAAATAATGTAAAAAAAATATACACGACACGATTTGGCGGCAATCAGGTGCAGGCATTGAGTAACATCAACTTTTCCGTAGAAAAAGGCGAGTATGTGGCGATCATGGGTGAATCCGGTTCCGGAAAAACAACCTTGCTGAACATTCTGGCAGCGCTGGATAAACCAACCTCAGGCGAGGTGCTGCTGAATGGAAAAAATCTGGTATCTGTAAAGGAAAAAGAGATTTCCGCTTTTCGCCGGGATCATCTGGGATTTGTATTTCAGGATTTTAATCTTCTGGATAATTTTTCCCTAAAAGATAATATCTTTCTCCCACTGGTACTTTCCGGTGTGGATTACAAGGAGATGGAAAAACGCATCCGTCCGATTGCACAGAAGCTTGGGATTACCGAACTTCTGGAAAAATATCCCTATGAAGTGTCCGGAGGGCAGAAACAGCGTGCAGCAGTAGCCCGTGCACTGATCACCAACCCGGAACTGGTTCTTGCGGATGAACCGACGGGGGCGCTGGATTCCAGGGCAACGGACGGTCTGCTGAAGCTTTTTTCACAGATCAATGCAGAAGGACAGACCGTTGTAATGGTAACTCACAGTACAAAGGCGGCAAGCCACGCAAATCGCATTCTATTTATAAAAGACGGTGAAGTGTTCCATCAGATTTATCGGGGAAACGCGACAAATGAGCAGTTATATGTGAAGATTTCCGATGCGCTGACCGTATTGACGACAGGTGGTGAAGAACATGAATAATATTTATGTACGTCTGGCAAAGACAAATATTCAGAATAACCGGCAGCTGTATCTGCCATACATTATTTCAGGCATCGTTACGGTGATGATGTTTTATCTGATGATGTTTATCAACAATAATCCAGGATTGAAAAGTATTCCGGGGTCTGCAAACCTGCAAACAATTATGGCGTTTGGTGTTGGTATTATTACTATTTTTGCTTATATTTTCATCTTTTATACCAATAGTTTTATCATCAAGCGTCGGAAAAAAGAAATCGGTGTGTACAATATATTAGGTATGGAAAAACGACACATTGCGAGAGTCCTTGGGTTGGAAACTGTGTTTGCGGCAATGCTTGCCATCGCTGGTGGTATTTTATCAGGTATTATATTTTCCAAACTGATCCTGATGCTGCTTTACCGTATGCTGGGATTTCAGGAGAGTGTATCATTTTATATTGCCAAAGCAGGAATTGCGTTGGCAGTCATCGTTTTTGGTGTATTATATGTGCTTACTTTGCTCTACAACCTGCTACAGATCCGTCTGGCAAATCCAATCGAATTACTGCACGGAGGAAATGTGGGAGAAAAAGAGCCAAAGACCAAAGGTGTGATGGCAGTTGCAGGAGCCGCATGTCTGGCTGTAGCTTACTATATTGCAATTACCACAGAGAATCCAATGGAAGTGCTGATGAAATTTTTCCTTGCAGTTGTTCTTGTAATTGTTGGAACGTATTTTCTGTTTACCGCAGGAAGTATTGCTATTTTGAAAATGCTGCGCAAAAATAAAAAGTTTTACTATAATAAAAAGCATTTTACAGCAGTATCCGGTATGTTATATCGTATGAAACAGAATGCGGCCGGACTGGCAAGCATCTGTGTGTTGTCTACCATGGTGCTGGTGATGATCTCCATGACGGTCAGTATGTTTGCCGGTGTGGATGATGAGCTGAAAGAGCGGTATCCGTATGAGTTATCCTATAGCGTAGATGCAGATAAAATAGAGGAAAATACAGACTGTCAGGAGATTTATCAGACGATTGCTGATACAATCGCAAAGCAGGGCAGGGAAATGACGGATTCTTCGATGTTCAGTTACTTTCAGTTATTTATGAAGAGAGAAGGTTCCATGTTTGAGTTCATTGATCATGATACGGACTTTGCAGATTTATCGGAGATCATTTTCCTGACGAGAGAAAATCTGCTTGCCTATGACAGTTCCCTGAAATCAGCAGATGTTCCGGAACCGGAAGCTGGCAAAATCGACATTTACAGTAAAAACGGGTACGATGAAAGTGTATTTTGCTATCTCGGACAGGATTTTGCAGTAGATCACAGTTTCAGGTATGAATCAGAAGCGGATGCTTATCTTTCGATGAAGGATAGTCTTTATGTGGTTGCGGATGAAGCTACCCTGAGCCGGATGTATGAATTACAAATAGCGGCAGGAGCAAATGCAGATGGTTCCGGTATGTATTCGCTATATCGGACAGAAATGAATTTTGAATATGATGGAACAAAAGAAGAAAAACTGGCGTGTGAAGATGCCGTCAGTAAGGCAATTTCCGCTCATAGTCTGGATGATTCCGGTTATCTGTGCAGCAGAACCGAAAATGAAAAAAGTTTTTATGTTTTATATGGAGGTCTGTTTTTCTTAGGGCTGTTCCTTGGCATTATGTTCCTGATGGTTACGGTTATGATCATTTTTTACAAACAGATTTCCGAAGGGTATGATGACAGAGAGCGTTATATTATTATGGAAAAAGTAGGTATGAGCAATGCAGAAGTAAAGACATCGATCCAGTCACAGATCCGAATCGTATTTTTCCTGCCGCTGGTGATGGCAGCTGTGCATGTGGCAGCAGCGTTTCCGATGATCCGCCGGCTGCTGGCAATGCTGAACCTGACGAATGTGCCATTGTTTGTGACCTGCCTGCTTGTTACAATTCTGGTGTTTACCGCGATTTACTATCTGGTTTTCCGGATTACATCCAGAGCATATTATAAGATTGTATCCAGATAAAAATAAAAAATTTATCGCCTGAAGTTTTGGTGTTACTGTATGTCAGCATGATCGATATATGGAGAAATATGCTGAGTGAACTGTAATGATAAAATTTCAGGCGATTTTGCGTGAAAAAATACCTTTGCTTAGTTGAATTTCAGCGAATTTAATAGTATAATTTCCGTAGATTGTTAGAATTATAACAAAGAAACTGCAAAACAGATATGAGGAGGAATCTATGATGCTTAACTGGAAAAATTTAGATACCCTTGCTTCCTACGAGGAGCTGAAAAAAGTAGAGCCTGTCAATGTGGCAGAGGCAATGTCCGGAGAAAACGGCGCAGAACGTGTAAAAAATTACAGCATTCCGATGATGGATGGTCTTACTTATAATTATGCTGCAAAAGCAGTTGATGATAAAGTGCTTGCAGCGCTGGCAAAACTTGCCGAGGAAGCACAGTTGATTGAAAAATATGAGTCTCTGTACAACGGAGCAGTGATCAATACAGGAGAGAACCGTCTGGTACTTCACCAGCTTACCCGTGGCCAGTTAGGCGATGACGTAGTGGCTGAAGGCGTAAACAAACGTGAGTTTTATGTAGCACAGCAGCAGAAAATCGCTGATTTTGCAAACAAAGTACATGCAGGCGAGATCACAAATGCAGCAGGCGAGAAATTTACAACCGTTGTTCAGATCGGTATCGGCGGAAGTGATTTAGGCCCGCGTGCCATGTATCTTGCATTAGAGAACTGGGCAAAAGTAAATAACAAATTCAAAATGGAAGCAAAATTCATCAGCAATGTGGATCCGGATGATGCAGCAGCCGTATTAAATTCCATTGATGTGGCACACTCCATCTTCATTCTGGTTTCCAAATCAGGTACAACGTTAGAGACACTGACAAACGAGTCCTTCGTAAAAGATGCGCTTGCAAAAGCAGGTCTGGATGCTTCCAAGCATATGATTGCTGTTACAAGTGAGACATCTCCGCTGGCTAAGAGCGATGATTATCTGGCAGCATTCTTTATGGATGATTACATCGGCGGACGTTATTCTTCTTCTTCCGCAGTCGGCGGCGCTGTATTATCTCTGGCGTTCGGACCGGATGTATTTGCAGAGTTCCTTGCCGGTGCAGCAGAAGTAGATAAAGCAGCTACAAACAAAGATTTATTAAAGAACCCGGAAATGCTGGATGCACTGATCGGTGTATACGAGCGTAACGTACTTGGTTATCCGTCCACAGCAGTTCTTCCGTATTCTCAGGCACTGAGCCGTTTCCCGGCGCATTTGCAGCAGCTTGATATGGAGTCCAACGGAAAATCTGTCAACCGTTTCGGTGAGCCGGTTGATTATGTAACCGGACCGGTCATCTTTGGTGAGCCTGGTACAAACGGACAGCATTCCTTCTATCAGTTACTGCATCAGGGAACAGACATCGTACCGCTTCAGTTTATCGGATTCAAAAACAACCAGATTGGTACAGATGTCGTAATTCAGGACAGCACAAGCCAGCAGAAACTGTGTGCAAATGTAGCTGCTCAGATCGTTGCATTTGCCTGCGGTAAAGAAGATGAAAATCGCAATAAAAACTTCGAGGGTGGACGTCCTTCCAGCATCATCATCGGTGAGCAGCTGACACCGAAGACACTGGGTGCATTACTGGCGCACTTCGAGAACAAAGTAATGTTCCAGGGATTTGTATGGAATGTAAACAGTTTTGATCAGGAAGGTGTACAGCTTGGTAAAGTACTGGCAAAACGTGTACTTGCACATGAGACTGACGGAGCACTGAAAGTGTACAGTGATCTGTTAAATATTTAATTTTTGGGCTACGTGTAGGGTATTTTAGACGAAGCGAAAAAAACTCCAATGCAGGCACGAATGATTTTCTATCGCCTTGCCTTGGAGTTTTATTTCCAGCTTCTTCTATTTATACTGTTACACTGTGTATCATGCATATAAAATAATGACATAATAACTTTTATGTTACATGTACAGACTTTGGCTTAGATCAGTTCTTTTTTAATTGATCAAGGGTGAGACTTAATGTATAATTACTGAAATGGCAAAATCAGAGAATCCTTCTGTAACAAGCGATTTAGTAAGCGACTGAGTTTTGCGAGTTTTGCGCGAACGGGAAACGACCAGCTTTTATCGGAGTTGGAAGTGAGCGCGATAAAACCGAAGCAAAACGAGGGTAGCGAACGACTAGCGGTTGCAGAAGGATTCTCTGATTTTGCCTTATATAATAAATTTAGCCAATTTATTTAACAAGAAGGTGGGCAGTAGAAAGCATAGAACAAATTGAAGATTTATGTTAATATAGCATTTATGAAATAAACGAAGTGTGGAAAGGATAAAGTGATATGAGTCTGATAAAAGGAATTCACCGTGTGGCATTGAAATGCTGCGGCAAAGAGGAATTTGAAAAAACAAAACAGTTTTACGGCGAGGTACTTGGACTTCCGGTGGCAAGAAGCTGGAAGGGCGGCATCATGTACGACACCGGAGCTGGTCTGATGGAGATTTTTGATACGAAGGAGACTCCGCTGGAGACAGGAACGATCCGGCATTTTGCATTTGCAGTGGAAGATACGGATGCCTGTGTGGAAGCGGTTCGTGCTGCCGGATATGAGGTGTTTGTGGAGCCGAAGGATATCGAAATTGCATCTGAGATTCCGTTCCCGGCACGTATTGCGTTCTGTCGCGGACCAGTTGGCGAAGAAATTGAGTTTTTCCATGAAAAATAAAGAGAGGAAGGGAATATATAAGTGAAAAAAGGGAGAGCAATTGCGTTGTTGCCAATTGCAGTGTTTTTAGTTCTGTATTTGGGACTGGGTATTTTATTTGAATATATTATGAAGATTCCAATGGGATTTTATAATGTACCGATTGTGTTTGCTTTTTTAGTGGCAATTCTGGTGGCATGTCTGCAAAATCAAAAAGTCAGTTTTGAGGAAAAGCTTGGCATTATGGCGCAGGGACTGGCAGACAAAAATATTATTACGATGCTGCTGATCTTTCTGACTGCAGGCGTGTTTGTCGGCGTGGTTGGTCGCAGTAGCGCGGAAAGTGTCGCATATTTTATGTTGTCGATCATTCCGACGAGGTTTTCTGTGGCCGTTTTATTTGGTGTGGCATGTTTTGTTTCACTTGCCATGGGAACATCAGTAGGAACGATCACCTTGCTGACACCAATTGCGGTAGCGGTATCAGCTGCTTCCGGCTTTGGTCTTCCGCTTTGTGTGGCGTCGGTCATTGGCGGATCCATGTTTGGTGATAATCTGTCTTTTATTTCGGATACGACGATTGCAGCCTGTAACGGCCAGGGATGTGCGATGAAGGACAAGTTCCGGGAAAATTTCTGGATTGCACTTCCGGCAGCGGTTGCGACATTACTTCTGATTTTAATTCTGTCTTTCCGGACGGACATTTCCGGAGCCGTGACAGAGAGTTATCATCTGCTTCAGATCGTGCCGTATATTCTGGTACTGGTGGGTGGAATCATCGGTGTTAATGTGTTTGTCGTGTTACTGATCGGAATTGTGTCCGGTGCGATCATTATGCTGGCGGCGGGCCATATCAGTCCGGCAGATCTGTTGGCAAATGTCGGAAACGGTGCTTCCGGGATGTTCGAGACCAGTATGGTGGCGATCCTTGTGGCAGCACTTTGTGCATTGATCCGGGAATATGGCGGATTTGATGCATTACTGGCGGGCATCCATAAAGTATTTAAGGGAAAAAAAGGCGGTCAGCTTGGAATGGGACTGCTGGTTGGAGCCATGGATGTGGCGACCGCAAATAATACCGTGGCCATCGTTATGGCAAATCCGATTGCAAAAGAGATGGCGGAAGAGTATGGGATTACACCGCGAAAGACAGCGTCGATCCTGGATACGTTTTCCGCAGTTTCCCAGGGAATTATCCCATATGGTGCACAGATGCTGGTAGCGATTTCGGCAGCGCATGAACTGGGATACGATCTGTCGGCATTTCAGATCATGCCGAAGTTATTTTACCCGATTCTGCTGCTGTTCAGTTCACTGGTATTTATCTTCCTGGTGCCGCAGAAGGAAAGAAGAGACATATGAATTACGATGGAATGATTTACCGTCCGCCAAGTGAGGCATACAGCCTGATCTTGCAGGTGACGGTGGGATGTGCGCACAACAGCTGCACATTCTGTACGATGTACAAAGAAAAAAGCTTTCATGTAAAGCCTTTTCGTGAAGTGGAAGAGGATTTAAAAGAAGCACGAAGCTATTACGGAAACCGCAGTCTGCGGATCTTTTTGGCAGACGGTGATGCACTTGTGCTGTCACAGGAAAAACTGTGTACGATCTTACGTCTGTGCAGACAGTATTTTCCGAAGACAGAGCGCATTACTTCTTATGGAACCGCACAGGATATTTTGCGAAAATCAAAAGAGGAACTTCAGGAGTTACATGAACTTGGTCTGGATATGATCTATCTGGGGGCAGAATCCGGAAGCCCGGAGATTCTGGAACATATCCACAAAGGTGTGACGGTGGAGGAATATGTGCGGGCAGCGGAGCGTCTGCGCGGAACCGGGATCCGCCTCAGTGTGACACTGATTTCCGGTCTTGGCGGGCAGAAAATGTTGGAAAAACATGCGGTTGCCTCGGCAAAATTAATTACAGCCATGAAACCGGACTATCTGGGATTTCTGACGTTGCTTCTGGAGCCGGGAGCACCGATGCTGCAGGAAGTAAAATCAGGAACGATGCAGCTTCTGACACCGGCGCAGGTACTGAAAGAGATGGAGTTGTTTTTAACACATGTGGATTCGGAAGGAACCGTATTTCGTTCCAATCACGCTTCCAATTATATTTCCCTGGCAGGCAATCTGAACCGGGACATTCCGGCGATGCTGGAGAAAATTCAGAAAAGCAGGGAGCGGGATGCATTTAAAAACGAGTCTATGCGTAGATTATAAATGAATAAAATATTATATGGCAGGAAAATTTTTCAAATTTCCTGTCATATTTTTTTGCCTTTTTGCATATAAATTACCTAGAAATAAAAGTGGAACTTTGGGTTACAGGGAATCCGGCTTTATTTCGGGAATGGAGATGGTGGAATGCGAAGAAAATGCAAAAGACCTCTCACATTTTTACTGGCGTTGCTGCTCCTTTTTTCACTGACCGGGGCATCTGTGCAGGCAGAAGAATCTGGAAATGCAGGTACTTCTGTACAGGTACAGACGGTTGTGATGCAGGAGGATGGTACGCAGAAAGAAGATGATGTGGGAGCGACTGCATCCACGGAAGAAAACGTGCAACAGGAGATACCAGAGATAAATTTGACAGAAATACAACAGGAAGAATTCCAGAATGGACAGAATGACAACGTAGAAGGCGAAGATACTTTGCAGGAAAAAACAAATGCTGAGACGGATCAGAAAGAAACGTTGCAGAGCGATAGTACACAGAATGCGGAAAATTCATCTGCAGAAGATGCAATAAAAACGACGGACAGCAAATCTGAGAATCGAACAGGTGAAACTGTAAATAATTCAGATGTAGAAAATAATGCATCCGAAAATGCAGCATCTGTGGAGCCTCAGGCAGCAGGAAGTGTTTCCATTACAATTACAGATAATATTGAAAATGCCGGAACTTTAAATGCACAGGTTACCGGCAATCAGCCAGACGGAATCACACTGGAATGGTACAAACATGCGGAAGGGAGTAATACCTGGACAAGGGTGGAACGCCATAAAGTAACCGGAAATTCCTACAATGTGTCGGAGGACGGAACGGCTTTGAATGTTGCGCTGGATAAAGGTGCCCGCTGTTTTTACAAGGTTCAGGTAAAGGATGCTTCCGGTCAGCTTCTGGCAGAATCAGCGGCACTTCAGATCAGCTACTACAACCAGTTGGAAAATGGAGATTTTGAGACACCGGTGACTACCAAAGATACCGGTTATCAGCCGTTTTATTCCAACGGAACCCCAGGACTCATTTGGAAAACAACAGCCAGTGATGCACAGATTGAGTATGTCAGTGCCGCCACAGATAAGTATGACAAAGATACCGGAAAGACGCATGCAAAACAGTCTCTGGAATGGCATAAGGTAGATGCGGCTGCTCATGGCACACAGTTTGCAGAATTGAATGCAAATGAGCCGGGGGCATTGTATCAGGATGTACTGACGACTCCGGGTGCAAAGCTTTACTGGCAGCTTTATCATCGTGGACGTGGCACGAAGGCGAACAGCAGCAGTCAGAAAGATACGATGTACGTGGTGATTATGTCCACAAAACTGGCAAAGCAGTATAACGTGGTTAGCCAGAGTGCAGTTCAGGATGTTATCACAAATGTGCGAAACAATACCGGTAAGTATCCGGGAGCTTCTGTGGCAACCATCACGGATGATAACGTTAAGTGGTATCGTCACACCGGGGACTATGATGTCAGTGAAAGTCAGTATCTGACCAGATTTTTCTTTGTTGCAGGCGAAACGGCCTATGACAAAAGTGGAAAAAAGGATGCAGAACCTGGAACCGTTGGAAATCATCTGGACAGCGTGTCCTTTAGTGAAACACTTCCAGAACCGAATCCGGATACCGGACATTTGCAGATTGTTAAAACCGTACAAGGCCTGACGGAAGATCAGGCAGCATCTTACCATATGCAGGTGAAAATCACAGGACCGGATCAGAAGTCAGAAACGGTTTCCTTAAGTCAGTTTACCAGAAATGACGATGGTTCTTATTCCAGCACGTATACAAAAACCAATGTGGCAGCGGGATCATATCGCATCGAGGAAATTTTGCCGGCGGCGATTCCAAACTACCGGATCGACGTGACGTTTAATGGCACAGAGGGAACCGAAGGAACCATTACGGTGCAGGATCAGAAAACCGCGATTGCAAATATCGTAAATACTTATATCTATGATATCGTGTCACCGCCGACAGGAGTTCAGGATAATGCAATTCCTATGGGAATTTTGATGGGAGCTGCCCTTGGACTTGGTGTGGTATATCTGGTTTACAGCAAGCGTAGAAAACACCCACGTTTTTAATAAAATGAACGCAGAATAAGCATTCCCCCGCTTCAAGTGCGTAGAGCACTAAGCGGTGGGTAGGGGGATGCTTATGTCCGCTTTACCTTGCATAGTAACCAGGTGAAAGGAATGGGAAACATCAGCTTGCTATAAATGTAAGAGGGAAAGAATTGTAGTAGAAACTGGAAAGAATTATGAGAAGAAATGGAAGGAAAGTGATTTCAGAAAAAAAAACATCAGGAACCAAAACGATTGAAAAACAGGATGTGGCTATTCGGAGAGAATGGCGTTGGTTTCTGATACGTCTGCTGATTTTAATTGGAATTTTATATCTCCTTTTTGGCGTTATGTTTGGAATTACCACAGTCAAAAACGAGGATATGTCCCCACGGATGAGCGCCGGCGATCTGGTGCTGTATTACCGACTGGACAAACATCCGGTTGCCGGGAATGTCATTGTTTATAAAAAAGATGGTCAGCAGTACGTGGGACGGATTGTCGCGAAAGGGGGCGATTCGGTAGAAATTACAGAACAGGCAACGGTAAAAGTCAACGAGAGTGTCGTGCTGGAACAAAATATTTTTTATCAGACTCCGCAATATGAAAGTGATGTGACATATCCATTGCAATTGCAGGATCAGCAATATTTTGTGCTGGGCGATCATCGGGAAGGAGCAACAGACAGCCGCTATCTTGGAGCGGTGGATACACGTGAGATAAAAGGAAAAATTATCACTGTGATTCGACGGAATCAATTGTAAAAATGGATTGAAAAAGGAAGGTAAAAGAGTATGAAAAAGAAAATGATCGGACGTGTATCGGCAATGGCAGTGGCAGGAACAATGATGTTTGGAGGAATGCAGATTCCTGCATTGGCTGCCACAGGCGATAATGACGGGGTGGTACAGTTTCAGAAAGTGCTGGAAATGCAGAATGCGCAGGGCGCAAGTGTGCCAAATGTGACTTATACTTATAGTATTTCGGCGGGAAGCGCGATAGGTGCCACTGCTACATCACCGGAGATTAAAGCAGGTGTCGGCAAGCCAACGGTATCCGATGTAAGCTATACAAAAGGAGATACGGTTTCTGATAACGAGGTAACAAAGAATGCATCGGTAACATTCCCAAGTGGAACCTTTACGGCCCCGGGCATTTACCGTTATGTCATTACCGAAAGTGCGAATACCAATACAGATATCACTGATGTGGACAGCAACACACGTTACCTGGATGTTTATGTAGTAAATGATACCGATGGCGGCTATAAAATCGATGCGTCTGTATTTACGGAAACTGCGGTGACACCGACCTTTAATAAGGATACAAAACAGCCGACATATGGTGGAAAAAACAGTGATATTACAGACACTTACACCACCTATGAACTGAGTCTGGATAAAGTAGTAGAAGGAAATATGGGTAACAAGGACCAGTTGTTTAATTTTACCATCAATTTCAGTGGTCCGGCAAATACATCCTTTACCTTTGGTGATCAGCAGGTAGATTTAGATGCACAGGGGAATGGATCCGTAAATCTGCAGCTGGCAGATAGCACAGCAATTGCTGAGATCACAGGTATTCCATCCACTGTAACTTATACCGTAACAGAGAATGTGAGCAGTTCGGAAGGTTATGATACCATATTTGCAGTAAAAAAAGGAACCGGCACTTTCCAGAATATTGCAAAAGATACCACAGAAAGCAGTTCTGAAAAAGTGACAGCAACTTCTCAGACTATGACAAAAGCGGATAATGCAGTTATTGTAACAAATACAAAAAGAACGGTATCTCCGACAGGTATTATGCTCAATGTAACTCCGTATGCATTGCTGGCAGGTCTGGCTTCTGCCCTTGGAGCATTGTTTTTTCGCAGAAAAAAATTATCTTAAGCAGTCGAAACTGAATCGACAGGAAGCAGAAGAGTTGAAAAAAACAGTGATACAAAATGACAGAAGTCCGGGAATTACAAACAAAAATGAAACAACTGAATAAAGAAAATCTGCAGAATGTGGATGCAGAAACAGCAAACAGGCACAGAATAACGTTTGCGGAAAAACTGCTGCGGATTGCGAATCGCAGTATGAATCTATTTGTTGCCTGCCTGATGACAGTGTTATTTTTGTACGGCGGTTATTCCCTGTGGGACAACTGGCGCATTTATCACAGTGCGCTGCCGGATCAGGATTTGATGAAACTGAAACCTGTAAAGGGGGAGGACACCAATCCCTCTTTGCAGGATCTGCAAAAAATCAATGCGGATGTCTGTGCATGGCTGACAGTGGATGATACCGGTATTGATTACCCGGTGGTGCGTGGAAAAGATGATATGGAATATATCAATAAAGATGTATATGGGAACTTTGCATTGTCTGGAGCAATATTTCTACAGAGTGCGAATCAACCGGATTTTTCGGATCCATATAATCTGATTTACGGACATCATATGAGCAATGGAGCCATGTTTGGTGATGTGGTGGAATTTGTGAATGAGGAGTATTTTGCCACGCATCAGACCGGAACATTATATTTGCCGGAAAAAGCATGTCCCATTACATTTTTTGCCTGTGTGGAGACTGATGCGATGGACAGCCGGATTTACGGATATATCAGTGAACCAGATATGACCGGACAGATGCAACAACTTTTGCAGTATGTTCGGGAACATGCTGTGCAGTATCGGGATATCGGCGTAACGCCACAGGATTCCGTGATCTCTCTGTCTACCTGTGCAGAATCTGCCACAAATGGGAGGGTAGTACTTTTTGGAAAATTGCAGGAAACCTCTGATAACAAGCAGAAATAGCTGTAAGAGGGGAAAGATGAGATAGTTTTCTTAATAATCCTGATTGAAAGCAGCACTATTTTTGGATGGAAAAGAGTGGAACTGAAAATATGTGAAAGGAGGTGCAAAATGAAGCAGAAAAACATGCAAAAAGACAATGTAACCGGAACCGGTAAAATGGTTGTTGAAAAAATCGTGGAGAGCCAAAAAGGTGGTATTTTTGTGTTAGCCATGGTTCTGCTCTTCTGGTGTGTATTGTTATTTGCGTTACCTGCCATGGCAGCGGAAAAGACCTGTGCGGTGTCGATTCCGGTGTCAGTGAAACTGACAGGTAACGAAACTGACAGTCAGACGCAGAAGAATCCGGCTTTTACAGTTATAATGGAGGCAGCAGATGGACGGACAGACCTTCCAATGCCGGAGCAGAACCGGATACAGATTGGAGCAAATGGGAGCGGGACATTTGACTCCATTCTGTATACAATACCTGGCGATTATCAATACCACATTCGACAACTTGCAGGAGCAGATCAGAATATCACATACGATGCTGCAGAATATAATGTAACAGTCCGTGTGACAAATGCCGAAGATGGCGGTCTGGAAGCCGAAATGTGGGCAGTTCATCCGGGACAATCTGAAAAACAGAGCCAGATTATATTTGAAAACAAACGGAAAGACACAACCACACCGGGAACCATTGAATCCCTGGCAAAAACACCGGTAAAATCAAGTACAGCCGTAAAAGCAAAGGCACCAAAAACCGGTGATATGCAGAATTCGGCACTTTACGTGATTGTAATTATCATTGCAGCCGGAGTGGCTATCAGTGTTAGTTTATACCGTAAGTATAAGAAAAAAGAAGATTTATAGAAAATGAATAATACCGCAGTGAAAAAAATTGGGCAAATGATTGGAATTGCGGATATTCATTGAGTGTAAATAAGCGGCATCGGAAATCTTTTCTCGCCAAGCGATTGTTAGCTGGAGAGACAAGATTTCGATGCCGCTTTTCATAAACTACCGTAAGAGCCACATTCACAACTTTCTGTAAGCAAATAATCTTTCGTAAGAGTCATGCATCAATCATTCGGTTTATAATAGAAGTGCCCAAACAGCCGTTCTGTTTTCACCACATTAATAAACGCATTCGGATCCGTTTCTTTAACAGCCTTCCGAACCTTTTTACTTTCTGCACTGGAAACGACAGAATACACAACCTGTCGTTCCGTATGTTCATAAGGCCCTTCCCCATCCAGAATCGTAGCCCCATGATTGGTTGCATTTGAAATCGCCTGATAAACCTGTTCCCCGCGATTAGTGACAATGAAAAACGTCTCCTGCTGATATTTTTTATATAGCGCATGAAGTACCTGTGTAGACGTAAACTGGAAAATAATGGAGTAGAGTGCCTTGTCCCATCCAAACATAAATCCTGCAGCAACCAGAATTACTGCATTCAATCCAAGAATGATATTAAAAGCATCCATCCCTTTTTTCTCTGACAGGTAAATGGAGATAAAATCTGTTCCACCCGTAGTGGAACCCATCAGCAGACAGAGACTGATGGCAAATCCATTAATGATACCGCCGAAAATACTGATCAACAGTACATCAGAAGTAATGGAAATGCCAGGTATGACATCAGTAAGGACACTGGTCAGCACGATACACAGACAAGAGTACAGTGTAAATTTTTTACCGATAAAACGAAAACCAATATAAATCGGAATCGCATTCAGGATCACGTTGATCACAGTATAAGGCAACGCCAGCCCGAGGTACATCTGTGCACCACGCTGGATCAGCAGGGAAAGTCCGGTAGCACCGCCCGGATACAGACCGCCGGTGCGGACAAAGGATTTGATATTTAATGCCATTAGCACAGAGGCGAGGCATACGACAATCAGTCGTTTAAAGTCTTTTTTCGGTTCAAATTTCAAAATAAATTCCTCCTTATGGAACAATTCGTATGGCATCTTTTGCCCCCAACATCATTTATTTCAGTAAAAGAGCAAGTAGCGAAAGCGGATTGCGAATGTCAGCTTTACGAGTAGCTATTTGGTTATGATCAAGCAGCAAGAAAGGATTGCCAATATTCGTTTAATTTTCAACTATCAGAGAGGCATCGGTTCCGGTCGTGTACAGGTAGAATCCACCTGTACAAAAGCACATTTTTCACTGCTTTCCACCATATGATCAATCACATCCAGCACATGCACGGCAAGTTCTGCATTTGCACGATTGGTACGTTTTTCAAAAATCGCATCTGCCATTTCAGAAGGTCCAAGACCACGACTGTTTTCACTATAGGAAAATCCATAGTTCAGAATCTGTGGAGCGGGATGGTCTTTAAAATCTTTCTGTGCAGGCAGATAGATCACATCACCACCGAAGGTATTCGGATCGCTCAGTTTCAGTATTCCCTTTTTTCCATAAATCATAAAATGTGCCTGATCCTGAATGGTACTGTCACCGTTGACAGAGAGTGTTCCGGCAATGCCGTTTTCCAGTTTCAGAATAGAAAATACCTGACTTTCATTTGGATAGGAAATCGTTTTTCCGTAAGTCGGACTGTCTGGAAAGGTACTGATTCGCTCTGGTGCAAGATTTCGAACGATTGCAGATACCGAATCCACCGGGCCAAGTAAACTGATCAGGGCAGTCAGATGATATACGCTGTAATCATAGCAGATGCCGCCGCCCGGCATACACAGAAACTGTGATAATCCGGCGAGATAATCCAGATCACGGTTTGCACAAATATCAAATGAGGTTACTTCTCCGATCAATCCGTCATCAATTGCTTTTCCGGCAGTCTGTAACGCTGCACCCAGAAAAGTATCCGGTGCGGAGCCCAGAGAAAGATTTTTTGCAACTGCCAGTTTCTGCAGCGCTTTGGCAGTTTTTGCAGACAAAGTCATTGCCTTTTCTGTATACACATGTTTTCCGGCTTCCAGAGCCTGACGGATCAGGACTTCATGGGTCGGTGCCGGTGTCAGAATGACAACCATATCAATGGATGGATCAGCCAGGATTTCTTTGTAAGTACAAGCCAGAATCCCATATTTTTCTGCCTTTTCTTTTGCGTGTTCCGGATGGTTTGCGCAGCATGCAATGACATTCAAATTGTCAAAGCGGTGAATCATATTTTCAAGATAAATATCGCTGATCGCGCCGCAGCCGACAACGGCGACGTTCATAATGTTTTGTTTTGCATTCATATTGAAGTCCTCCCAGGTAAAAAACGCGTATATAGAATAAAAATTTATATTCAAATGATAATGAAATACATTTTAAGATGCATGGAATCTGTAAATCAATGTACAGATAATACTCGAATGTATCCGATATTTAAAAATATTCTGGGTGTTCCTGCATATATTCGCGGAAAACTTCCAGAAAGAGTGGTACCGTCGGATTAGTTATTTCATGTTCCCAGGCGATGGCCAGATCCAGTGTATCATTGCTTCCATCCAGTAAAGTGAAAGCAAGATTATTGGCATGCATATAACTGCGGCTGCGATAAGGCAGGATGGAGATTCCGGTGCCGGCTTCCACTGCTTGCAATAGATTCTCATACAGGTCAAATTGTTCCGTGATGCGGGGATGAAATCCAATTTGCACACACAGTTCCATAATGCGCTGATTCATATATCGGGCATGTTCCGGATGAAAAACCAGAAACGGTTCACTGGCCAGTTTGTCATAATCCAGGATTATCTTCTGCAGTGCCGGGTGATCTTTACGGGTAACCAGACAGAAGGAATCCGACTGGATTTTTTTGACATCCAGGGAAGCAATTTGCTGCAGATCCGGCAGCATGGAAAAATAAATATCCGCATCCTGCCGGGAGGCAGATTCTGAAATCTGTAAAGCGTCCTGCCGTATCAGTTTGATTTTTACATGCGGATAGCGAATGTGGAACTGATTTACAACATCCGGTAAAAACTGATGGGTCGGAGCGGACAGATGGCTGATGCGCAGCACGGAAGGATGCTCTTTTGCCAGGGAAAGTTTCTGCTTGGCCTGGTCCATAGCATCCAGAATAATTTTCGCATCTTCCAGGAACAGTTCACCACTGTCTGTAAGAGCCACTTTTTTTGTGTTTCGAACGAAAAGCTCCGTCTCCAGTTCTTTTTCCAACATTTTAATCTGGTGACTGATGGCGGGCTGTGTCAAATAAAAATCCTGGGCTGCCCGGGAAAAGTTGCGATATTTGGCAACAGAGACAAAATAAGCCAGTTGTTTCTGATCCATAAATACCTCCAGCCTGATGGTGTAAATATTCTTAATAATAGATATCTCAAACAATATTCACAATCAGTTATAAAATATTTTTATCAATAATGCAAAAATATCTGAATTTCACAAATAAAAATCTTCATGTTAGAATTAATGTAACACAAAAGAGGTTAGGTGTAAATAAAAAAACGGGCGGGTAGAATAGCAGATTTTTATCTGCTGCAACGCCTGAATTTTAACAGAAAATGTAGGAGGAAAAGTTGGTATGGCATTTCAGGTTATGGGTGTAACAGCCGGAAGAAAAAACAGTAATTCAGAAATTTTATTAAAAGAAGCACTGCTTGTCTGTCAGGAGATGGGGGCAGAGGTCCGAATGATTAATTTGAAGGATTACAACATTATTGACTGTAATGGATGTACATCCTGTACAATGGGTATGTCCATGGGAAAATATACCGGATGTTCCCTGGATAATGCAGATGACAAAAAGAAGATTATGGATGTGATGCTGAATCAGGATGCAGTTATTTTTTCCGCACCGACGTATGATCTTATGCCGTCATCCTTATTTTTGAAATTTATGCACAGAAATCTGGCGTATGAATCAGCATTTTTGACCAAAATCGGGGCAATTGAGCCGAGAGATCGTGTGGGGGCGCTGATTGCAGTAGGTGGTTCTACCCGTTCCTGGCAGTCTATGGCACTGGAGTGCATGCAGGCAACCACATTTACAAACAGTTTCAAGATCGTGGATATGTATATGGCCACACAGGTCCCGGCTCCTGGACAGGTCCTTCTATATGATGAAAAAATTGCCCGGGCAAGAGAAATCGGTAAAAATGTCATGGAAGCGCTTAATACAAAACCGGAAGAACGAAAATGGCTGGGAGATCCGGATTATGGATGGTGCCCGAACTGCCACAGCAATTCACTGTGTCTGGGTGAGCCGCAGTGGAAAGGACTGCAGTATCCGATTGAATGTACGGTGTGTGGTGCAGGTGGAGATCTGGAGCGTACTCCGGACGGAAAATGGAAATTTGTTATTGCAGCAAATGGATTGGAGCGTGATCGAACCACTGAGGAAGGCCGTGGCGTTCACTGTGATGAGATTGCGGAGACACAGGGCGGATTCTTCATGGATCCAAAGAAAAGGGAAGAAGTTGCAGCAAAACTGCCAAAATATAAAGAACTGAAATTCCCGGAACTGGATTAGTTCTGTGTGATTTTTGCAGAAATATTCATTAAGAAAGATTTATTTACAAAAAAATATAACAGAAAAGAATCAATTCCTTATGTATTTATTATGGATGTGATTAAATAACAGGAAAAAGAAGAGGAGCATAGAATTATGGCATTTACACATTTATTAAGTCCGATGAAAGTCGGCAACAGAGTTTACAAAAATCGTATTGTAAGTGCGCCGATGGCATTCAGTCTTGTGGCACAGAATCCGATGGCAGCAGAGGTTTCCTATCGAAAATTGGAAGGACCTGCAAAAGGCGGAAATGCCTGTGTCATTCTTGGTGAGACAGATATTAACTTTCGCGATGCAGTACGTATCCCAGGATTCAAACCATTTGATTTTGCAAAACCGGAAGAAGATATGGATACATTCAACGCGGTAAAAACATATGCAGACCGCATCAAAAAACATGATTGTATCGCACTGGCTGAACTGGTTCACTGTGGAAAAGAAAAAGTTCCTTTTAATGATCAGCAGGAAGCAATCGGTCCGGTGGCCTGTACAAACTCCGCAGGTGTTCCGGTTCGTGCAATGACAAAAGACGATATGGATCGTATTGCAAATGATTTTGCTGTAGCTGCTACTTATATGCAGAAAGCAGGATTTGACGGTATTCTCGTTCATGGAGGACATGGATTTATTTTTACACAGTTCCTTTCCCCGTTAATGAATACTCGAACCGATGAATATGGCGGATCTCTGGAGAATCGTGCAAAATTTCCGATTCAGATCTGTAAAGCAATCCGTGAAGCTGTCGGACCGGATTTTCTGTTTGAACTTCGTATCGACGGAACAGACCATCAGCCGGGAGGAATTACACCGGAGGAGACCGGAAGATTCATTCAAATGGTAGAACAGTATATCACATCCGTACATGTTACGTGTGGTATTTATGAGGAATCTGTAAAGTCCGGTACAGAGTCCAGTATGTTCCATGAGCATGGACTGAACATCGGACCGGCTTCTATTATTAAAAAATATACTTCTCTGCCGGTTGGAGCGGTTGGTGGTATCAATTCTCCGGAGCAGGTAGATCAGGCAATCGCAGATGGCAAGATTGATTTTGCAATTTTCGGACGTCAGATGCTGGCAGATCCTGATTTTACTCAGAAATGTATGGATGGCGATGAGGCACAGATCCGCCGTTGTTTAAGATGTTATAAATGTTTCCCGGGATCTCCGGAGGAAGGATATGATGATCTGCCGTTTACCAGTGAGCAGCTTGCACTTTATGTAGGTCATTGTACCATTAACCCAATGGCTCATTTACCATTTGATATCGATCAGCTTCCGGCAGCAGAAAAAGGTTCTCAGAAGGTTCTGATCGTAGGCGGCGGTATCGCAGGTATTCAGGCGGCAATCACAGCGGCAGAGCGTGGTCATAAAGTAACACTGGCTGAAAAATCTGATAAACTTGGCGGTCTGCTGTATTTTACGGATGTAGATATCGACAAACCGGATCTTCGCAATTTCAAAGATATGATGATCCGCGAGGTAAAACGTCATGACGTGGAAATTCTTATGAATACAGAAGTGACACCGGAATTTATCAAAGAATTTGCACCGGATGCGGTAATCCTTGCAACCGGTTCTGTTCCGGCATGTCCGCCAATCAATGGTATTGAACATGCACATCAGGCAATGTCCGTATACGATGGAACCTGTGAGCCGGGCAAAAAAGTTGTTATGATCGGTGGCGGTCTGGTTGGCTGCGAGACAGGTCTGTATCTGCAGAAAACAGGTCATGAAGTAACCGTAGTAGAGATGCTTGACCGCGTGGCAAATGAATCCTTTGGTATGTATCGAGAAGCACTTGTATGGGAAATGGAGAAAAATAATATGACTATGCTTCCAAAAACAAAATGTCTGGAGATCACACCGAACAGCGTGAAGATCGAAAATGCAGACGGTGTGCAGGAACTTGAGGCAGATACGGTATTGTATGCACTTGGCATGAAGTCGGTGGATTACAGTGCGTTGAAAGAAGCGGCCGGAGATGCAAGTGTGTATGTGATCGGTGATGCGATTCACCCGGGTAAGGTAGATCAGTGTACCAGAACGGGTTATATTGCAGCACTGAAAGTTGGAGCAAGTGAGGAATCTGTGGCTTATATCCAGGAGTAAATCTTGCTTGTGTAGATAAAAAATATACTTTAATAAAGAGAAATCCGGCTATTTTGTCTCGGTCGCTAGCAATCGCTCCCTGAGAAAAAATTGCCGGATTTCTCTATTTACACAGTGAAGAATATGGATTTTTCATCCACGACGGCGCTGCGTGCCAGTTGGTCGCTAGCAATCGCTCCCTGAGAAAAAATTGCCGGATTTCTCTATTTACACAGTGAAGAATATGGATTTTCATCACGACGGCGCTGCGTGTCAGCTAAGCATCATATCTGTGAGTTAAAAAATGATGGAAGGTATGTAAAACTTGCGGGGAATCTTTTTGCGTGATAGTATGAACGCAGGCAGTAAAGAGACTGCGTTCATGAGCAAGTAGTAAAAGAGGATTGCGAATATCCGCTTTACTGCAGAGAATAAGAAAGATTTAAAGGAATTTACCACTGTGAAAAAAGTCATGAAATCCACAACGGTACTTGTTGTTCTGGCAACTATCATATTTACAATTTTATATAGGACAATGGAAAATGGAGTGCTGCTGTCACTGGCTATCACGGCAGGAACGATCAGCTATCATTTTGTCATGCGTTATGCGGTGGCAGGGATTTTCAGTCATGCTATGCACAATCGGGCAAATCTGTCTCGAAAATGGTATCAGCAGAAAAAATGGGAAAAGAAATTATACCAGAAGCTACATGTAAAACAATGGAAAAGTAAGATGCCAACTTATGAACCAAGTTACTTTGATCTGAGATTACATACACCGGAAGAAATTGCAGGAGCTATGTGCCAGGCAGAAGTAAGTCATGAAGTGATTGTGATATTCAGTTTTCTTCCATTGTTTACAGTTCCGGCGTTTGGCGCATTCTGGGTGTTTTTAATCACATCAGTATTGTCAGCATTAATGGATCTTTTATTTGCTATTATGCAGCGGTATAATCGACCAAGAATTTTGAAACTGTGCAGAAAATAGAGAAAAATGATATGAAAACGGAAAAAATATCGGTGGGATTGCTAAAACGAAGGCAGGATGTGGTATGAAAAATATTACATTCTGCCTTTTTTGCATATCTTCGCTTTTAATGATTAAAAAATATCAAAAAAGTGTTATAATGAAAAAGATTTATCAAAAAAACATGCGAACTATCGTGTGAAAATACATAAGAGGAAAATAAAACATTATGACATTAAAAGAATTGGAAATCGGTAAGAGTGCAGTGATCAAGACCGTAGGCGGCGAAGGCGCCCTGCGCCAGCACTTTTTAGATATGGGAATGATTCCGGGAGCGGAAGTAACGGTGGTAAAACTTGCGCCGATGGGAGATCCGATGGAGCTTCAGATTCATGGCTATGAGCTGACGCTGCGTCTGGCGGAAGCGGATCAGATTGAAATTGATCCCATTGGAAAGCGAAGTAACGAACATAAACGTACAGTAAAGGAACTTGGCTCTGAGCATCCTGGTATTGGTGAGACTGGAAAATTTCATTCGAAAAAAGATGAAAATCCACTGCCAGAGGGAACGATACTGACCTATGCGTTAGTAGGAAATCAGAACTGCGGAAAGACAACATTATTTAATCAGCTGACGGGGTCTAACCAGCATGTTGGAAATTTCCCTGGTGTTACCGTTGACCGAAAAGATGGTTCCATCAAGGGTCACCCGGAGACGGATGTGACGGATCTGCCGGGTATTTATTCCATGTCACCTTACAGCAGTGAGGAAATTGTATCACGAAATTTTGTCCTTGATGAAAAACCGAAGGCGATCATCAACATTCTGGATGCGACAAATATTGAGCGTAATCTGTATCTGACCATGCAGCTGCTGGAAATGGATATTCCAATGGTTGTGGCATTGAATATGATGGATGAGGTGCTTGGCAATCAGGGTTCCATTGATATCAATGGAATGGAAGCACTGCTTGGTGTTCCGGTGATTCCCATTTCGGCGGCTAAAAATCAGGGCGTGGATGAGCTGATCACCCATGCGCTGCATATTGCAAAATATCAGGAACGTCCATTGCGGCAGGATTTTTGTGATAAGACGGATCATAACGGTTCGGTACACCGCTGTATCCATGCAGTCATTCATCTGATCGAGGATCATGCGCAGGCAGCAGCCATTCCGGTGCGGTTTGCGGCAACGAAAGCAATCGAGGGTGATCCCTTGATCTTGGAACAGCTGGAACTGGATCAGAATGAGCGGGAAATGCTAGAGCATATTGTACAGCAGATGGAGACGGAGCGTGAGGTTGATCGAAGCGCTGCAATAGCCGATATGCGTTTTGACTTTATCGAGCGTCTGTGTGAGCAGACCGTTGTAAAACCAAAGGAGAGCAAAGAACGCATCCGCAGTGAGAAAATCGACCGGATTCTGACTGGAAAATATACGGCAATTCCATGTTTTATTGGAATCATGGCACTTGTATTTTATCTGACATTCAATGTGATCGGAGCTGGTTTACAGACACTGCTTCAAATTGGGATTGATAAATTGTCGGCCATTGTGAATGCTGCGATGGCAGCCACACATGTAAACAGCGCTATGCACAGCCTTGTGATTGATGGAATTTTTACCGGAGTGGGAAGCGTTTTAAGTTTCCTGCCGATCATCGTGACACTGTTCTTTTTCCTGTCTCTGATGGAGGATAGCGGTTACATTGCCAGAGTCGCTTTCGTTATGGATAAACTGCTGCGAAAAATCGGACTTTCCGGTCGAAGTATCGTACCGATGCTGATCGGATTTGGATGCACGGTTCCGGCGGTTATGGCAACGCGTACGCTGACCAGTGAGCGGGATCGAAAAATGACGATTTTGCTGACACCATTTATGAGCTGTACGGCAAAACTACCGATTTATTCGTTCTTTGTCAGTGCATTTTTCCCGAAAAAAGGCGGACTCATCATGACTGGGCTGTATCTGCTTGGTATTGGCGTCGGGATTTTAATTGCGTTCCTTTATAAAGGAACCTTATTCAAAGGAGAACCGGTTCCATTTGTTATGGAACTGCCGAATTATCGTCTGCCGGGAGCGAAAAACGTGACACAGCTTTTGTGGGAAAAAGCAAAAGATTTCCTGCAGCGTGCTTTTTCCGTGATTTTTATTGCAACGATCGTGGTATGGTTCCTGCAGAGTTTTGATCTGCATATGAATATGGTCACAGATTCTGCCGACAGTATTCTTGCTGCAATTTCCGGCATTTTGGTGCCGATTTTTCGCCCACTTGGCATGGGAGACTGGCGGATCTGTACTTCCCTGATCAGCGGATTTATTGCAAAAGAGAGTGTGGTATCCACGCTGGAAGTGTTGTTTGGCGGAAGCATAGGAACTATGATTTCTTCTCTGACAGCAGCATCCATTCTGGTATTCAGTTTGTTGTATACACCGTGCGTTGCAGCTGTCGCATCCATTAAGCGGGAGCTTGGAGCAAAATGGGCAGTTGGCGTGATTATCTGGCAGTGTGTGATTGCATGGATTGCGGCATTAATGGTGCATTTGATTGGCTTGTTCGTTGGGATAGTGTAAGACAAAACAAAAAGAAACATATGTTATGGTGTTGATTTCCCTCGCGGTTGGATTAATTTGCAAAGGTAGTAAGTGATTTTACGTAACATAGTAGAAGTGGCAGGATAACGTTTTTCTCCGAAAGCGATTGTTAACTGAGGAGACAAACGTTATCCTGCCATTTTTCATTATCTACCGTTAAGTCATAGATACGTATTTCATAACCTGCCGGATGGTCACTTTCCACTTTTTATAACTTTTCGTGTAGCCGATCAGAAGTTCACAAAATTTTCACAGTTTTTTAGCACTCACATCTTGACGTGGCTAATAATAAGTGCTATAGTACAACTAGAACAAAGGAGGAGAGATAAAAGGAAACGAAAAGTTCCAAAGATCTCAAATCCGGATGCTCAAGCAATCAACACTTCGGATTCTCCGAATGTGCAGAAAATATATTTAATTACTGAAAGGAGTAATGACTTATGATGATGCCTAGAATTTTTGGAGAAAACTTATTTGATGATTTTATGAACGACTTTGCATTTCCGGATTTTACAGACAGTGCGAATATTGAGAAAGCTTTGTATGGAAAACATGCAAAGAATCTGATGAAGACAGATGTCAAAGATACCGAGAACGGATATGAAGTAGATATCGATCTCCCGGGCTTCAAGAAAGACGAGATCACAATGAAACTGGAAAACGGTACATTAACCGTCAGCGCAGCAAAAGGTCTTGACAAAGACGAGGAGAACAAGGAGAAAAAATATGTAAGACGTGAGCGTTATGCAGGCGGTATGAGCAGAAGCTTCTATGTTGGTGAGCACGTTGACGTTGAGGATATCCATCCGAAATATGAAAATGGTATCTTAAGCTTTACTGTTCCGAAAAAGGAGCAGAAAGCGGTAGAAGAGAAAAACAAATTCATCTCTATTGAAGGTTAAAATCAGATCATAATATCTGAAATAAATGAACTCTCCCTGAGTGGATCCCCGGCAGGACGTAAAAATCCTGCCGGGGATTTTTTATTGCCTGCAAAACATGTGTTTGGTATAATAAAGGAAAATGCCGGGACATGTAGGCGAAAATATCTTCCATATGGAAATAGAAGAAAAGCAGACAGCAGAAGCAGGAAAAATAATAGAAATTTAGAAAGGACAGGCAGTATATGAAGTTTTTTCATTTATCAGACCTTCACATAGGATTAAAACTGATCAATCGGGATTTGAGGGAAGATCAGGAATATATTTTACATCAGATCACGGAGCTGGCGGTGCAGGCACAGCCGGATGCACTGGTGATCGCAGGAGATATTTACGATAAGGCAGTTCCGTCGGCGGAAGCCATGGCAGTGTTGGATGGATTTATTTCTGAACTGACGGAAAAATTGCCGGACCTGGTGATTATGATGATCAGCGGCAACCATGACAGCGCCATTCGTGTGAACTGCTATCGAAATGTGCTGGCACGGCAGAAGCTTCATATGATCGGCATGCCACCGGTTCGTCCGGAAGAATGGATGGAAAAAATTGTATTGCAGGATGCGTATGGCCCGGTGAATTTTTATCTGTTGCCTTTTGTGAAACCATCCATGGTAAAGCAGATTACAGGAACGGATGAAAAAGGGAATAATCTGTCCTACGATGAGACAATCCGACGTTTGATTGCGCGGGAAGACATAAATGAGGCGGAACGGAATGTGTTTGTCAGTCATCAGTTTTATTTACCTGTGGGAAAAGGTGCGGATGAAATTGAGCGCATGGATTCTGAGATTCGCACGGTAGGAAATATTGATGAAGTGTCTGCAGATGTGTTGGAGGTGTTTGATTATGCGGCATTGGGACATATTCACAAACCGATGAAAGTGAGAAGTGAGTATTACCGTTATTGTGGTACACCACTGGCCTGTTCCGTCAGTGAGGCAGGACAGGAAAAAGGTGTGATCGAAGTCGAATTTGGAGAAAAAGGTGACGTGCAGACCAGAGTGCTTCCGTTAAAACCATTACGTCAGATTAAGGTATTGAAAGGAAGTACGGAGGAAGTGCTGGCACAGGCCTGTGAGGATTATGTGTCTGTGACCCTGACGGATCAGCCGGACTTTGATACGCAGGATCGGATTCGCGAGGCATTTCCATATTTACTGGAGATTCGCCGTGAAATGTTGACACAGCGGGAGTATGCGGCAGCATGGAAAGCGCAGGAAAAAATGGATCCCTTTGACACCTGCTGCTCGTTTCTTGGAGATATTACAGAAGAAGAAAAAGAGATTTTGCAAAATGTGGTGAATACGGTATTTACGGGAGGTGCGACAGAATGAAACCATTGAAGTTAACAATGCAGGCCTTCGGTTCTTATGTAAAACCGGGAACCATTGATTTTGAGAAGCCGGCGCAGAATCTGTTTCTGATCACGGGGGACACCGGAGCAGGAAAAACGACGATTTTTGATGCCATTGTATTTGCCCTGTATGGAGAAGCAAGTTCTGGCGCGAATAAAAAAAATGGAAATGAATTGCAGAGTCAGTATGCAAATCCGGAGCTGTCGCCTTTTGTGGAACTGACTTTTTCTGAGGGAGATGGTGCCAACAGGCAAATTTATACCGTGCGAAGAACACCGCGGCATATTCGCCCTCTGAAGCGTGGAACCGGAACAAAAGAGGAAAAAGAGACGGTATCACTGATTTTGCCGGATCAGACGGAATTTTCCCAGAATAAAAAGGAAACGGATGAAAAACTGGCAGAGATTCTGGGACTGACCAAGGGACAGTTTATGCAGGTGGCAATGATCGCTCAGGGTGAATTTATGGAACTGCTGCGGGCGAAATCTGATGAGAAAAAAGTGATCTTTCGAAAGCTGTTTAACACAGAACCCTATCAGAAAATCGTGGAGGAACTGGGACAGTGCCGCAAGGAAAAACAGCAGGAAATTGCGGTAATCCGTACAGAATGTCAGACCGAAGCCGGACATATCGAAATTCCGGAGAACTATGAACGCGCAGAGATCATGCGGGAAATCAAAGAAAAAGTAATCCGTTCGGAACGTTTTCTTGTGACAGATATGGAGCAGCTGTTGGAAGAACTGGGGCATTTATGTATCTATTTGCAGGAAAAGCAACTGAGGACAGAGGCGCAGGTTCAGGCGGCAGAGCAGGAACACAATCAAAAGCAGGAGAAGTTTGCAAAAGCAGAGCAGCTTTTACAGGCGTATCGGCAGTTGGAGCGGGCAAAGGCAGTTCTGGACGAGTGCAAAGCGCAGGCAGAACAAATGCAAAAGCAGGAGATTCTGACCGGACAGATTCGCAGAGCCTATGAGATTCAAAGTGGTTTCAAGCGTTTGCAGGACAGCGTACAGCTGCTTGAAAATACGAAAAAAGAATTGAAAAACTGTGAACAACAGCTGCCAGAATTATTGCAAAATGCACAGGAAACTGCAGAGAAGGAGAAAGAAGCCAAAGCAGAACAGGAAAAGCAAAATACAGTATACAGTTGTGTCGCCGAACGCGTTAATCAGGCTCTTGAGACCTTTCAGAAGATTACAGAGGTGACAGCGCAGATAAAGAAAAAAGAAACGGAGCAGAAATTCGCGGAACAGGCAGCAAAGCAGGCAGAAGAAAAGCAGAAACAATTGGCGACACAGATCCTGCAATGGAAAGCACAGGCAGATGCGAAAAAAGATGCACCGACGAAGCTGGCTTACTGGGAAAATCAGAAAAAAGAAGCAGAGGCGTTGGCAGAGGAAGTAGAAGAAGCAAAGAAACTACATGCAGAATCAGCCAGGCAGAAGAAAATGCTGGAAGCTGCGCAGAAAGCGTTTTCAGAAGCAAGCAAGAGCTATCAGGAAGCACATGGCAGATACGAAAACATGCGACAGATCTTTTTTAACATGCAGGCGGGACTGATCGCAAAGGAACAGTTAAAACCTGGAATGCCATGTCCGGTGTGTGGTTCTGTGGAACATCCTGCACCCTGTGAGCTTGCGGAGGAACACAGTGAGATCACCCGGGAAAAACTGGATGAGATGAGCCTTTCCATAGAAAAATTGCGGGCAGAGCAGGAGGCATGTGCATCAAAGGCGCATGCTGCAGGCACGCTGGCAGAGGAAAAGGAACAGATTGCAAAAAATGCAGTTGAGAAGTTGTTCGGACATATGCAGGACAGTTTGCAGGAAATTCCAGAAACGATGGAACTTGCCCTGGCAGAGGCGGTCGTAGGTGCCAGTCAGAGAGAACTTGAATTAGAAGGAAAAGAGTTGCTGGCAGATGTCAAATTGTCAGAAAAAGTACAAACTCAGTTACACAATGCGGAAGCAGCAAAAGTGCAGTTGGAAGAAGCATTACAGAAAGCAAAGGAACATCAGCAGAAAGTACAGACAGAGCTTGAAAGTAATCGTGCGGTATTGAAAAATCTTACCGGCTCACTTACCTTCGCATCGAAAGAAGAGGCAGAGCGTGAGTCAGAAAAGGTAAATGAAACCAAGATACACGCGGATGAAGCCTATGCGAAAGCAGCGAAGCTGGCGGCGCAGGCGCGACAGACGCTGGATAAGGTGCAGGCGCTGGAATACCGCTATCGGGAGGAACTCCCAAAGCTTGTGGAAGCGCGGCAGCAGCGGCAGGCAGAATATGAAGCGTTACTGGCAGAACGTGGTCTGACGGAAGAAAACTGGCAAGAGCTGACGCAGTCATATTCGGTAAAAGACGCAGAAACATTTCAGCAGGAAAACAATGTCTACAAAGAAAATGTGGCGCGGACGCAGGGCATCTATGCTTCCGCAAAAGAACAGATCGGGGAGCGGGAGAAACCAGATTTGGAAGCAATGAAGCAGAATTGTGAAGAAGCAGCCAACCAGTTACGGAATCTGAGAAACGAACAGGAGCAGTGGAACCTGTATATACGGACAGATTGTGCAACCTATGAGATTTTAAAACCGAAAATGGAAAACCGGGCACAGATTTTGGCGCAGCATCAGCGAATCAATGAACTGTATAATCGACTGGCGGGTAATATCAGCGGTTCCCGCATGGATCTTGAGACCTTTGTGCAGCGGCAGTATCTTGAGAAAATTTTGTATGCAGCAAACCGCCGCTTTTTGGAAATGTCTGCAGGGCAGTTTGAACTGCGCATGTATGATTTGGAAAAAGCCGGTGAAGGCAGAAACCATGGTCTTGACCTGATGGTGTATTCTGCTGTTACCGGAAAAGTGCGGGAAGTGCGTACCTTATCCGGTGGAGAGTCCTTTATGGCGGCATTGTCACTGGCACTTGGTATGGCGGATCAGATTCAGGAAAGTTCCGCGGCAATCCATCTGGATGTGATGTTTATCGACGAGGGATTTGGTTCCTTGGATGAAAATTCCAGAAATCAGGCAGTGCGCGTGCTGCAGGAGATGGCAGGCGGAAGCAAACTGATCGGTATCATTTCTCATGTGACAGAGTTAAAGCAGGAAATTGACGATCAGCTTATCGTAAGTAAGGATGAGAACGGAAGCCATGTGCGCTGGCAGATCAGCTAAAAATCTTCCATTTTCAACAGTATTTGCATAAACATGTAGATCAGAATCATAATCCCGGAGGTTTTGTGTTAAAATCCCCGGGATTAGTTGAAAAATAGCGGGAATATCGGTATGATGTTAAGAAACGGGAGGAGCAGAACATGAAAGTTTTAATGTTAAATGGCAGTGCAAAAGCCAATGGAAATACATACAGATCTTTATTAGAAGTAGGAAAACAGCTGGAAAAAGAAGGCATTGAATATGAGATTTTTCAGATCGGTGGAGAGCCGGTGCGTGACTGTTTGGGATGTGGCCAATGTTCAGAAAAAGGATGCGTTTTTGACGATGATAAAGTAAATGAGTTTACTGCAAAAGCAAAAGAAGCAGACGGTTTTGTATTTGGAACGCCAGTATACTATGCACATCCAAGTGGACGGATCATGGCATTTCTGGACCGCGCATTTTACAGCAGTGGAGCATCTTTTGCGTTTAAACCGGGAGCATCCGTAGCGGTAGCACGTCGTGGCGGTACGACAGCATCTTTTGATGCAATGAACAAGTATTTTGGAATCTGTCAGATGCCGGTGGTCGGTTCTACATACTGGAATCAGGTTCATGGAGCAGTTCCGGGAGAAGCAGAAGAAGATGCAGAAGGTCTGCAGACCATGCGAAATCTTGCAAGAAATATGGCATGGATGCTGAAATGTTTTGAAGCAGGAAAGGCAGCAGGTGTGGCGTTACCGCAGACCGAACGTGATTATAAGACAAACTTTATCAGATAGATGATGCAGTTTAAAGGGGAACAGTAGAAACGGGAAATATCAGTCTGCAAATTGTGGCGGCAGATGTCGGGAAACAGTTTTGATCTGATCCTGATGGACAGTAACTGGGTTAAAAAGACTAACAGGTTAAAGGGACGGGAAGAAAAATGGCGATTTTAGGAATTGATTTAGGGACAACGAATTCTCTTGGAGCAGTATACCGCAACGGGAAAGTAGAACTGATTCCGAACCGTTTTGGATCATTTCTGACGCCCAGCGTGGTCAGCGTGACAGAGGATGGCAGTGTTGTGACGGGGCAGATTGCAAAGGAACGTCTGATCACACATCCGAAGGATACTGCATTTTCTTTCAAAAAGAATATGGGAAGCGATCAGAAATACAACCTTGGCGGGAAAACATTTTTGCCGGAGGAATTGTCCGGATTTCTTGTCAGTGCTATCGTGGAGGATGCGAAAGAATACATGGGCGAAGAAATCAAGGACGTGATCATATCGGTTCCGGCATATTTTCACGATAAACAGCGTGTGGCAACGAAACGTGCGGGTGCGCTGGCCGGTGTCAATGTAAAAAGAATCGTGAATGAGCCGAGTGCGGCAGCATTGGCTTCTTATTTTGATACACAAAATGAGCAGCTTTTTCTGGTGTTTGACTTCGGAGGCGGTACACTGGATGTGTCAATTGTAGATTGTTTTGATACTATGGTAGAGATTCTGGCAGTTTCCGGAGACAATCATCTGGGTGGTGATGATTTTAATGAAGCTGTTGCAGACGGTTTCCTGAGAGAACATCAGCTTCAGCGGGAAAACTTAAGTGAAAAGGAATATGCCATCCTGCTTCGGCAGGCGGAAAAATGCAAAATTGCCTTATCCACGGAGCAGGAAGTGAAAATGACTGCTGTACTTGGCGGGCAGACATATCAGAGCGTGTATACAAACGAACGGATGATGCGGGAGAGTTCCGCTGTCTGGAAACGGATTCAGACGGTGCTTCGGCATGTCTTAAGAGACAGTCGTGTGGAACTGGAGGATATTGACGCAGTCATTATGGCAGGCGGTTCCGGTAAAATGCCGCTGGTGCAGTCTTACATGGAGCAGCTTTTTGAACAGACACCGCTGGTAACCGGTTTCAGTGATCAGCTCATTGCACGGGGACTTGGACTGGTGTGTGGTGTTATGGAGCGTGAGGATGAAGTACGGGATTATATTCTGACAGATATCTGTCCTTTTACGCTTGGTACCGGGGTGAATAACGAGACAGATCCAAAACATCCATATATGAGTGCTATTATTGAACGAAATACGATTCTTCCCTGTTCGAGAATACAGCGTTTTTCTACTGCTTCGGATTATCAGAAAGAAGTGAAAATTGAAATCCTGCAGGGGGAAGAACCATATGCGGAGGATAATGTGCAGCTTGGGCTGATCACAACCATGGTTCCGAAGAAAAAGCGTGGACAGGAATCTGTGGATGTTCGTTTTACCTATGATATTAACGGTATTCTGGAGGTAGAAGTAACCGTTGTTTCTACGGGAAAGAGTGTGACAAAAGTTCTGTCTCAGAGTATGGATGAAAAAGAACTTGCCAGACGGATGAAGCAGCTTGAAAAACTGAAAGTGCATCCGAAAGATATGACGGAAAATCAATTGATTCTGGAGCGTTTACAGGCACTTTATGAAGAAGCATTACCGGAAACCAGAGACAGGTTGATGTATCATATTCGAAACTTTGAAAGTACTTTGGCAGAACAGGATCCGCGCCGGATTCGGAAGTATCGGGAATTTTTGGAACATATGATTGCGTCATTGGAGCATTATGATCCATTTGAGGGAAAACTGGATTTCCCTGAGTGGAGCGATGATGACGATGGCGAAACGTAATCTGTTTTAGATAAACGAATTGGAATCGTCAGATCAGAGATAGAAAGCGTCAATTACGATAAACAGATCAGAAAGAACAAGAAAACACAGACACTTTTGGAGGAGACAGTCAGATGTATGAATCAGAAGCGTATGAGATTTTACATATCAAACGGGGAAGTTCACAGGAGGAGATAAAGGAAGCCTATGCAGCTTTATCCAAAAAGTATCACCCGGAGGAGCATCCGGATGAATTTCAGCAGATCCATGAGGCATATATGACGCTGCGCAGACGGAGCCGTGGACAGAGAAGTGAACGACGAAATCCGGAGCAGGAACCCAAAACGATGGAAGCAGAAGATGCATCTGTTGGAGAAGCAGCAGAGAAAGTAACACCCAAAAGCAATCATCAGGGTACATTTTCAGAGGAAGAATTAGAAGGTACAGAACAGAATACGAATACTTCAGAGAAAAGTACAGATAGCACAGAAGCAGAAGCGCAGGGTGAATATCAGGAAGTGACAGAAGATTATGCGGAGAAAAATGCAGAAAATCAGACTGTATGGGAATCTCAGAGTGAATCTGCACAGCAGGAGCCTGCTCCACAATATGATTTTGACGAAGTAATTGAGGAAACCGAGCGGAAGGACGCGCAGCGCCTGATCTTGCTGATCCAGAAAGCCCTGGTTGAGATGGAAATGCTGCTAAAACCACCATATTGCCACAAATTAAAGCTGTTTCAACAGTTTTTCCGGAAGCCGGAATATCGGACCGCGTTAAAGCAACCGGTGTTTATGGCACGTTTTGCAGATATGCTGTTAGACAGTCATTTGAAACCGATGATTTATGATTACATCATTGAGTTTTACCGTTTTCGTGGGCTCGATCCGGCAGATATGTATGAGGAAGCGGCAAAGCTTTATTATGTGCTGGATGATAAAAGGGGGATGAAGAAAAAGAAAGTCGGATTCTGGCAAGGTGTTCTGCCGGTGGCAGTAATTGCCGGTATTCGTGCCGGCATGCGGTCGGCCAAACCGGGAACCGGTGCAGGAAATCTGTTTGGATTTCTGTTTGTTGCAGTAATTGTGATTGCCCTGATAGTTATCCTGTATCGTCAATTGTATAAGAACCATTCCAGTCTGTTTGCACAGGCAATGGTTGCCTTATTATTGACGGTTTCTCAATTTGTCATATTGATGGGAGATTTTTATGCTCCACTGATGGGATCAGATGGGGGAACGGTACTTGCAGTATTCCTTTTCCTGATGGGAATTATCTGGCTCATCGGTGTCGGAATCGCTGCGATCATCAAAAAAATGAGCAGTTTCAGGAGAAAAAAATAAGCAAAATACATCGTTCATGTCGTAAAAATGTCATTTCATGCAAATGGCATTTTTTTTGTATATTTTGTTGTAGAATAGTGACAGAATGTAATGCTTTTTGTAATATTTCTGAAATATTGCGGATAAAGTACGGCAAGAGGAAGGAGAGCTTATGAAATATTTAAAAAAGATTATGGCAGTGGCGCTGGCAGCGGGAATGGTATTTTCCGGCAGTGTTGTAGACGGAAGGGCATCGTCCTACAGGGTAAATAATTACTTCGATGAAGCAGCGAATACAACAATTGATGAGCTGTTTTTCTATGATGAAGATGCATACGGAAAAAAACTTGGTGTAACATACGAAAAAACATCTACAGAGTTTGTAGTGTGGGCTCCGGTTGCAACAGATGTAAAAGTTAATATCTATACAACTGGAAGTAATGAAGATGAAAATGCATCTAAAGTAGGCACATATGTGTTGGAAAAACTGCTTAGAAATGGAACATGGACCGGTGCATGGGAAATAACACTTATAGGCAGATGGGATGACTATTATTATGACTATACAATTACAAATGCAAAAGATATTCGTTATGTGGATGTAAATGGAAACGTTAGTGGATCAACTTTTAATAAATATCAGACAGCAGATCCATATGGTGTTGCTGACAGTGAAGACGGACAGAGGTCTTATGTTATAGATCCGTCTACCGTATCTCCGGATGATTGGAGCAATGACAGACATGTGTATGTAGATACAGCAAAGGCAAACACGGTTTATAAAGTAAGTGTGAAGAATTTTTCCACAGATCCGGCTTCCGGTACAACAGGCGGCGGAAAATACAGTGCATTTACAGAAACGGGTGCAACGGTAAACAGTGCGGGTGAACTGGTGTCCGGTATTGATTATCTGAAAGAACTGGGTGTTACAACCGTACAGCTTGCACCGTTTGCAGATTTTGCTTCCATTGACGAATACGGGGAGTATGATATTCAGAACTTTAATGTTCCGGAAAGTTCTTATGCTTCGAAAAAGTCAGACAGCAAGACTGTTATAAAAGAATGCAAAGAAATGATTCAGGCACTGCACAAAGCCGGTATTTCTGTTGTGATGGAAATGCCATATACGCATACGGTTTCTCCGAAAGATTCTGTACTGGAGAAAACAGTTCCGGGATATTTTTATAGAATGGTATGGCGAGATAGTGCAAATGGTTATACCTATTATACAACTACGGATTATGATAATGAATGTGCGACCGAGCGTGCGATGTATCGGAATTATATTGTGGATTCCATGGCATACTGGGCAAAAGAATATCATGTAGATGGATTTTCTATTGATCTGATCAGTAACGTTAATACAAGAAGGGAGAGAAACAGCACAAGAGAAAACGACTGGTTATCAGAAATAAAAACAGGACTGGCGAAGAAAGATTCCAATCTGGTGATCTGGGGTGACGACTATCAAAAAGCCGATCGCCAGAACAAAACTTCTCTCTATGATACGATCATCAACAATATCGGTGGCAGTGATTATGGAGAAAGAAACGAAAAAGCAGTAAAAATCTATAAACAGACAGCAGCAATGAAATATGCAACACCGGGAACCTTATATATGGATGCCGGAGAAGAAATGTGCAACAGTGTCAATGGAACATCACTGAAAGACAGTAATCTGGTTGAATGGCAGGATTCCGCAGAATTTGCCGATGTAGTATCTTATTACAGAGGTCTGATGGATATTCGAAAAGCATTCTCACCGCTTGCCAGGAGTCAGGATATAGCTTCCAAAGAGGCATATGTATTGACAAATACAACAAAAGCTGCCGGTGAATGGAATAGCATGGCAGTATTAAATAACGAGACAGATGCTGCCAAACAGATTACTGTTCCGAACGCAGATGCAGATTCTGAATGGGTAATTATTGCAAATGGCGAAAGTGCAGGTGTGGTATCTCTTGGAGAGATTTCCGGAGCTACTGTAAATGTACCGGCATATACCACAATGATCCTTGTAGATAAAGCAAGTTTTACAGGATCAGCTGTATCTACAACAAGAGGAAAAGTAGTTGTTCAGTATTTATTGAAAGACAGCAAGCAGCCATTACGTGAGGCAATTACACTTCAGGGTACACCGGGCACCGGTTATGAAGTACCTGCAAATATAAAGATTCCGTCCGGATATATACTTTTAAGCAAAGAAGGCAGTGAAAAAGGTAAGTATACAGCAGGAACCCAGACAGTCACTTATTATTACAGCACAATAGATGCGAATACTGTGGTAGACGGCATCAAAAATAATGGTACTTACTGTGAAAATGCAAAATTTAAAGTAACCTCTGCTGCTTATACTGAAGTGACAGTTGATGGCAAAAAACTGACCGCAGGTGAAGACGGTTACTATACTGTTTCAGCAGCAGATGGTGTACAGAAAATTGCGCTGTCAGACAAAGACGGATATAGTATTTATCTGACTATTACGGTAAATAAAAATCACACAACGGACAGCAGCGATTGTACAAAAGAATCTACCTGTTCTGTTTGTCATAAGACATTCCCGGCACAGGCAAGTCATAAGTTCGGTGATACGTGGTTAAAAGATGACACCTATCATTGGAAAGTTTGCGAAAATGAGGGATGTAAAGCAACAAGCACAAAGACGAAACACAGCGGAACAGACGACGGTGACTGTACGACAGCTGTAACCTGTAAAGATTGTGGTCAGATCATTACAGAAGCAAAGGCAGAGCATACCTATGGCGAGTGGCAGTCCAATGGTGACGGCACACATACACGCAAGTGTATTGCACAGGGTTGTACAAAAGAGGAAACCAAAAATTGTACCGGTGGAGAAGCAACCTGTACAAAGAAAGCAGTTTGTACCGAATGCCAGAAAGAGTATGGTGATCTGAATCTGACAAATCATAGCGGAAGTGTTGAATGGGTACAGACCGAATCAGATCACAGACAGGTATATGATTGCTGTGACGCACAGGTATCTGCAAGCGAAGCGCATGACTGGGAAGATGGTGTATGCAAAGTTTGTGATTATCAGTGTAAACATACCGGAGGAAGTGCGACCTGCGTGAAGAAAGCAGAGTGCGTGATCTGTGGTGAACAGTATGGTGTATACAATATGAGCGTTCATGAAGGTTTGAAATTTGTCGAAGCAAAAGCAGCTACCAAGACCGCAGAAGGAAATGTAGAATATTGGCATTGTGAAGACTGTGGTAAATATTATATCGAACAGAATGGTTTTGTGGAAGTTACAAAAGAACAGACGGTCGTTGCAAAACTGACAGACAAAAAGCAGGATAGTAATTCCGATGATAAGAAAAATCCTACACCTGCTACCGGAGACACAGATAACAACAAACCGACCGGATCCAACGGTAATGATACAAAGACTACACCGACAACGGATACAAAAGCGGCAAATAAGACAGAAACTACAAAGAAGAAATCTCCAAAGACAGCAGATGATAATCGTATGCTGGTATGGTTTATTCTCTTTGCAGTGGGAGGAACCGCGGCAGGAGTGACTGTTTACGGTCAGAAAAGAAGAACAGGCAGATAGGAAAGAACGGTTTCTGAGGCAGCGCATACGCTGAAGCGCGAAACACTCTCTTGACATTCCCGTCAGATTCGCTTAGAATAACGGTTGATTACAGTTTTTCAATTAGAAAAGGCATATAATAAGAAATCAGCTGTGACGGGAAATAGTACAGGTGGGAAATTCTACAGAGAGAGGATGTACATGTGATGCATGTATGCTGCGACATCCTTGTTTGGAACATTTGGAACCGAGCCCTGAGCCCCATGCGATGAGTATGGCGTAGAACCGGCGTTAACGGTATTGAGTGGATATGCAGCATAATGCATATAAGCAGGGTGGTACCGCCGGAATTCCGGTCCCTATGAGGGATTGGATTTCCGGCTTTTTCTATCTTAAATAAGTGTAAAGGAGATACAGTCATGGCAAAGGACAAAAAATTAGTAGAAGCCATTACATCTATGGATGTGGATTTTGCACAGTGGTACACAGATGTAGTAAAAAAAGCAGGATTAACCGATTATTCCAGCGTCAGAGGATGCATGGTCATCAAACCGGCAGGTTATGCGATCTGGGAGAACATTCAGAAAGAGCTTGACCGTCGTTTTAAAGAGACCGGTGTAGAGAATGTATACATGCCAATGTTTATTCCGGAAAGCCTCTTAAATGTAGAGAAGGATCACGTGGAAGGATTCGCACCGGAAGTTGCATGGGTAACACACGGTGGATTAAACCCGCTGCAGGAGCGTCTCTGCGTACGTCCGACATCGGAGACATTATTCTGTGATTTTTATAAAAATGATATCCAGTCTTACCGCGATCTGCCAAAGGTATACAATCAGTGGTGTTCCGTTGTAAGATGGGAGAAAGAAACACGTCCGTTCCTTCGTTCCAGAGAGTTCTTATGGCAGGAAGGTCATACCGCTCACGCAACTGCTGAAGAAGCTGAGGCACGTACAGTACAGATGCTGAACCTTTATGCAGATTTCTGTGAGGAAGTACTGGCTATGCCAGTCATCCGCGGACAGAAAACAGAAAAAGAAAAATTCGCAGGTGCTGAAGCTACTTACACCATCGAGGCTCTGATGCATGATGGAAAAGCACTGCAGTCCGGTACAAGCCACAACTTCGGTGACGGATTTGCAAAAGCATTCGGTATCCAGTATACAGACAAAGAGAACAAATTACAGTATGTACATCAGACATCATGGGGTATGACCACGCGTCTGATCGGTGCCATTATCATGGTTCACGGCGATGATTCCGGACTGGTTCTGCCGCCGCACATTGCACCGACACAGGTTATGGTAATCCCGATCCAGCAGAGAAAAGAAGGTGTTCTGGAGAAAGCACAGGAGATTCAGGAGCGTTTGGGCAAAGTATGCCGTGCAAAATTAGATGATTCTGATAAGAGTCCGGGATGGAAATTCTCTGAGCAGGAGATGCGTGGTATTCCGATCCGTGTAGAGTTAGGACCGAAAGATATTGAGAACAATCAGTGTGTACTGGTTCGTCGTGATACACGTGAAAAAACAGTTGTTTCTCTGGATGAAGTAGAGAGTGTAGTTCCGGAATTATTAGAGACCATTCAGAAAGATATGTTCGAGCGTGCAAAAGCACATCGTGACGCACATATTTCTGATGCACACAATTACGATGAGTTCTGCGATGCGATAGAGAACAAACCGGGATTCATCCGTGCAATGTGGTGTGGAGATCGTGCATGCGAGGACAAGATCAAAGAAGAAACAGGTGCTACATCCAGATGTATGCCGTTTAACGATCAGGAGCATATCTCTGACGTGTGTGCATGCTGTGGAAAACCGGCGAAGAAACTGGTTTACTGGGGGAAAGCATACTAAGAATCGTTGATTCTTAGCATAATCTATCGCACAGATTTACAGAGGAAGATGTCACTTTGTGACATAAATCTGGCGTGAAAAACACAGCGGTGTTTTTCGATTAATGAATCAGTATAAAAAATATAGAGTTTTAGGAGGGTGCGTATGAAGATCGAGTTACCGGAAAAAGTAAAAACCGTCATTGGTGAGCTGAAAGCACATGGCTATGATGCCTATGCGGTAGGCGGTTGTATCCGTGACAGTATCCTTGGGCGCACCCCTGGAGACTGGGATATTACTACGTCTGCCAAGCCGCAGCAGGTGAAGGCAATTTTTCCACGGACCGTGGACACCGGGATCCAGCATGGAACGGTAACGGTGTTGATGGATAAAGAAGGATTTGAAGTGACAACTTATCGAATTGATGGGGAATATGAGGATGCCCGTCATCCGAAAGACGTGATTTTTACTTCAAATCTGCTGGAAGACTTAAAGCGTCGGGATTTTACCATCAATGCCATGGCATACAATGATGAAACCGGTCTGGTGGATGCCTTTGACGGAATTGCAGACTTAAAGGCAAAGCGGATCCGTTGCGTGGGTGAGCCGACAGAACGTTTTACGGAAGACGCCCTGCGTATGATGCGTGCAGTGCGTTTTGCGGCACAACTTGGATTTACCATTGAAGATGCTACCCGTCAGGCAATCTGTGATATGGCAGAAAATCTGTCAAAGATCAGTGCAGAGCGGATTCAGGTAGAACTGGTAAAACTGGTCACATCCGATCATCCGGAGGAGATGAAAAACATCTATGACACTGGGATCGCAGCTGTGATCCTGCCGGAATTTTGTACCATGATGGAGACGGAACAGCACAATCCACATCACATTTATACGGTTGGAGTGCATACAATCCGCTCCATGGAGGAAATCCGGGCAGACAAAGTGCTGCGCCTGACTATGTTATTCCATGATGTGGCAAAACCGGTCTGTCGCAGGTCGGATGAGAACGGAATCGATCATTTTCACGGTCATCCGGAAGTCGGTGCAGAGATGGCACGAAAAATCCTGCGCAGACTGAAATTTGACAATGATACGATTCGGAAAGTAACCGCGCTGATCCGGGCACATGACGATCGTCCACCATTGAAAGGGCGGGCAATCCGTCGTGCAATCTTCCGCAACGGAGTCGATCAGTATCCGGAGCTTTTTGAGGTAAAACGGGCAGATATTCTGGCGCAGAGCAGCTTTTTACAACAGGAAAAACTGCTTTATGTGGATCGCTATGAGCATATGTATCACCAGATCATAGAAAAGCAGCAGTGTCTGTCCCTGAAGGATCTGGCAGTGAACGGTTCCGACCTGATTGCAAGAGGGATTCAACCGGGCAAAGAGATCGGTGTAATCCTGCATGCGATGCTGGAACAGGTTCTGGAAGATCCGAAGCTGAATGAGAAAGAAGCGTTACTGGAATGGTACTTTAATCCAAATAAGGAAGATCCTGCTTAAAGTAATAAAACAGAATACATGCTTGAAAAAGTCACCAAGGCATAATTTGATACACCTCTTCATATGATTAAAAGAGTGCAAAACGGAAATTAATTGTACATTAATCATATAAAGGGGTGTTTTTGTGTATTATCAGGTGAAACAGGTTTTGGAAAAGCAGGAACCGGAGATTGAAAAATTTTACAAGGGACGGGGGATTCTGATCTGTGAGTCAAAACAGAATCTGTTCGCGCTGAAGGAATATAGCGGTTCTTTGCAAAAGGCAGAATTTTTGTATTGGCTGGGGATCTGTCTGGAGCAGCAGGGGATTCGCTGTGATGCGATGCTGAAAAATAAAGAAGGTGCGCTGCTCACGGAAGGCGTGGATCATGTTTTTTATACATTTCACCGCTGGATGCGCGGGCGGGAATGTGAAGTAAATAACAGAGTAGATCTGCTGCTGGCAGTTTCGTTTCTGGCACAGTTTCATCGAAGCTGCTGTGGGGAAGAATTTGTCAGTGTGTCAGAACAGAAAAATGTATCGGAGCAGAAAAATATGGAAAGTGCGGAGGCAGACAGTAACGGAGGACTTTGTGGAGAATACCGCAAACACGACCGGGATCTGCGGCATATTCGCAAGTACATATTAAAGCGGAATAATAAAAGTGATTTTGAACGGTTGTTTTTACAGTGCTTTGACCAGTTTTACCAGCAGTCAGAAACCGTGGTGGATTTTCTGGAAAAAGATCCCGAAAAGGATGGCGGATACACGGTGGGAATCTGTCATGGGGAAGTGAATCAGCATAATATTTTATTTACACCGGATGGAGTGGCACTGATTCATCTGGAACATTCCGGAGTCGGACTTCAGATTTCGGATTTGGGAAATTTTATGCGCAAGATCATGGAGAAAAATAACTGGAATGTGAGACTTGGCACGGAACTTCTGGAAGGCTACCGAAGGAAACATGCGCTAACGGCGCAGGATCTGCAGGGACTTTATTGCCGTTTGGCTTATCCGGAGAAATTCTGGAAGATCGCCAATCAGTATTATCGCACGCGGAAAGTATGGGATTCCGGCAAAAATTACGAAAAATTACAGAAAGAGATCTGGCAGAACCAGGCAAGAGGAGAATTTCTTGCGATGTTGAAACAGGAATTATAAAATACGGTTACAGTTCACTCATCATATGTATTCAAATATTGATCATGCTTGCATGAGGAAATATTTGGATACATAGTGATGAAGGGAGCGCCTTTTTATGAGCAAAGGTAGTAGCGTAGCTACGGAGAAGTCCTGAAAGGACGCTTTGCGAATGGCGCGTGTGAACTGTAACAAAATACATGTGATGAGTGAACTGGTAAAAAATTAGTTTCCAATTACTCACCGTTATGCTATAATAAATGCATATGAGCAAAATATGCTCACATGATTGAAATGAACACAGGAGGTTAATGTCATGGGTTACAGAGAAGCATATGAATCCTGGTTAAATAATCCTTATTTTGATGAGGATACCAAGCAGGAATTGCGTAACATTGCAAATGATGAAAAAGAGATTGAAGACCGTTTTTACATGGATCTCGAGTTTGGTACAGCAGGTTTGAGAGGTGTTATCGGCGCCGGAACGAATCGTATGAACGTTTATACCGTTCGTAAGGCAACACAGGGACTTTCCAACTACATCATTAAAGTAGGGGCCCAGGCAAAAGGTGTTGCAATTGCTTATGATTCCAGAAGAATGTCTCCGGAATTTGCAAATGAAGCAGCATTATGTCTGGCAGCAAATGGCATTAAGGCATATATTTTTGAGAGTCTCCGTCCGACACCGGAGCTGTCCTATGCAGTACGTTATCTTGGATGTACCGCAGGTATCAACGTAACAGCAAGCCACAATCCGCCGGAATACAACGGATACAAAGTATACTGGGAGGATGGTGCACAGATCACACCGCCACATGACAGCGGAATCATGGCAGAGGTAAAAGCCGTGACAGATTATGCAACTACAAAGACCATGTCCAAAGAGGACGCAGTTGCAGCAGGTCTGTACGAAGTGATCGGCGCAAATATTGATGATCCGTATATCGCAGAACTGAAAAAACTGGTTCTGAATCAGGATGCCATCAATGCAGTTGCAGATGATTTGAAAATTGTATACACACCACTTCACGGCACAGGAAATATTCCGGTTCGCCGTGTATTAAAAGAGCTTGGTTTCAAGCATGTCTATGTAGTCCCGGAGCAGGAACTTCCGGATGGTGAATTTCCGACTGTAAGTTATCCGAACCCGGAAGCTGCTGAGGCATTTACCCTTGGACTTGGCATGGCAAAAGAGCTGGATGCAGATCTGGTACTGGCAACAGATCCGGATGCAGACCGTCTCGGCGTTTATGTAAAAGACAGCAAAACAGGTGAATATCATTCCCTGACCGGAAATATGTCCGGATGCCTGATCGGTGCTTATGAGATCAGCCAGAGAAAAGAAAAATACGGACTTCCGGCAGACGGAGCCTTTGTAAAATCTATCGTTTCTACCAACCTTGCAGATGCTATCGCAGCAGATTACGATGTAAAACTGTATGAAGTTCTGACCGGTTTCAAATTCATCGGACAGAAGATGCTTGAGTTTGAGACAAAAGGAAACGGCACATATCTCTTTGGTATGGAGGAGAGCTACGGATGCCTTCCGGGTACATATTGCCGTGACAAAGATGCCGTTGTTGCATCTATGGCACTGTGCGAGGCAGCAGCATACTACAAGACACAGGGAAAGACTCTGTGGGATGCAATGCTGGATCTCTATGAGAAATACGGTTATTACAAAGACGATGTCAAAGCGATCACATTAAAAGGTATCGAAGGTCTTGCAAAGATTCAGGAGATTATGACCACACTGCGTGATAACACACCGGCACAGATCGGTGAGTACAAAGTGCTGAAAGCAAGAGATTACAAGAAAGATACCGTTACAGATCTGGCAACCGGTGCGGTAACACCGACAGGTCTGCCGAATTCCAATGTTCTGTATTACGAACTTCCGGATGCAGCATGGGTATGCTTCCGTCCGTCAGGTACAGAGCCAAAACTGAAATTCTACTATGGTGTGAAAGCAGATACCATGGAAGCAGCAGATGCCAAAGCAGCAGAGCTTGGTGCCGCTGTTATGGCAATTGTTGAGCCGATGCTTGGATAGAGAAAACAGACTATTTTAGGCTACAGTTCACGTATCACATGTATTCAGGTAATGATCATGCCTGCATGAGGAATTATCCGGATACATAGCGATGAAGAGAGTGCCTTTTTATGAGCAAAAATAGCTGTCAGCACATTCTTGAACAAAGTTAAGGAAGTATCGCACGCAAGCGTACTCTTTTGCGAATGGTGTGTGTGAAACGCTAACGTTGCTGGTTAAAACGTGGTTTTCCTTGACAAATACAGGGAAAACAAGTATAAATAGTTTATATAATAAAAAAGAGAACACGTTTCGTTCTATAGGAGGACAATTATAATGAACAAGACAGAATTAGTAGCAGCTATCGCTGAGAAAGCAGAACTTTCCAAAAAAGACGCTGAGAAAGCATTAGCAGCATTTACAGACATCGTTGCAGATACTTTAAAAAACGGTGACAAAATTCAGTTAGTAGGTTTCGGTACTTTCGAAGTAGCTGAGCGTGCAGCAAGAACAGGACGAAACCCACAGACAGGTGCTGATATGGAAATCCCGGCTTCTAAATCTCCGAAATTCAAAGCTGGAAAAGCATTAAAAGATATCGTAAATGCATAATCGTTTGGCGAAGTATAAATTTAGTCCAGTGAGTAAAAATTTACAAAATAAAAAGTAAGTTTTATTCGGAAATGAATTTTAACAGTTTTTATATAAGTAAAGATTTTGCAGATGAAAAGCAGATCATTGGGGGCATTCCGTTATGGGACATGCCCCCTTTTATCATTAGATCAAAAGTAGAAAGTAAACAATTGATCTGAACAAGTCGAATTGGAGCAGATTATGAGATTAGACAAATATTTAAAAGTATCCAGACTGATCAAACGCCGCACCGTGGCAAATGAAGCCTGTGACGCAGGACGAGTGATGGTAAACGGTCGAGTGGCAAAGGCTTCTCTGGATGTCAAAGTGGGCGATGTGATAGAAATCGCCTTTGGAAACAAATCCGTCCGTGCACAGGTACTTCAGGTGGCAGATACTTCCCGCAAGGAAGACGCGAAAGAGATGTTCAAATACCTGTAGAGATAATCATCAATGATGGAACGTAAATGTATCTGTAGAAACAATCATCAATAGTAGAATGTAAATGTATCTGCAGAAATTGTCATGAAGGATGGAATATATCAGTCATAAATACAGACGACCTCCCATATACTGGAAACAGTAAGGGAGGTTTTTTTATGGAAGAGAGACAGGCATCCAGACAACATAAGATAATCCTGACAAACCGCGGAACCTGTGCGTTGAATGGCATATCGGATATCTTATCCTTCGATGTAAATGAGATTTTACTGGAGACAGAGATGGGAATGTTGATGATCCGGGGCATGGACCTTCATGTAAACCGGTTGACGCTGGAGAAAGGTGAGGTGGATCTGTCTGGAAAAATAGATTCGATTCAGTATTCTGATGTGAACAAGGGAAAAGGATCGCAGGGGGAGTCGCTTCTGGGGCGGCTGTTCAAGTAGATGGTAAGTCCGGGAATCATGCAGCAGGGCGTCCTGTTTTTGCATGCGATGGCGTTGGGCGTTGTGATGATCTTCTGCTACGATCTGCTGCGGATCTTTCGCAGGGGCGTTCCCCATGGAACGGTATGGATCGCTGTGGAGGATATGTTTTTCTGGCTGATCAGTGCCTTTGTGCTGTTTCGACTGATGTATGAGGAAAATGACGGTAAGCTTCGATGGTTTGTGATCATGGGTGTGCTGGTTGGCATGATCCTGTACAACGTGAGTTTCAGCCGGCTTGTGGTACGATTTGGCAGCTTCCTTTTTTGCCGGATTTTACGAGCAGTCCAGGCACTTATCAGGGGCATTGTGAAGATGTTACAGTTTCTGTTAAAGCCCTTTGGTAAATGTATCCAACGCACCGGAAGAACAGGTAAAAAAAGTGGCAGATATGTAAAAAAACAATTGAAAAAACTATACAAAACAGTTAAAATGGGCTTATGTAAACTGTAAACGCAGGGTATGAATAACAGAGGGTGAAAATCATATGCGTAAAATGAAGCAGAAAAAGAAAAAACAGAATAGAACAGGTAAAATCTGTGTTTCCTGCGTGGTAGTCGTGCTGACCTTGATCATGTCCGTACAGATTGTACATTTACATGGGGTGAATGAGGGATACAAACAGGAAGAAAAGACAAAGAAAGAACAGCTGCAGGCAGAGAAGGATCGGGCAGAAGAACTGAAGCAGAAAGAGGCTTACGTTGGTTCGGATCAGTACATTATCGACACTGCCAAATCAAAACTGGGTATGACCTATCCGGATGAGATTGTTTTCAAAGAGAAATAAGCAAGACCATGAATTTTGAGTGATTTCAGGATTCATGGTCTTTTAACTAAATTAAGGAAGTCTCCTGTTTATTGCTTTATGCAATTGAAGCAGGGGACTTTCTTATATCAGGAGGGGACGCAAGCCCCTTCTGATAAGTTGCATAGCAACTATTTAGTTATGAGCAAGTAGCGTAAGCAGATTGCGAATATCTACTTAACCCTCTTAAACAGGTTCAAATCCTTCGATTCGATTCAAAATCCTATCCGTGAACAGATTTTGCCGAAAACTTTTGAAAAAACGGACAAGGGTTTGACAAAGATTTTAGAATGATTGGATTAGAATGACTCCCTGAGCAAAATGAACCAGATAGGCCGCGCAGGTGCGACTTGGTTATGAGCAGACAGTATGAGCGGATTGCGCATATCCGTTTGATCATCAGGGAGGGAAAAACATGAAACGATTCGATCTGAAACAATTACTTTTGTGCATTGCCACACTGGTATCTTCGCAGTTTGAGCTGGCAGGAGTTTACCCGCTGATCCCGGCAGTTTTTATGACGGGTTTTTTAAGTGGTGTCAACCGCAGTCTGCTGTTTTTGTGTACCATGGGAGGTCTGATCATTCTGGCGCCGGTGACAGTGCTGGTAAAATATGGTCTGATCGTGCTGCTGAGTGCGGTACTGATCCGTGGAGTGGAATGGTACAGTGGATATTGCAGGACCGTTCCGGCAGCAGTTCTCACAGCAGGGATCACCGTGGCAGTTGGCATCGGATGGAGCAGTATGAAACTGCCGGGAACATCAGTAATTTTTATCCGAATATGTGAAGGGATTCTTGTGTGTGGATTTATCTATGTGGTGACAAAACTGTTGGCACTGATCCCGGAATGGGAGCCACGGTCAGCAGGAGAACTTCCGGTGTACGTCCCGGGCGGACAGCGGTTGAATGAGTATGCGGAATCGTTCGAAAAGCTGTCAAAGACCTTCCGGCAGATGAACCGCTATAAGGAAGATTTTACCGCGGAGGAGCTTGGTCGGATGCAGACGGAGGTCACAGGACGAATCTGCGCGTCCTGCAACCAGTGTACGATTTGTTGGGAAGAAAATACGACACCGATGTATCAGGTGCTGTACCGCTTTTTGCAGGCGCTGCAGCGTGGGGCAGATGTAAATGAGAGCGCACAGGAGCTGGAACAGTATTGTCCGTACAGGGACGAGATGATTGAGCAGATCATGCTTGTGTTTGAAAAAGCGCATCTGAACTTGGCGTGGTATAATCGTCTGCAGGAAAACCGGGATGTGATCGCGCAGCAGCTGGATGCCATGGCGTATATTATGGAGGACTGTGCCAATGAGGAACAGGATGTAACCATGCGGGAGGGGAAACTGGCAGCTACCATGCGCTATGCGTGGAAAGAACGGGGGATCACGGTGGAGCAGCTTCACATTTTGGAAAACAGTCATGGAAAATGGCAGATTTATTTTCAGGGAAAAACCCGTGGCACAAAATGTATATCTGTGAAAGAAATGGCAAAAATAATCAGCAGTGTGAGTGGCAGAATTTTTAAACCGGTGAAGGACAGCAAGGCGCTTCTGGGAGCAAAGAGCATGTCGCTGCTTTTCTGTGAAAGCTGCCGGTTGACGGCGTATTACGGTGTGGCAAAAGCAATCCGGGATGATGAACAGGTATCCGGAGATAATTTTTCTTTTCAGATGCTGGATAACGGAAGCTGCATTATGAGTGTGTCCGACGGCATGGGAAGCGGTTATGCGGCTTGTAAAGAAAGCGAAATGGTGATAGATTTAATAGAGAAATTTATGGAAGCCGGATTTTTGCCGGATACGGCCCTTCGTATGATGAATTCTGCCATGGTGACACACGGAGAAAATAATCTGTTTTCCACCGTAGATCTGATGCGGCTGGATCTGGACAGTGGCATGGCAGAATTTTACAAGATCGGCTCGGCGGTGACCTTTATCCGACATGGCGATGAGGTGCGCGTGGTGGAGCAGAACAGTCTGCCGGTGGGCGTGTTTGCCGGACAGAAAGTGCCAAAGATCACACAGAAGCTGGAAAACAGTGATTTTGTAGTGATGGTGACGGATGGCGTGTTAGAACATCTTCATGTGGAAAATGCAAATCAGGCAATGAAGGAGATCATCCGCACGATTACAACCAACAATCCGGCTCAGTTTGCCAGAGAGATATTAGATCAGGTGTTGCTT
>ERZ1673739.396-NODE-396-length-62400-cov-28.867046_pt1 | contig 62400 bp, 64 predicted proteins | sample MGYA00580210_ERZ1673739 | MGnify/ENA primary metagenome ERZ1673739 (study PRJEB41218, sample SAMN15661749) | gut metagenome | host: Homo sapiens | place: Canada: London | collected 2015-08-20/2019-03-30 | study: EMG produced TPA metagenomics assembly of... | reverse complement strand
AAAGTATAGTGTTTATTCGGATAATCAAAAATCAGATATAAAATTTATTATAAATTATTATCAAGAAAGAGCAAAAAATGAAAGAGTTAGGATATCACGGTACTTGCTCAAAGTACCAATATAGTATCGAGACGGAAGGTTTTGACCCTGACAAATCTAAATATCGAGATGATCACTGGCTCGGACAAGGCATATACTTTTTTGATGATTACGAAAAATCCCTATGGTGGGCAAAAACAACATCTTCCCAAAATAATAATTGTGGCAGTATTGTTTTTGAATCACTTATCGAGGCAACAGATGACGTTGTACTAAATCTGGATGATAATCATCAATTGGACGCATTCATGACAGAAATCCTACACTTACTTGAAGATATACAAAAAGAATGTCCAGAAAAAATGCCTATATTTGAAGAAAAAAAATTTCGAGCCGTATGTTTTGACTATTATAAACAAACAAAGGGAATATCGGTTATTATTGGGACTTTTAGAAAAGATATTGCAGGATACACAACAAAACGCAATTCTAGAGACAAAAAAACACAAAAGAAAATAATGAATATTATTGGAATACAATTTAATGAAAGACAAATTTGTGTTTCACAAAAAAATTGCATTAAATCAACAAAATTGGTATATAATGAGAAAGAAGAGGTGATATGATGTTTAACAAAGATTTATTTTTTTCCCTATGTGAGAAATACGACGTTGAATTAAGTAAAACCATAAATAAACCTATGATTAAAAATGGTAATAGTATGCATGCTATTACACTGGAAGATGTAAATCACGTTTTCGCACCATGTCAGGCATATTTCGATTATTCAAGTGCTAAACTTGATGCAGACACAATTTCTTCAGCATATTATTTCCAAGAAAGTCTTGCTGTTGCATGTTAGGAGAAAAGTATGAAAGTTAAATCTAAATATGAAAGTTCTTTAGTTTTGGAGAAAATTGAAATTATAGAAAGCACTTTTAGAAAAAAAAGTGTTACACTAGAAGACTTAGAACTAGGTGTCCAATTCGAACATCAGTTGACTAAACTTGACCAAGAACAATATGAAGTCTTTTTATCAACAACAGTATCCGATGTAAATGAAACAATATATGTAAACGTAAAAGGAAGAGCAATCTTCAGTACAAAACAGGAAAACAAAGATCTCTTAGAAAAAAACACAATAGCTATTATGTTTCCATATATAAGAAGTTATATTTCCAGTATAACTACCCAACCGGGAATGACACCAATTGTATTACCTGCAATGAATATTGTATCAATGATAAATGACCAGAAAACAGAGGAAAAGAGTTAGCTATTATCTCACATCGGATGATTTTGAACAAGTACTCGCTATTTTGCGTTTACCTCTTAATAATAATTTTAGGCGGCTGCTTTTACAGACGCCACTATTGTTCCCCTACTTAATCTATCTACATAATCCGGCACCGGAATACCGTAAGCACAAAATTACCGACTATTATCTTTTCTATGTTCTTCGTACATCATCATTGGCTGCTCTTTACCAACACCTTCTGTACTTTCTTTACTAAAAAGAATTTTCACAGTAGCCAGCATAATCGCCAAATCTTCTACTATACTTGGTTTTGCAATATACGTTAAATCCATCAAAAGCTTATCATAAAAAGTCGTATTATACTTACCATAAACCTGAGCATAACCCGTTAATCCTGCCTTCACCTGGGTTCTTAATTGAAACTCCGGCATCGTTTTCTGAATTTCTGCTGCAATCTCCGGACGTTCTGGTCTTGGTCCTACGATACTCATATCACCTTTTAAAATATTAATCAACTGTGGCAATTCATCAAGACGGCATGCTCTGATAAATCTTCCCACTTTCGTAATACGAGGATCATCTTCTCCTGCTGACAGTACCGGACCACTTAATTTCTCTGCATCTACTCTCATACTACGAAACTTAATAATTTCAAACACTCTGTTTCCCTGTGTCAAACGCTTTTGTTTATAAAATGCAGGACCACCATCTGATTTTACAAGAAGTGTAACTATAAGCATAATTGGTGATAATAGAATTAATGCTGTACCAGAAATTATAATATCTATCAATCTTTTTATAGCTCTTGTCTCAATAGACATCTCCTGATACTGAGATTTTAAAATCGGCAGATGCAACATATGTATTTTTTCCGCTCCACTCATCATTACGTCACCAACACGTGGAATCTGAAAGACTTTAATCTTATTATAAATACAATGCTTTAAAACAATATTTCTATCATGACTATGAACACCACAAATAAAAACCGCCTCTGCGTCCTTTAAATATTCAAAATGCTCCAAGATATCTTCCACCGGATATGTTCCTATGATTTTAAATCTTTTTTGAAGTCCATATTCTTGAATCAAATCTTCCATTCCATGACGAACATCATAAATCACTACGGACGGTAATGGATCATGTGTCCAGAAGTAATATCGATGAACTGCAAAGCTCCATATTAGAGCAACAATACACTGAAAAACAAAACACAAAACCCCTGGTAAAAGCCTGGGCATATGAATGGATAACATCCAAATCAATATATATGCAATTACATCTGTAAAACCAATTGCAAGAACCTGACTGAAAAAGATATCGCGAATCTGCAAAACAGAAATCCGAAAAGCATCCAACTTAAAACAAATCACATAACTGACAACGATCAGCAAAAAAAACAATAATACCGATACTTGCTTTGAATTTGCAGTCAATGTTTTTGGTTCATAATATTCGTACCAACAAACTGCAAATGGCAAAAATAATAATATAATATTAACAAATTTTAAAATTGAAAATGGAATTTTCCATTTTTTTCTCATTCTCCATCCACCTCATTATTTTTTGTAAAATGTAATTCAAAATCTTTCGCTATATACTTTCTTTTTAAATCATCTAAATTAACGATAAAACTGTAACGGTACCACTTCACCTGAATCTACTTTTGTTCCTTTAGGAAGATAATTTTCACCTTTGACAATACCACCAGGCGCAATATGGCATCCTTCTTCTAAAATACAATCATGATCTATAAGTGCACCCACATTCACAATGCAGGCTTTATTCAGCACTGTACCTGTATTCACAACCGCATATGGCATAATTACACAACCATCAGCAATTTGGGCTCTAGGACTTACATAAGCCAATGGATGAATAATCTTTGCCAGCTTAATACCTGCTCCTTCTATTTTATCTTCCCACTCTACTCTGGCTGTGTTATTACCAAACGCCGGATACATCTCTGTATCCGGTGTATTGAATTTTTCAAAATCATTACATATTCCGATTACACGAGAGTCATTAGAGGCATCATCTAAAAAATAAACAGCATCATATTTTCCTGTTTGTTCTGCAAGATCCGCCACTACCTTGCCATGGCCTCCGGCACCTAGAATAATCAATCTCATTCTTTCACCTTCTCAAAAAATGTATCTGGATGATTTGGATTAAAAATCTCATTGCAAGTCATAACCGTAACAAGGTCTTCTGTATCGGAAAGATTAATAATGTTATGTGTCCATCCGGGAATCATGTAGATTGCTTCAATTTTATCTCCACTTACTTCGAATTCCACCATTTCTCCCGTATTAATATTTCTTTCCTGAATCAATCCATGACCATGGACAACGATAAACTGTTCCCACTTACTGTTATGCCAGTGTTCTCCTTTTGTAATACCAGGTTTACTAATATTAATGCTTATCTGTCCACAGTCAGCCGTATGTACTAACTCTGTAAATGAACCACGGTTATCGCAATTCATCTTCATAGCATATTTAAACTTCTCCGTTGGAAGATATGTTAAATAGAGGCTAAATAACTTCTTTGCAAAGGAGCCATCCGGACATTTTGGCATCATTAAGTCCATTGGCTGGTTTTTAAACTGTTCCAACAAATCAACAATTTCACCTAGTGTAACCTTGTGTGTAACAGGAACACAACGATATCTTCCATCTTCTTTCAGCACTGTTTCTACACCATCAAATTCACAGTGCTGCTCTTTTCCTTCCAATAAGTCAAACATCCCTTCTACAAGGTCATCAATATAAAGAACTTCTAATTCTGTGCTTCTATCGTTTACTGTAAACTCTTCATCATTGGCAACTGCCCAGCAGAATGTAGAAATTGCAGAATTATATTTAGGTTTGGAATGTCCCATAAGGTTTACAAATCGGTATACATATACAGGTGCACCTGTTTCTTCTCCATACTGGAAAAAGAGTTCTTCTCCTGCTTTTTTACTTCTTCCATACTCAGAATTCCCAAATCTTCCTGCCAATGTTGCCTGAACAGAAGAAGAAAGCATAATTCCGGCTTTATTATTGTGCTTCTTCAATGTATCAAGAAGCTGTGAAGCGAACCCAAAATTACCATTCATAAAGTCTTCTGGATTTTCCGGACGATTTACTCCTGCAAGGTTGAATACAAAATCCGCTTTTGAGCAATATTCATCTAATTCTGCTTCTGTACTGTTAATGTCATATTCATAAATTTCATCTACAGTAATCCCTGGTCTTGTTTTATTCTTTCCATCTCTGATGTTTTTCAAATTATTGCAAAGGGCTGTTCCTACCATCCCCTTTGCTCCAGTAACTAAAATTTTCATCTCAGTTCCTCCACTTGTTTTTTACTGTTCTTTTCTCCAGACCATCTTATTGACTACATTTACATACCCCTGAATAATTCTTACTACTTTCATAGAAACTGTTTCATCCACATAATCAGGACATGGCTTACCAAGAACACCATTTTGTTTCATTTCAATAGCCATATCTGTGGCATTTAAAAGTTCCTTTGTTGTAATACCTGCAAGGATAAAATCTCCTGCTTCTAATGCTTCCGGACGTTCTGTAGATGTACGAATACATACAGCTGCAATAGGATGTCCAATAGACAAATAGAAGCTACTTTCCTCTGGAAGTGTTCCACTATCACTTACAATTGCTAATGCATTCATCTGTAAACAGTTATAGTCATTGAAGCCAAGTGGTTCATTTACTCGTACTCTTGGATCAAGTTTGAATCCACTCTTTTCTAATCTCTGTTTACTTCTTGGGTGACAAGAGTAAAGAATTGGCATATCATACTTTTCTGCTAACGCATTAATTGCTGTGAAAAGACTGGTAAAGTTTTTCTCTGTATCAATGTTTTCTTCACGGTGAGCAGATAATAAAATATATTTATCTTTTTCCAATCCCATACGCTGTAATACATCAGATGCTTGAATCTTCTCAAGATTTCCACGAAGTACCTCTGCCATTGGAGAACCTGTCATATAGGTTCTCTCTTTTGGAAGTCCTGTATCTGCAAGATATTTACGTGCAAATTCTGAATAGCATAAATTTACATCTGAAATTACGTCTACGATTCTTCTATTTGTTTCCTCTGGAAGACATTCATCTTTACATCTATTTCCAGCTTCCATATGGAATAACGGAATATGTAATCGTTTTGCTGAAATTGCTGAAAGACAACTGTTTGTATCACCTAATACAAGATATCCATCTGGTTGTAATTCACTTAAAAGTTCATAACTTCTGCCAAGAATGTTTCCGCAAGTCACACCAAGATTTTCTCCTACAACAGGTACAAGAATATCCGGTCCAAACTCGCCTTCATTGTTCTTTAATTCAAAATCTTCCCAGAATACTGTGGAAAGATTCTTGTCCCAGTTCTGATTGTAATAAACAACACATGTATCAAAATATTCACGACATCTTTTAATAACAGCTGCCAATCGAATAATCTCTGGACGAGTTCCACATCCAATCATTACCTTTGTACGTCCGTTATTTTTCCATTTAAAATTATGTTCCATATTCTTACTCCTCTGCCAGTCTTTCCTGAATATAAGCCAATTTTGAAATTGTTTCTTTCGTCTCTTCAAGAGTCAACATCTTAGTATTGTTACTATTAAATTCTGTTAAAGTATTTCTTTCTGCATCTCCATCTTTAAAATACTTATCATAATTTAGTCCACGATTATCTGCTGGCACACGATAGAAATTTCCCATATCTATAGCTTTTGCACATTCTTCATTTGTAAGAAGTGTTTCATACATCTTTTCACCATGACGAATACCAATTACTTTAATATCTTCTTTCTTTCCTCCAAATAACTCACATACTGCTTCTGCTTGTGTCTGAATTGTACATGCAGGGGCTTTCATAATTAAAAGGTCTCCATTTTCTCCATTTTCAAAAGCAAATAATACTAAATCTACAGCTTCATCTAATGACATAATAAAACGTGTCATGGATGGTTCTGTAACAGTAATTGGATTCCCTGCTTTAATCTGATCAATCCAAAGCGGAATAACAGATCCACGTGAACACATAACATTACCGTAACGTGTACAACAAATCTTTGTTTTTCCACTATAGCGACTCTTCGCAATTGCTACAGACTCTTCTAAAGCTTTTGTTTTACCCATAGCATTAATTGGATATGCTGCTTTATCTGTAGAAAGACAAATAACTGCCTCTACCCCTTCTTCAATTGCCGCAGTAAGAACATTATCTGTACCCATAACATTTGTTTTTACTGCTTCCATAGGAAAGAATTCACATGACGGAACCTGCTTTAATGCAGCTGCGTGGAAAATATAATCAACGCCATGCATTGCACTTTTGCAAGATTGAAGATCTCTTACATCACCAATATAAAACTTAATTTTATCTGCAACATCTGGCATTTTCACCTGAAATTCATGTCTCATATCATCCTGTTTCTTCTCGTCACGTGAAAAAATACGAATTTCCCCAATATCAGTCTTTAAAAAGCGGTTCAAAACCGCATTTCCAAATGAACCTGTACCACCTGTAATTAACAATGTTTTATCCTTAAATAAACTCATATTTTTCCCTCTCGTTTGTCATATTTTTATCTTATTCATTGTACTTTTTATTGTGTCATTTTCGTTTATACTTTAATCTCTTCTGAAAATATCTCGTGTATACACCTTGGCTTGTACATCATCTAAACAACTGTCATAGCGATTTGCAATAATTGCTTGACATGTTTCTTTAAACTTTTCTATATCATTCACAACTTTTGAGCCAAAAAATGTTGATCCGTCTTCCAATGTTGGTTCATATACAACCACAGTTGCACCTTTTGCTTTAATACGTTTCATTACTCCTTGAATAGAAGACTGACGAAAATTATCAGAATTAGACTTCATAGTCAATCGATATACACCAATTACACATTCTTTTTCCTGTTCTGCTGAAAAATCGCCTCGATTATAGTAATCATAATAACCTGCCATTGATAGCACACGATCTGCAACAAAATCCTTTCTTGTACGATTTGACTCTACAATAGCAGACATCATATTCTGTGGTACATTCTCGTAATTTGCTAATAACTGCTTTGTATCTTTCGGTAAACAATATCCACCATAACCAAAAGAAGGATTATTATAATGTGAACCTATACGTGGATCCAAACATACACCTTCAATAATCTGCTGTGTATTTAATCCTTTCATTTCTGCATAAGTATCAAGTTCATTAAAATATGAAACTCTAAGTGCCAAATATGTATTTGCAAATAATTTTACTGCTTCAGCTTCAGTAAATCCCATAATTAAGGTATCTATATTTTCCTTAATGGCACCTTCTTGCAATAATTCTGCAAAAGTTTTTGCTGCCTTTACAAGACGAGCATTTTTAACATCCGTTCCAACAATTATACGACTTGGATAAAGATTATCGTATAATGCCTTCGATTCTCGTAAAAATTCCGGACTAAATATAATATTATCACAATGATATTTTTCTCTTATCTGTGCTGTAAATCCTACAGGAATTGTAGACTTAATTACCATAATTGCATCTGGATTGACTTTCATTACCAATTGAATAACATCTTCAACAGCACTTGTATCAAAATAATTTTTTTTACTATCATAATTTGTTGGTGCTGCAATAATAACATATTCTGCATCCTTATATGCAGACTCTCCATCCAATGTTGCTATTAAATTCAAATTTTTTTCTGATAAATATCTTTCTATATATTCATCCTGTATCGGTGACTTACGATTATTAATTAATTCAATTTTTTCCGGTATTATGTCAACTGCTACAACCTCATTATACTGAGCTAAAAGCGTCGCTATTGATAACCCTACATATCCTGTTCCAGCTACTGCTATTTTCATTTTCTTTTCCCTCTTTCTACTTTCTTTTTAATACATTTTTCTCTTTAAAAGTTATTTCTCCTAAGAAGTAAATAACGATATATTTAAACAAATTTGACAATACAGCTGCAATACAAAATCCTATAATTCCATATTTAGAACTTAATCCCATACTCAAAGAAAAATAAACTATTGCATACAAAACTTCTTTTATAATTTGAAAATATGTTGGAGCAAATCTAAGGACTGAAGGATGTATCATATTACAAGCAACTGAAATTACTGCTGCTGCATTTGCTAAAGGAATAAATTCTCGCGCCGAATCAATAAGTGTTGGATACAATAGTTTTGTTATAAAAGGTCCTATTACTACAGCTCCCATCCAAAATGCAAAAGATATTAAAATCGTTATTAAATTCATCAATCTGAATTTTTTCTTATCCATTTTATAACCTTTTTGAGAATAATATCCCAATAAAACACTTGATATCGGAAGCATAACTACAGATAATGTTTTTCCAAAAAAAGAAGCTACAGTATATATTGATACAGCTTCTCCTCCCACAGTTGGATATAGAAAAAATCTATCAAAATATGTCATGATTGAACTAGATGCTACAGATATAATAATAATAAGATATTTTAAAACAGTTTTTGAAAATAATGGTGTTTTCGCCAACGCTTCTTTATAAATGCATGTTGATTTTAATATAAAAGCCAATGAAACTAATTCAGAACAAAAAAATGGAATTATCCAATTGGTGACTCCAGAAATTAATATTAAAATACCTATTATATACCCTATAGCACCAAATACATTGCACCATAATATCTTTTTAAAATTAAGAATTAATCTATATTCAACTGTTATGTATGACCGAAATACCATCAATATAGATATTAAGGCAATTAGTAATGAGTCTCCTTTTAAATAGTGAAAATACCGCAGAGAAGTTACATACAATAATATTGCAGATAGAACACAAGATACCAATAAGATAATATTAAAATCTCCCTCGTATTTTTTTTCTTTATATGTTATATCCATTAGTAATCTAGTATTATTTAATGAAGTTCCTAACGCAACAGTTATTGTGTTAACGACTCCCATAATTGTAACTAGTTGACCATATTCTACTGCTGAAAAACACTGTGCTAAAAATGGATATACCAATATTTGCATTGTTCCAGTTAAAATAATTGAGGCTAAAATATTATATATAAAATCTAAAGAAATTTTTTTTGTCTTTTTTAAAAAGTCATCTTTCAATCTTTAATCATCTCCTTCCTAACAAGCTTATTTTAAAAAGTAGCTTTACTTTTTCTTAATATTTTCAGTTAATACAAGTATTAATGGTAATAACACTTGCTGATTCACCCAAATATATCCACTAAATAAATTCATGACAAAACCACATACAAATGTCATGGCTAAAAATCTATACATAGAAGATTTCTTATATAATTTACTTATTTTAAATGCAAATACTACTAATAATATACAAAATATACCCGTACCAAGAACGCCCGTTTCTGCCAACAAATCAATAAACATATTATGAGCATAACTATTTATCAAATAAAAAATAGATCCTATACCATGTCCCAAAATTGGTTTTTCCCAAAATGCTTCTATTGCACCAACCCATAAAATATTCCTATTTGAATCCTTAAGACCATCACCAAAGATACTCAATGCTCTTTCTAACCCTTTTGTATCTATACCCAAGTTAATTGAAATCAAGTTAAAAACGCTCGGCAAAAATAATAATATGACTACTGCCGGTACACCACTATATAATATTCCCTTTATGCCATATATTCTCCAAATACCATAGAACAGAAGAAACATAGATAATACTGCCCCACCTCTTCCTCCTGCCATAAAACATATCAGCATCTGTATTACAAGCAAAAACATTAACGCAGTTCTTTTCCATTTGCAAAATTTTTTCTCTAATTTTAATTCGCATGACAAATACACAGACATTCCCATTCCAAAAGCAGCATAATAGGATGTATTCTGATAAAGAAATCCACTAGAGTCTTTCATCAACCCACCAGAAGTTACATCATTACTATTTAAAACTACTAAAAATGTAATTACTGTTATCAATATATCCAATAGCGCAACTAGTCTATTATCAATAGTCTTTTTTTTCTTCCAACTTATAATTATCATAAATAACACACTAGTAAAACTTACAGCTAAATACGCTTTTAACTCTGAAGCATACCAAATATTCACATATTGCATTTTTTGTCCTGTAAAAATAAATAAATATGTGATAGCTATCCATAGCAACACAAAAGTAACTACTTTCTTAGAAATAGTACGTTGAAAGTCCACTATTACTATTCCCAAAAGACAAATTGCAACAATAATATAAACCAATGCAAGTTGTCCTGAAGCAGATTCCTTATGAAATATATACAGAACACAATTGATAATAGGACTCGTATACAAAAAAACTAATAATAATATATCAAGCAAATCAGCCTTTTTTATTTTAAAAATGTTACTTTTATTCAATTGACTTTCCTGCAATATATGCATATGAAAACTCCTTTATTCCTTTTAGTTGTGCAATACTCTTCATATTAAGATACTCATCACTATTAAGCATATCAGTAATTAGTAGCTTCATTTCCTTCACTGAGTCTTCTTGTATAAATTTAACATTTCCACCAACGTCAATATGTGTAGTCCCTTCCCAATATTTGGTAATCATTGGAATACCTAACCCTACTGTTTGTTCCCATAAAACAGAATGTCTACCTGGATAGATTGCCAAATCACTAGCATACAAATATTCATACGTTTTTTTATTATCTAACCATCCCACATATATAATATTCTCATTATCACAAAAAGAAAGTATTTTTTCTTTCATATCGTCAACTATTGATCCAAAAACTATACACTTGACTTTTTCAATATTTAAACTCCTTATTGCCTCCAATAATTGAATAACCTGTTCTTTTGCATGATCGATTTTTCCACCGGTAATAATAAGAAAATCTGTGTCTTTTATTCCATATTGATTGCGAAGTTGATTACGTCTATTTTCCCTTTTTACCTCCTCAATCATATCATCATCAGCTCCCATAACAAGTAGCTCTACCTTTTCTTGAGGAATATTATACATGTCCTTTAAAAAATCTACTCTTGCAGGTAAAACACCATAAAATTTAGTGACATATGGTAAAATCAATTGAGCACAGTGTTTCCAAATTACTTTATGCATAATATTTTTTGAAACCCAATTCCGCGCACTATTTGAAAAATCCGCATGATTATCTACATAAATTCTAACTTTGTACTGTTTTGCATATTCAACTACATAGCGAATATCACAAAATTGACATCCATGAATAAATAATATATCTGGTTTAATATTTTCAATTTCTTCTTTTACACCTTCATATACTCTAAAAAATTTGCCTATTTTTTGTGGCAATCCTTTTTTATATGGTACTCTTGTTACTTTAATTCCATATTCATTTATATAGGACTTTGCCTCGACATTACATGCATCACCTGAAGAATCAAATGATAAAGTTGATGCCAAGATTTCGACATCATATCCCATTTTTTTATGAAATTTAGGTATCATATTTTCTTGATATGAAAAATTATCTATATAAAAGCATCCTAAACAAACATGTAAGATTTTCATATGTACATTACTCCATTCTTTTTAAAAATTCTTGAATTGTTCCAAAACAATTACCAATATCTTTTATAGTTGCCTCTGGTAAAAACCACCATTTTATATCTAATAGCCTTTGAATTTCATTTTCTGTAAATCTATAACGCAATATCTTTGCTGGTGCACCTGCTACAATTGCATACGGCGGAACATCATGAGTGACAACTGAATGAGCTCCTACAACAGCCCCATCTCCTATTACAATTCCATCTTTAATAAATACCTTTTCTCCTATCCATACATCATTACCTATTGATACATTCCTATTTAATTCATTATTAATTTCTGCAAAATGCTGACCAAAAATATTTTTTCCTGTGTTAAAAACTGGTGAAGTCGAAACACAATTCAAATCATGTGCTCCTCCACCAATTGAACAATAACTTGCAATAGAGCAAAAAGATCCTATTTCAACATTGCACACCGAATTATTCTTTCCCATATAGCTATAACGCCCCATTGTAGTATTGATACAATTAGAACCACTTCCTACTCTTGCCGTTTTATCAATTCTGCAATTGCGAAGTGCTGGACGATTTATAAGTCTTAAAAATTTTGATACGAAAAAACCAACATTAACCTTCATCTTTTTCTTTATTAATCTCCCATTCCATAATTTTTGCATCAATTAAATATCGATACCAATACGCTTGTAAAAATGCATGTACTCTTCCTGCTTGTCCATCTAAAAATCCTAATTTAATATAGTATCGATACCAATAATAAAATTTAGCTCTCCAAAATTTCGGTAATTTATAATACAATCCATCCCTTAATTTTTTTGTTTTTTCTGCTTCGTGATATAAGGAAGCATCAACTTGTTGATCTGATAAAGTTGCTAAATAATCCGCCACTTCTCTTGTTGCATACCAATTATGCTTATCTATCCATGCTGAAAGACTTTTAAAGTCATAATGTAGGCAATCATTGACTAAATCCACCGTTTTCCCTTCTGATAGAACAATATGTTCACCCATTGCTCGATCTTCATATCTTCCTAATCCATATTTAAAAATTGTCAAATTATAGAATGGATAAATCCCACCATGTTTAAGAAAACGTCCCATAAAGAAAATTTTAAATTTCATAACCAATCCATTTACATCATCGTTAGAATGCTCTTTACATGCTTCTATAATTTCTTTTTTTAATTCAGGTGTCACTACTTCATCTGCATCAATTCTATAAACCCATTTTGTTTTTATGTTCACGTTGTCTAATGCCCAATTAAATTGCTTTGCATAATGCTCAAACGGCTCATGCCTATATATTTCTGCTCCCATTTTTTCTGCAATCTCAATTGTTTTATCAGTACTTCCACTATCTACCACTACAATACGATTAGCTAATCCCGTAATTGACTCAATGCATCTTTTTATATTTACTTCTTCATTCTTTGTTAAAATAATAGCTGTAATATCACTCATTTGTCTTATCCTTTCAACCTAACCAACTTATTGATTTTAGATATTAAACAATCAAAACCAATACCTAGCACTGTAAACATAATTACACAAAATATCCAATGTATAATCATAAAATTACTATTATAAAAATTATTACAACATAAAATTTTCTCCCACACATATTCCCTTACAATTGGATGATCATTAATTAAATAAATTGCTAACACATGTGATGATATCTTACTTGCCCACACACCTTTTAGTTTATATGATAAAAATATATTCATAAAAGCTATCGAAGCCAAAACTATTAATGGTGAATTATAATAAAGTGATGCTGCATCTTTCGAATGAACTAATGCTTTTTCTCCAAAAGCAATTATTCCTGCTAGTAGGCAACTTGATCCATATATAAATATCGCTTTTTTACCTTTCATTTTTAAGCAAGGCAAATGGTGTATACCATATCCCAATATAAGCATAAATGTACAATGGAGTACTCCTGTTCCTCTTTCTGAAAATCCATTATGTCCTAAAGTGCTCTGAATAATATCAAAAAAAGCAATGCTCAATAATAATATTTTCAATTCCTTTTCTGATAATTGAAATAACAATTTACCTAGAAAAGGTTTTATGCATAACAAGAATATGAAAACTGTCATAAACCACCATTGATTTGACATTATTGGAGTAATAGAATTTATTAACCCTTTTACCGAAAACAGACTTTTATCAATCAAACACGCACTTGCAAATATAAAAACTGAATAAAACCATATTTTCTTATAATGCTTTTTTATAGGAATAGTTATTTTTTTCATTTGAATTTCTGAATTATCTTCACTAATAAAATATCCAGTTATTAAAATAAAACAATTCACTGCTACTCTACAAAAAACACTTATCCCACTCGCAATAATAAAATTAAGTTTACTCGTTTCAGAAGAATTAATTACTCCCCCCCATCCAAAATAATGCATTGATACAACCATCATCATACATGTTAATCTTAAGTAGTCAATTCCTTGATTTCTTTCTTTCATCTTTTCATTTCTCCAATAGTTTTAAGAATACATTCTGATATTTTTTCATTGCAATTTCATAATCATACTGCTTATCATATAACTCTAGTGCTCTTTCACCCATTTTTTTAGTCTCATCTAAATTTTCTACCATCTGAATAATTACATTTTTAAGTCTATTATAATCTCCGACTTCCACAGCAAACCCTATTTTCTCTTCATTAATTTCTTTCTCAAGATAAGAGTCCTTTTCTACAACACCAAGTACCGCATGACCACCTTGAAGATAACTATAATATTTACTTGGCGCACATGTTCCTTTTAACCCTTTTTCAAGACTTACTACACAACAAGAACTAATGGCAACTGCTTGCTCAAAATCTTTTCCGTGTAAGAAATCTAATTGTTGTACATTTTTCAATCCTTTATTTAGAATCTCATTCTGCACCTTTTCTTTTTTATTCCCATGACCTACAATCAAAAATCTTACTCGATTATCATCTTTTAATAATCCTGCCGCATGGATTAACGTATCCATATCTTGACATGTTCCCATGTTCCCAAAATAGGATACAACAAACTGTCCATTTTCATAACCAAATCTTTCATAAGCCTTTCGGTCAGGAGTTTGCTTCTTTTCATGAGCCCAGTTTGCAATCGTTGTAATTCTGTCAGGTGTAAGACTTTTTCTGTTTTCTAGCAAAAATGCTTTCATTTCATCTGTCAACGCAATTACTTGAGAAACGTTTTTATACAAACTTTTGTTAATAACTTTCATTACTCTATCAATGATATCTCCATTTTTTAAAGTTCTTGATGCATATGCTACTTCTGGATAAATATCATACGCCACAAAAAGAAATTTTGTTCCAAATAACTTTTTAGCTAATATAGGTACTATTGGCAGCACTGGCGGATTTGAGTAGACAATAATGGATTTATAATTCTTTAACTTATAAATTCTTCTTAACACTGCCCATGTGAAAGAAAAATAATTAATCAGACGATTTATTTTTTTTCTTCTATCTAATTCCATATATCGAATACGTTCAATTCCGACTCCTGAAACTTTTTCTTTTAGAGGAACCTCTCCTGATGCATTATACTCCTTTGGGTAACCGCAAAGAGCATCTACTGTAAATCCATTATTCGCTAAATACTTCGCAGTATCAAATGGCAATGTAGCCGATGAATTATATTCTGGATAAAAAAACTGACATAAAAACAAAATATCTTTTTTCTCATTCTTATTTTTTTTCATTCTTTCCTTCACTTCTCTTAACTTAGTATTTAATTTTTGCAAACATCATTTGCTATAGTATGCCCATCTCCTGTAAGTCCTGCATTCACTTCCTCCGGTCTCTTAAACGTCGGAACCGCACTTCTTAATGCCTCTTTCGCTTTCAAATCGTCCCCTGTTTCACAAGCTTTCTTCAATATTTCTAATCTTGTGTCGATTTCCTCAGCGCTTAATGCTTTATCTCTCTCAATAAAAATCATACTGTTGCTCGTCTTATCCAGTTCCTCTGTTTTTACCAGCAATTCCTCATACAACTTTTCTCCCGGTCTCAAGCCCGTTTCCACGATTTCCACTCCATGTACACCGGACAGACGAATCATATTTTCCGCCAAATCCATAATCTTCACCGGTTTTCCCATATCCAACACAAACAATTCCCCATTATTGGCAATGGCTCCACTTTGAAGAACCAGCTGTGAAGCTTCCGGAATGGTCATAAAGTATCGGATAATTCTCTTATCTGTAATTGTAACTGGTCCGCCGTTGGCAATCTGACGTTTAAACAACGGAATTACAGAACCGGCGCTTCCCAGCACATTTCCAAAACGTGTGATGCTGTATTTTACCTTACCATGAGTACTTGCGCTCTGGGCAATCATCTCACACATTCTCTTTGTAGCGCCCATAACGTTTGTAGGGTTTACTGCCTTATCTGTAGAAACCATCATAAAGCGTTCTGCCCCATATTCTTCACAAAGCTCAACCACAACCTTTGTTCCGAAAATATTGGTTTCAATGGCTTCAATACAGTTATGCTCCATAAGTGGTACATGTTTATGAGCCGCTGCATTAATGACAATCTGAGGATGATATGTCTCAAACACTCTTTCCATTGCTTTGCGGTTAGTAATGGATGCAATCTCTACCTGAAGGTTCAGATTATCGCCATAAGCAATTTTTAATTCCTGCTGTACATCATAAGCGCCGTTTTCATAGATATCTAATATAATCAACTGCTTTGGAGCCATTTTTGCTAACTGACGACATAATTCAGAACCAATAGAACCACCCCCACCGGTAATCAAAACAACCTTATTTTTGTAATAAGCGTTTGTGCGCTCATCAGCAACTGCCAGAGGTTTTCTAAATAAAAGCTCTTCTGCATCAAACTCTCTTAAATGTCTCTTTCCACCTACAGCATATACCGTAGGGAAATCGTAAACTTTTAATTTATAACCTGCTTCTGTATAATACTCATAAAGTTCTTTCTTCTTTTGTGCATCCATAGAAGGAATGGCAAAAACAATTTCCTGAACCTCTAATTCATCTAATTTTCGAAGTGTTGCCTCATCCTCTGACCATACAGGAATACCTTGAATTTCCCTTCCTACTTTTTCTTTATTAACATCAATAAAGCATCGTGGTATATAAGACGCTTCACTATTATTTAAAAGTTCTTCTGCCAGTCCCACACCTACACGACCAGCGCCAATAATGGCAATTTTAATTTTCTGTATATCTTTATCATTACCGACTTCCATTCCTGAAAAAATCCGGAATAAAACCAGTAGAATTTTCCCTTTTAACGTATCGTGATTTCCGCATTTATACGCGTAACGATACACCATACGAATAGCCAAAGCTCCTAATAAGTTCAAACTTACCAAAGACAAAAGTCTTCCGAATGTAATATGCTGAATAGGCAGAATACTCTCTAAACATAAATATGCCAGAAATCCTGCAAAATCTGTAAACAGCAATCGGATATAGCACTGTATTCCTCCATATCTCCAAACCTGTCCGTAAATATTTCCAATAATACGTGCTGCAAAAATACAAATAATGGAGATAACAGCCTGTTCGAAGATTCCTTTTGCTGAAAGCTTATCATCCCCCGCATAAAAAGCTAATAAAAGAAATGCTGCAATTGCGTATACTCCCATATCATAGAAAATAAGCATCCAACGTATATTTTTAGTCATTTTTATATTTTTTGTCATGTTCTTATTTTTCTTTCCTTCCCTGATTTCAAACTATAGTAACATTACAGGAATTTCTTATCATTACCCATTATATTACATAGGAGCTATCATAGATTTTCATTATGACAGCTCCCGGTAGATTCATTATGCTCTTTTTCTGTTTCTTCCAAGAACAACAACTGCTGCTCCCAAAAGTACTACAGATGCACCCGCATAAAGAATCCAGTCAGAAGCTACACCTGTCTTTGGTGAAGTTCCTGTTGTGGAATCTGTAGATGTTCCTGCTCCGGTATTTTTACCAATAACGGCAACTGGAGACAAGTCTTCAAACTGTGCGGTAATCTCTTTTGTGGAATAGTTTACATTATCTGGTGTAATTACTTCCCACACAGCTCTCTGAGTACTATAGTGAAGAACCTTCACATCCTGCAGAGCTTCTGTCAGGTTTGGTACTGTAAAAGTAACTTTGTACTTACCATCTTCGGTTTTTACACCACCGTTAATAGGTACCAAATCAAAGAATTTTGTTACAAGAACTTTTCCTGTTAACTCATCTTTAATCGCTTCTGCCTGCTCAGCAATACTTTCCAGTGTAGCTGTTCCATTGTTTACAGCTAAAATTTCATCCAGAACTGCCTGTTCTTTTACTTCTGAAAAGTTCTCTGCTGTACCTTCTGTCATTTCATATTTACCTACGGATTCTCCTGCTGGAGTTGCCTGTGTGGTCTTACTGCCCGCTGCAAATACGCTGACTACCTGAGTAACTACAAGAGCTGCTGCTAAAAGAGTTCCAAAAAGTCTTTTCTTCATGGGTATCACCTTTCTTTCCTTTCTTTATTTTTCTATAGATACCAGTACAGCTTGTACCAGATATCTCTGAGTTGAAATTCCTGCATAGCAGGTGGATAAAGTAATAATTTTATCCTCGGTTGTCACTTCCGTAGAAGTATCTATAAAAGCATTCATATCTCTCATGGAGAAAATGCTGTTCAAATATTGTTGATATTCATCTTTACTCCAAAAATTATAATTCATAAGCAAATGCTTATTATCTGTAAGATAAGCTGCAAAGATTTTATAATGAAGAATTTGATCCGGCATATAAATTACAATATCCCGATTGTTATCAAAAAAGCTTCGATCCATATACTTATGAATACTCTGAAACATAGAGCCGTTTTTCATATCATGTCCATAAATCACTGTATTGGGGTCTTCAAAGGTTTTTGTGTTGTAATTTTCTGTGAAAATTGCTCCTTCCTTCTTTTCCTCCCCATCAATAGTATGATTTAAATAATAAGTATTGTCATTACTGCTTTGTAAGATTGGATAATCTACTTCTGTTCCCGGCACTTGAATCCATGCATATACATCGGGATTTTGTTGCTGCAAAGCTGCAAAATCAATTGGAATTTCCACCTTTGATACTGGTTCAGGTTCTGGTTCTTCCACAGGTTTCGGCTCTTCCTTGACTACTTCCTGCTGCAGCTTTTCATATTCTTTTCCTGCATTTTTTTCTTCTATATATTTATAAATTCCAATTGCACCGCATGTAAGACCTAATCCTAAACATATCAATGCGATTATTTTTCTTTTTTTCATACATGGCTCCTATTCTACCTCTCGATAAAAGTGCTGGATGATCATTTTATAAAGCTCTTGATCATTTATATGATACTCATCAAACTCAGCTTCGCTTACGCCTTCACCCGGAATACTCCATGTTTCCCGGTCTGTATCTGTTGAAAAATCCTTTAGAATTTTTACAAATTGATCTGTACCAATGTTTGTCACCATATAATCATTTAATTTTTCATAAAGCTGGATTACCAGTGAAGAATTCCCGCCATAAAGTTCTTCTGCTTTTTTTCCATAAGCTTCCAGAAATGCAATCTGTCTTTCTAAACGCTCTATAGCGCTTTGGCCCTTTTCAGTATTTCTATAGCGAACAAATTCTTCTACGTTTTCGGCAGTAAGGTCTACATTTGCTCCTTTTGACCATTCCGGATTTCTTTCTGCCAGACTGTCATTGGGAATTGTAACTGTGATTCCTCCTACTGATTCTACAAGGATAGGAATCCCATTCATATTAATGGAACAATATCCCTGAATTGGTAATCCATAAAGCAGGTTTGATACTGCCTGTTTCATTAAGTCACAGCTCACATTTTTTCCATCCCCATAAGCATAGGCAAGATTGATATGGTCTTTTGTTTTTCCAAGGCTGTCTCCGTTTTGGTCGAAGACCTCAATCTCTGTCATGGTATCTCTGGGTATGGAAACCATACTCATTTTATGCTCGACTCTATCCCAGGAAATAAGAAAAATTGCATCTGCCTGACCTGCATTTGCCTGTCCTTTTGTTGTTTCTACAAGTTCTCTTTTATCAATACCCATAAAAAGGAAATTACTTAAATGGTCATTGTACTCATAATCTTTTCCCTCGTAAGTAATGGTTCCTGATGTTTTTTTCTTTTCTGTCTGAGTATATGCAGCATTTTCTGTCTTTTTCTTTAGACTCCTTTGTTTCCATATACCCAAGCCAACAACCACTGCAATTCCCACAACAAGCAGGATAATGATACCCAGCAAATATTTTTTTGTCTGTATTTTCTTTCTTTTCCCGGTTCTGCTCATTGTTTCTGTTTATCCTTCTTTTTGTATATATTTCAGTTCTTCTAACTTATCTAAAACTGCCTGAGCAATTTCTGCCTGAGCTTCATAAGTAGAAGATGGAGAAGTTGTCACCTCTGCTGCACTAATATAATTTTTGCCCCATTTTGCTTTTAAAGCTGCATCTAAAGTTGCCGCATCTACGCTGCCATCCATAGGGCGTGCTCCAACAATAATAAACTTCTCTTTATTCGGAAATGTATCCAGAATTTTCTGCTGTTGCTGTGCCAGTTCTTCCGGATCATGGCTCCAACCTCCATAATATCCCATACAAATCACAGGAATACAATTAATGTCTGTTCTTTCTGTCTGTTCTTCTGTCAGATCTCTGATTCCTGTTTCTGTTACTGCAAGATTTGCTCCTGCTGCTTTTTCTTTATGTTTTGTTACAAATTGCTGTACTTCTTCAGCCGGTACTCCGGCCATAGTCATCATGGATAAGGTACCTGCTCCTTGTAGCGTTTTATCCTGTACCGGAAGATTATATCCATTTTCCTCCAGAAGTTTCTGCAAAACTACTTTGTAAGAATACTTTGCAGATGCTTCCCCATTAATCAAATCATCTCCCCAGCACACAATACCTTCTGGATTTTTTTCTTCCTCTTCAGGTACACTTTCTGGCTCTTCTTTTACTTCTTCCGACTTTTCTGTCTCAACCTTTGTTCCTGCATTGGTCTTGTCAGAGTCTTCTGTTTTCTTTGCCATTTCCTGCAACCGTCTGCTTTCTGCTGCTTCTGTTTCTCTACTCCAATATAACATTCCCACCAGCAGAACCATCAGAATAATACCGAAAATCAGAAAAATAATGTTCCACTTCTTTTCTCTTTCATGAAAATTCAATGCCTATCTCACTCCCTGTTAGTTATTTCTTATAGTAGCCTTTATAGGCATTATAATATTTCCCACTTTTGATGTCTACTTTGTTCAGGACTGCTCCTAAGATATGACATCCGCTTCTTTCTATCTGGGCTTTTACTTTTTGCGCCACCTTATAGCTGACAGCTTCGCTTTCTATAACTAAAATTCCCCCGTCACAGTTTTGTGCCACAACCGTTGCATCAATTAAGCTTGCTGATGGCGGTGTATCAATAAAGATGTAATCATATTCTTCTCTTTTTGTTTCCAGCAACTGTTTGAAATCCTTTTCTCCCAGAAGCTCTGATGGATTTGGCGCTACAGGACCTGAGAAAATCATATCCACATTTTCATAATTTGTCTTGTAAATAATATTTCCTGCATCAATCTGACCGCTTAAGTATTGTGATAATCCCTTTACTTCGCCTTTAATTCCATATCTTCTGATAAATGTAGATTTTCTGATATCTGCATCAATTAACAAAACTTTTTTTCCTGCTTTTCCCATTTCCACAGAAAGGGTAAAGGCAATGTCACTTTTTCCTTCATTCTGATAACAGCTTGTAAGCAAAATAGTTTTTACCTGTTTACTTGAAAACTGTATATTTGTACGTAATGTTTTAATAGACTCTTCGTAATAATAATCCGACTTTTTAGGGTCTTTCATTGTAACATTCATGTCCATTATTCTCTGCCTCCCTTGCCGTTCTTTCTTTTCTTTTTGTGTTTTTTCTTTTTACTTCCGATATAATCTTTTCTATCCGGTACAACAGCTAATGTAGAAATACCTAAATACTTCTCAATATCATCTTCTGTTTTAATACTGTCATTCATAACTGTAATAACCACTACAATACCTGCACTTAAGATTAATCCTAAAAGTAATCCCAACATTGTATTTTTTGCTAAGCTTGGGCTTGTTTTCACTGTAGGCAATTCTGCTTTTTCAATAATTTTAGGTGGGATTACTTCCATCTTATCTCCGATATATGCGGATGCCACAGATGCCAGTTCATCTACAATTTCTTTTGCCAATTCCGGATTTGAATTTGTCACAGAAACATTTAAGATACGAGTATCTTCTGGATTATTCATAGTTATACTTTCTCTTAACTGTCTGTAATTCATGTTTAAATCAAGATTTTCGATTACCTGATTTAAAACGTCACGGCTGGTTGTCAGTACGGTATAGTCTTTTGTCAACTGACTTCCCATCTGTAAATCTGCCAGGGAAGAAAGAGTTGTTTCCTTCGTCAATACCAGCATACTGGATGTAGATGTATACATAGGTGTTACAAAAAATTTCGTGTATGCACAGCTTAAACAGCCAAACAGCAATCCAACTACGATAAGTAAGAGGGCTTTTTTCTTCAGTGCATAAAATATCTCTCTTAAATCAATCTCCATTTCATCGTCTCGCATATTTTCCATATTTGTATTCTCTCTCCTCTATTCTGATTTTCCTATAATTTCTTGAGCGTTTTTATAACAAACTGCCCGCATATATATTCTATCCAGATGTTTTTCCATCCACGCATCTGCCTCCTTTGTGTCAGGCTTTCGCGCTTTCATATTGTGCATATCTGTTGATAAAAAATGAATTTTATTTTCTTTCAGCATCTTTCTGCACCATCTGGTTGTTTCCGCATACCACTTGCCCCCGACAGGTCTGTAATTCATTTGCATTCTGGCGCCTGTCTCAATTAATTCATCCACTCTGCCTTTCTCTCGCAACGCAGGATATCTCTCTATATGAGCTACAATAGGAACATATCCCTTTGTCGTTAGATTTCTCACTGCTCTATAAATTTCTGAATAAGGAGTCCATGGCATAAACTCTACTAATATATAAGAAGAATCTACCATCGTAAGAACTTCCTGTTTCTCCAGTTTTTCTAATATATCCTGTGTATAAAGGATTTCTTCTCCGGGGTAAATAGAAAACTTCGGATTAATTTCTTCTCTTGCCCGTTTTTCTAATTTTTTACATGCCTGATAAATTTCTTCCTTCTTATTCCGATACTCTGCAGAATAATGTGGAGTTGCAATCACACTGATTACTCCTTGCTTTGCTGCACTCTTCAGCATACGCATACTTTCTTTCTCATCAGAAGCTCCATCATCCAACCCCGGTAATACGTGATTATGAATATCTATTTTTCTCATTTCTTCCTCTTATCCAATAAGTATACAAGTACCCCCCCTCCCTAAAATTTTGCTTATTAAACTTTTAAGGGAGGGGGGATATTTCTTAAACCCTAAAATCCATTGCATTCCAAAACCAACAGTTTCATAAATCAGATTTGACAAATTTCAAGGTCTCATATATTTTGTGTTTTCTTTGCCATTTATGCTCCATATTGTTCACTTATACCTTATGATACATCAACAATATAATAGCACCATTTTCTCTATATTTCAACAAAAGCACTTATCTTTCTCCCATGAATTTTATTCACTTTTTCTATTATTTTTAGTTATTTTTTACAATTATTAAAAAAATGGCGCCATAACGTAATTTTTTATTATAACACCATTTTCCTATAATTATAAGTCTAATTTCAAATCATTTTCTTTAATCCATCCATATTTTCTAAAAGGAATAGCAATCAGCCATGTGAGCACTGCCGGAAGAATAAAGCAGATTAAAGCCATCCCAATCCAGTCCATAGGTGTAATAGCCGCTTTTGCTCCACTTGTAATATCGTTTACCCATCCTGTATACACACCAATCTGTCCTACAAAGCCACAAGTTCCCATACCGGAAGCTACTGCTGCTCCATTCATTTCCATATGAAACAGGCAGGTTGCCAATGGTCCCGTAATGGCAGACGCTAAAGTAGGAGGCAGCCAGATTTTTGGATTTTTTATAATATTTCCCATTTGAAGCATGGATGTTCCAATTCCCTGTGCAAAAAGTCCACCCCATTTGTTTTCACGAAAGCTCATTACTGCAAAACCAATCATTTGTGCACAACAGCCTGCTACTGCTGCTCCTCCGGCAAGCCCGGTAAGAGACAGTGCCGCACAGATTGCAGCGCTGCTGATTGGAAGTGTCAAGGCAACTCCTACGATTACAGATACCAGAATTCCCATAAAGAACGGCTGAAGCTCTGTGGCCCACATAATTGCATTTCCCACACTGCTTGCAGCGTAGCCGATTGCCGGTGCCCACCACAGGGATAAAAGCACACCTACACCAATTGCTGTAAATGGTGTAACAATAATATCGATTTTCGTTTCTTTTGATACTAATTTTCCAAATTCTGCTGCAAAAATTGTGACAACCAATACTGCCAGAGGACCGCCGGCTCCACCCAACTCATTGGCTGCCATTCCTACTGCTGCCAGTGAAAACAGCACCAGCGGAGGACATTGTAATGCATACCCAATGGATATTGCCATTGCCGCACCTGTTGCGCCTTTTGCATAAGTTCCTACTGTTACCAGAATATCAATTCCCAGCTGTTCTCCCAGTGTGCTGATAATTGTACCAATCAGCAGAGAAGCAAATAATCCCTGTGCCATAGCGCTTAAGGCATCAATTCCGTACCTCTTTGCAGAAAAAATAATATTTTTTCTTTTTAAAAACTCTTTCATATCCTTTTCCCTTTCCAAACTGTCATTTCAAGTGTCTTGTCAGTCAGCATTTATTATGCACAGTTTTAAAGGGTTCGTCAACTATTTAAGAGCTAAATCCGGATAATTCGTAATCACCGCATCTACACCTGCGTCCATAAACATTTTCATATCCTCTTTCTTATTCACCGTCCACACACGCACCTTTAACCCACTGTTTAAGTAAGTTTCCAGAAAATTCGCCATTTTCAGGTGGTAAACCGCCGGATGCAATCCTTTTACCCCTGTATTCTTTGCATATTTCTCCATATTCAGCGTTACATCACTGAATAAATATGCTGTTTCTGCATGAATATCCTGCTCTAATATTTTCTGAATACTATAATGATTGAAAGAAGAATAGATAACTCTGTCTTCCATTTTCCTGCTTTTCACAATTTCCATGGTTTTTTCTTCAATTCCTTCGTACCAGTAAATACCTGTTTTTAATTCGATATTTACCTTTATAGAAGAATTTTTCACCAAATCCAGCACTTCTTTTAAGGTCGGTATCTGAACTCCCTTGTATTTTTCTATATGATTGTGAAAGGAAAATTTTTTCAGTTCTTCTAATGTATAATCTCTTACTTTTCCCTGTCCATTGCTGGTTCTGTCAAGAGTTTCATCATGAATAACCACTACTTCTCCGTCTTTTGTCAGATGTACATCCAGTTCAATGCCGTCTGCTCCCTGCTCCATTGCCAGACGGAAAGCCTCCAGTGTATTTTCTGGGGCATAACCGCTGGCACCTCTGTGAGCAAATATTTCTGTCATGCTCATTCACCTCTGTTACTGATTTACAAGATTATATTCTTCAATCGATTTGTTAATAGCATCTGCCATATTTTTTACTGCCGTTTTTACATCTGTATTTCCATTGAGAAGGTTTTCAATTTCAGACTCTACTGTTGCTCTTGCTTCTGGGAATACACTTAATAATGCGCCTACATATTTTGGTGAAGAATCATGCAGCTGATCAATTGCTGTCTGGAACTGTGGATATTTTTCTACGTTTTCTTTAAATACCGGTTCTTCCTGTGCTGCTGTTGTTACTGGGAAGTATCCTGTCTGTGCATTCCAGTATGCCTGTGACTCTGGGGAAATCAGGAATTTTACAAACTCCCAGGTTGCTCTTGTTTTTTTAGCATCATTGTTGTTTAATGCCCATAAAGATGCACCACCAATGGAAACTCCGCCCTCATCTGTGGATTTTACTTTAGGGAAGTATGCAGTACCTACTTCAAATTTTCCGTTTACATCCTGTAAAATCTGTTTTAAGGAAGCTGTAGAACCCAGTGTAATGGCTGATTTTCCCGCTGAAAAATCTGCAAGACCTGCGTCTCCGCCTTTTCCTACATTTGGTGCATAGCCTTTATCATAAAGAGATTTCCATGCGGTTAAAATATTTGCTGCTGCACCGTTTGAATCAAAGGCAACTGCTGTAGCCGCTTCTGTTCTTCCGTTTCCGTTATTTGCATATTCCAGTCCCTGTTTTCCAATAAACTGTTCAAAGAACCATCCATAAATTCCTAAAGAAATTACCTGTCCTGCTCCGCCTTCATTTAAAAGCTTTTCACCAACTGCTTCAATTCCTTCCAGACTATCTGGGATTTCTGTAATGCCTGCTTTTTCAAACATTTCCTTATTATAATACATAATCGGTGTAGAAGAGTTGAAAGGCATAGAGTACAGCTGATTATCAATGGTATAATATGCAGCCAGATTTGGCTCAATCTGGAATAAATCATAACTATCTGCATCAATCATCTGCTGCATAGGAGTAATCCAGCCTGACTCAATCATAAATCTGCTTCCGATTTCGTATACCTGTACTAAATCTGCTCCCATGTTTCCAATCTGTGCGCTTTTTAATTTGTTTAAGGAGTCATCGTATTCTCCCTGATACTGAGCTTTTACAGTAATTCCATATTCGTTTTCATCGTTAAATTTCTTAACTAATGTGTCAATCGCCTGTCCGTTGACACCACCCATCGAATGCCAGAAGGAGATTTCTGTGCCGTCTACTTCAGAAGCGTCTGCCATGGAAAATTCTTCTGTACCCGCTGTCTGTTGGGTTTCCTCTGTTTTACCTTCTGTTTTATTTTCTGTTTGTGTAGTTTTGTTTCCTCCGCATCCTGCCAGAGTTCCCATCATCATTGTTCCTGCTAAAATCACTGAAATTATTTTTTTCTTCATTCTGTTTTCCTTTCTTTGTCAGCCTTTTACTGCTCCTGCGAACATTCCTCGAATAAGCTGTTTCTGTCCTACAATAAAGATAGATATTGAAGGAATAATTACCATTACCACACCTGCAATCATCAGTGTAATTGACTGAGAGTCTACACTGTCCAGCATACTGATACCAATCTGTACAGTTCTCATTTCATCTGAACCAGTTACCAGCAATGGCCACATATACATATTCCATGCATTGATAAAGGTATAAACGCCCATTGCTCCAATAGCTGATTTTGTAAGAGGTATCAATATTCTTACTATGAACTTCAAGTTGCTGCACCCATCCAGTTTCGCAGATTCGTACAGAGAAATTGGAAATGTGCTATAAAACTGCCGGAACAGGAAAATTCCCATTGCCGATGTCAGGTAAGGTACAATTAATACTGAATATGTATCTAACATACCCAGCTGACTTACAGTAAGATAGTTGGAGATAATCGTTGCTTCTCCCGGAACCATCATCGTAGCCATAACAATCATAAATAGCACGCCTTTTCCTTTAAATTCTAAGAAGGAGAAGGCAAAGGCAGCCAGGGAGCAGGTAACAATCTGCCCCAGTGTAATACAGGCTGCCATAACAAATGAATTGATAATAAAGCGTAGTAAGGGGACACTTGTAAATGCCTGTTTGAAATTTTCAATGGTCGGATTTTTTGGAAATAAATTCATATCCATGGTAAAGAGTTCCCCTGAAGGCATAAATGCAATGCTTACTGCATATAAAAGAGGAATTAACACGATAATTGCTGTCACTATATTAATCAATACTCTTATTCCTGTATGAATTCTTCTTTTTCGTAAAGCCTTTGTATTTATCATGGTTTTCCTCCTTTCTTTTCTATGCGGAACATTACCAGTGTAATGAGCATTACAATAAAGAATAAAATTACAGACTGTGCTGCTGCGCTTCCAAAACGATAGTTAAAGAATGCATCTCTGTAAATAGAATATACGATAACATTTGTGGTTTCGTTTGGTCCTCCTTCTGTGAGGATTTTAATCTGACCAAAGGACTGAAATGCCTGAATGATGTTTACCACTAATGTATAAAACATAATGGGAGATAATCCCGGTAAAGTCAGATGGAAGAATTGCTGTACACCGCTGGCTCCGTCTACAGAAGCTCTTTCGTAAATAGTGTTGTCAATATTTCCAAGTCCTGCTGAAAAGTACAAAAAGTTAATTCCGCTGTTTAACCATGCTGTAAGAATTGCCACACAGTACAATGCCGTTTCCGGATTGCTCAGCCAGTTAATATCAAGCCCCAAAAGCTTATTAACAATTCCTACTGAAGGATGAAGCATCAGCTTAAAAATTAAGGCTGCAGAGCTGGACGCAATGGCCATTGGCAATGCATAAGCTGTACTGAAAAAGCGAATTCCCGGAAATGCCTTATTACACAGCACTGCGGTAATCAGCCCTAAAATCATACTTCCCACAACAACAATTCCTACAAATATTAAGGTTACTTTTAAACTGTTTAGAAAAGATGGGGATGTCAATAATTCTTTGTAATTCTCAATGCCTACAAAAAGTTTTGCCTGTCCCATCTTATCTGTTTTATAAAAGCTCAAATAAATGGTCTTAAAAAATGGATAAAATAAAAATACTGCAAAAATCAGCATACAGGGCAATAAATATCCATAAGGGGATAAACTGCCTTTTTTCTTTTTATTCATGAACGAAATCCTCCTTATAGAACAAGTTTTCCTGTGTATCCATGTCAAAAGCGTAAAGCTTTTCTGTATCGAAATAGAGATTAATATTTTCTCCCCTTTTCGTCTCATTCTCCGGATTTAAGCGTACTGCCTGATTTCTTCCCTGCGCATGAAAGTACAAAACAACTTCTGCCCCTAAAAGTTCTCTGGCAATCACTTTTTCTTCCAGACCTACACTATTTTTCTCAAATCCTCGTCTTTTCGCTTCTTCGTATTCGTAAATATCCTCCGGACGAATTCCCAGGATTACTTTTTCGCCATTTTTTTGTCTCTGAAGAATTCCTCCTTTTTTCCCATCCAGATAAACTTTCTTTCCCAGCTCATTTCCTCCCAGATAGAGAAGTGTACGTCCATCTTCAACTGCCACCCAGGCTTCAAAGAAGTTCATAGACGGTGCACCGATAAAACCGGCCACAAACAGATTTGCCGGATTATTATAAATTTCTGCCGGCGGTGCAACCTGCTGTACAAATCCGTCTTTCATTACCACAATCTTCGTTCCCAACGTCATTGCCTCTGTCTGGTCATGTGTCACATAAATAATCGTTGTTTCCATTTCTCTGTGAAGCTTTGCCAATTCAATACGCATCTGAGTACGAAGCTTTGCATCCAGATTGGATAATGGCTCATCCATTAAAAATACTTTTGGTTTTCGGATAATTGCGCTTCCCATTGCCACTCTCTGCTTCTGTCCCCCTGAAAGTGCACTGGGCTTTCTATCCAACAAATGCTCAATCTCCAAAATTTTTGCCACTTCATGAACTCTTTTTTTAATCTCATCTTTGGGAACTTTTCTGATTTTCAGTGCATAAGCCAGATTTCCATAAACTGTCATATTGGGATAAAGAGCGTAATTCTGAAACACCATAGACATTTCTCTGTCCTTTGGTTCACAATAATTACTAAATTCCCCATCTATGTAAAGTTCTCCGTCTGAAATATCCTCAAGTCCTGCAATCATGCGAAGAGTTGTAGATTTTCCACAGCCGGATGGTCCTACTAAAATCACAAATTCTTTATTCTGTATTTCCAGATTTACATTTCTGACTGCATACTGTTGGTTTTCATATATTTTTGAAACATTTTTCAATGTAATTTCTGACATCCTGTTTCTCCTTCCCGCCTTAGCAATCTGTGCTTTAGTTTAACGGAAAGAAAAGATATGAACTATCATGTTTTGGAGAAATAAACGTAAAAAAGGTGTAAAACCATTAGAATGTCTAATGACTTTACACCTTCTATTGAATTATGAGATATGTTTTTTAATTTCTGCCACTTCCTGCTTCATTTTTTCCATGTCAGAAATCAAATAATTTACTTTTATCTGATATGCTAGCTGATTGCTCAATACTTGATTGTTTTCATTCAATCGTTCAAATAACTTACAATGACTATCTGCCAATAAAGATATGTTCTTATCTGTTACATTTTCAATGTGAAGCCTTATATCCTTCGTTTCTTCTTTTAATCCCTGAATATCCTCTTTCATATTGACCATATCTTTCTTCATGTCAGACATATCTTTTTTCATATCAGTGATATCTTTTGTAATGGTTTGCAATATTTCAAATATTGCGTCAATCTTCGTATCGTTCATACTGTACCTCCCTAATAACTATAATCATATAGATAATGGAATAAGCTTTAAATGATGCGATATACGATATTGAATAGCTTACCATTGCAGACATTTTAGCACGGGGAGATATGAAAATCCATTGACATTGTTCCCAAAAAAACATTGGTTACAACCTATGGATTTTTGTGTATTTTTCCGAGTAGATTTTATTGTCAAAAACAGGTATACTAAGAGCAAGAAATAAAACACAGGCTCACTTGCTGAGGGAATTATATCGGCTAATCCGGGCACTCCCCTGTTAAAAAAATAATCGTGAACGATTGCCGATAACAAAGACTCTTGGAATTTACTAAGAGTCTTTGTTTAATAAAAAGGAGGTATTATGAATATAACAGACATACAACAATGTGCTGTTTTCTTCCAAAAAAATTATTTAAAAACTTTCTATTTTGTTATTACATATCATGGAAAAAGTTTTATTCTTATTGGTGAAAAATCAAACTTTCCTCACCTAATGGGAATTCAAAATCAAATTTATCATTCAAACGGTTATCGCCGACCACAAAAACTCTTTAATGATATTCTTCATGGTAATGCCATCAGCACAGCAATTATACCACATAACATTTCCCCCACATCTAAAATGTATAAAAAAGCTTTAAATTTTACTAAAAGTACTGATATTTTTTGGAAAAATAGCGGTCCAATAACTATCAATTATAATCCTGCATTAAGCTCCACTAAGCTAAATAATGTGGATATTCTCTTAACTGACATTAACACTGGTTTTAATCTCGCCTTTCGCTCAGGAATTCATTGCCGAATAAATAATATTCTTTACTAATCTTCTATCTCTTTATCCAATAAACTAAAAAAAGAAGACAGCGACTTTTCAGCCCTATCTTCCCTTGTTTTTATCTCTTATTTATCATAATTAAAAATGCTGTGATAATACTTATCTTCCTTATCATTCAAGCCAAATGGTACAATTTTTGACATTCCCATCATATAATCATGAAATTTTTCCTTAAAACTTTTTTTCTTATTTACTACGTTTGCATTTGCTTCCATAGCGATTGCCTCTTTTCCTTTTCAATTAAAATATATTTATCTTTTACAATGCGTATGATAGCACTTTCTGTTTCATTCATCAATATGTCCAATAACACTTCTCCCTTTTGACTTTTCCCACTTCAATGTAGTAATATGCTCAAAATTATTTTTTCTGTTTCAGCCCCTTTTCAGCCTTATTTTTTAGGCATTTTTCTTATTTTTTCTCTTTTGTCTTATCATACTAAAGAGCATTTTGAAATTCTATTTTCTATATTTCTCTATTTTAAGAAAAATATAGAAATTTTAGTTCTATTTTTCCCGTTACCCGCATATCTTGTACTTACTATAAAAAGGCAGGTGCTTATTCTATGTTTTCCTATACGCAGCTTATTAACCCTTCTGTCCCTTTAGCATTTGATTATATACCGACTCACCTTACAACTGCAAAAATCCCCTTTGCCCCCTCCGCCAATGAGGAACGCAAAATGCTGGATATTGACGCTGCCACAGCAGCAAAGGCTTTATTTGAACAGGCTTCCTTAGACCATATTTCTCTCGTAGGTGTTTCCGGATATCGTTCTTATCTAAGTCAAAAGCAATTATATGAAAATGCCTTAAAAAGAAATAGTACGGCTGTGGCAGCTCCGGGAACCAGCGAACACCAAAGCGGTCTTGCCCTTGACGTTTCCTGCCCTTCTTTAAACTTTGAATTAGAAGAAAGCTTCTCTGATACAAAAGAAGGAAAATGGTTAAAAGCACATGCACCCATTCATGGCTTTATCCTACGCTATCCCAAACGAAAAGAGCATATTACCGGATATCCATTTGAGCCATGGCATATTCGGTTTGTAGGCAAAACACTTTCCCTATATCTTTCTCTTACAGGACTTACTTTAGAGGAATATCACGGAATGAAGTTAACACAAACCTTTTAATTCTTCTGCGCACGTGGTATAATATCTGCACAAAGTGCAAAACAAGCTGATTGCACAAAATGCAAAGGAGCGCTATGATATGAGAGCTTTAAATCTGACATTATTGACTGATTTATATGAACTGACTATGATGCAGGGATATTTCAAAAATCCCACAGACCAAATTGTTGTTTTCGATGCCTTTTACAGGAAAAATCCCTGTGGCGGCGGATATGCCATTGCTGCTGGATTGGAGCAAATTATTGAATATGTGCGTGACCTCCATTTCTCCCCGGATGACATCGATTATTTAAAAAGCCTGAAAATTTTCGATACAGACTTTCTGGAATATTTAAGAGGCTTTCATTTCACAGGTGATATTTATGCTGTTCCCGAAGGAACGGTTGTCTTCCCAAGAGAACCTCTCTTAAAAGTAATTGCACCTGTTATGGAAGCTCAGTTAATTGAAACAGCTATTTTAAATCTGCTGAACCATCAAAGTCTGATTGCCACAAAAGCTTCCCGTGTTGTTTACGCAGCAAAAGGCGATGGCATTATGGAATTTGGACTTCGCCGTGCACAAGGACCTGATGCAGGACTCTATGGCGCAAGAGCCGCTGTTATCGGCGGCTGCATCGGTACTTCCAACGTACTTACAGGACAGATGTTCCAAGTTCCTGTAAAAGGAACTCACGCCCACAGTTGGATTATGAGTTTTCCTGACGAATACACAGCATTTAAAACCTATGCCCAGCTTTATCCAAATGCCTGTATTTTATTAGTAGATACTTATGATGTTTTAAATTCCGGTGTCCCTAATGCCATTCGTGTATTTAAAGAAATGAGAGACTCCGGTATTGATTTAAAAGGCTATGGTATTCGCATTGACAGCGGTGACTTGGCATACCTGTCCAAACAAGCTTATAAAATGTTGTCTGACGCCGGTTTTGAAGATGCTATTATTTCCGCTTCCAGCGACCTTGACGAATATTTAATTGAAAGCTTAAAAGCTCAGGGCGCAAAAATCAATTCATGGGGAGTAGGAACAAATCTGATTACCTGTAATGATAATCCGGCTTTTGGCGGTGTTTACAAATTGGCTGCTATTAAGAATAAAGATGATGCTGATTTTATACCGAAAATCAAGCTTTCCGAAAACATTGAAAAAATCACAAATCCGGGAAATAAAACTATTCAAAGAATTTATGATAAGCAAACCGGAAAAATCCGTGCTGATTTAATCTGTATGGAACACGAAGTATTTAATCCTGATGAAGATATGATTATTTTTGATCCTATTGCCACATGGAAAAAGACAAAAATTCCGGGCGGCTCATACACTTTACGAGAGCTTCTCGTACCGGTATTCCTGAAAGGAGAATGTGTTTATACCTCACCTTCCGTCATGGAAATTCAGGAAATCTGTCGCAAAGAGTTAAATACTTTATGGGATGAAACAAGACGTTTTGCCAACCCACAGGAGGTTTATGTAGATTTGTCTGATGAGCTTTATCAAATAAAATCAGACCTTTTAAAAAAAGTCGGACAGGCTTCTATTGAATAAGAAAAAATTTATTAAAAATTCAGCCATAAGCAACCGCTCACATCAACGCACCGCTCTATGGCTGAATTTTATCTATCTTATTTTTACTATTGTTCCATCTGTCTCCCCAGAAATCCTGCTGCTGCCTGTGCCAATTTTGGTTCTGTATCCGTAAACTTACGACCACCCTCTTTTTCCAAAATAATCACTGCACCAACTGCATCTCCCGCACAGGTAATTGTCCATACTACCTGAGACGCATATTCCATTTTGTCTCCCTCGATAATTCTGATAAATTCTTTTTGCTCTGCGGCACAAATATTTTTTCTATCTGAAATCTGTTCTTCCAGTTCTCTGCTAATGGTTTTCTGCTCATATTCTCTCCATCCGTTTCCTGCCGCTGCAATAATCTGATCCTTATCTGCGATACATGCAATACAGCCTGCTGCCTGTGCCAACGCTTCTGTATATTCTTTCGCAAACATATTCAGCTCACCGATAGGAGAATATTTCTTCAAAATAATCTGTCCCTCTCTGTCCGTAAAGATTTCCATTGGGTCGCTTTCTCTTATTCTTAAAGTTCTTCTGATTTCCTTTGGAATTACTACTCGGCCTAAATCATCAATTCTTCTTACAATTCCTGTCGCTTTCATAAAAAAATTCCTCCATCTGTTAAAATTTCCATTTCTGGAAATAGTATCTGTACAGGAAGGAATTTTTATACATTTACTCATCAAATCATGTCAATCGTATCAATCTTTTGGCACGTTTTGATACGATTTTGACTTGATTAACACTTTACAATATTCCCATTCTGTCCTAAAATACCCCATAGAATACAAAATTTTAACCCTATTACCAGAAAGGACGTTTTTTCTATGACTTCCAAACTTTTATTTTTTGATATAGACGGTACACTGATTACAGAAGGTCCCGGAGTTATGCCTGAAAGCACAAAGCTTGCCTTAAAAAAGGCCCGTGACAACGGACATCTTCTCTTTATCAATACCGGAAGAACAAGAACCAGTCTCCCTAAAAAAATAACCGATTTGAATTTTGATGGCTATATCTGCGGCTGCGGCATCAATATTTTTCTTCATGATAAGGAACTTTTCTCTCAAAAACTTACCAATACATTTTGTAAGGAGCTTATATATAAACTGCGTGAACATAAAGTTTCTGTACTTTACGAAGCATCTCATGCTGTTTATTTTGATTATACTCTTGCAAATGCCGAAAAATGGATTGATGCTGCGGAAAAACTTTTCCAAATTAAAGGAGAAAATATTGAAGACATTTTGCACAGTGATACCCTCACTTATGATAAAATCCTCGCAATGCTTCCTCCTACACCGGAAAATGAGGAATTAAAATCTTACTTATCTCAATACTTCCAGTGCATTGACCGCTCTAATAATATGTATGAAATCATTCAAAAAGGCTACTCAAAAGCAAGCGGAATTGACTTTCTTTGCGAACATCTTGGAAAATCTAAAGAAGATTGTTATGTCTTCGGTGACAGTGAAAATGACAGAGCAATGTTAGAAGCTGTTCCAAACAGCATCGCTATGGGAAATGCTTCACAGCCTATTAAAGACGTTTGCTCTTATGTTACTGCTTCGGTTGAAGAAGACGGCATTTATAAAGCTATGGAACATTTTGGACTGATTTAACTTTTTGTTTCATATAACGCAATCTCCTACAAACCAAAAGCAGATAAAATTTCATCCACAAAAGGATTTTATTTTATCTGCTTTATCCACATTCTTTTCTCTTTTTACACATCTTATGCCGGCATAGGCATTACAAAGAAATACATCACAATAAAATGACAAACGCTTCCTCCCATTACAAAGAGATGAAAAATCTCATGAGAACCAAAATTTTTATGGTGGGAATTAAAAATAGGAAGCTTCAGCGCATAAATAATTCCTCCTACTGTATAAATAATTCCTCCTGCCAAAAGCCATCCAAACCCTGCCGGCGAGAGGGAATGTACAATCGGAACAAAAGCAAATACGCACAGCCAGCCCATTCCAATATAAATTACAGAAGAAAACCACTTGGGGCATGTAATCCAGCATGCTTTTACAATAATTCCGATAATTGCCGTAATCCACACAGCGGCACACAGCAGCAATCCTGTTTTTCCTTTCAAAACAATCAGACAAACCGGTGTATAACTCCCTGCGATTAAAATAAAAATCATCATGTGGTCCAGCTTGCGGAGTCTGCGGTTTACCTTTTCTGTTGAATTTACCGTATGATAAATCGTACTTGCCGCATATAGTAAAATCATACTCAATATAAAAATACTCATCGCAATAATATGGATATAATCCGGCTCTCTTGCCGCTTTCCAAAGCAGCGGCAGAGCAGCTAAAATCGCCATAATACATCCAATAAAATGGGTAATTGCACTTCCGGGGTCTTTAATTTTCAGTTTCATGTCAGTCACTCCTTTGCTTTTATAAAGATAGTATATGATACTTTTTTCTTTCGAATGCTCTTTTATGGTTTTATTTATCTTTATAAGTAGTTTTTAATACTACTTATTGATATTTATTATACTACACCTTATTTTTTTAAAAATCAAGGAAAAGATTAACTTTTTTATTTTTGCTAATACTATGAAAAGAACTTTTAATTCTGGCATCATCATAAAAAACAATTTCAAAAATATACTTGACTTTTTTGGTTAAGTATATTATATTAAAACAGTAATCATTATTATTATTGTTTTAACACTGGTTTTACCAGATTTCATAGTAAAATTATTTAAATGAAAAGGAGATTATTATTATGAAAAAATTTGTATGTAGTGTATGTGGTTATGTTCATGAAGGCGATGCAGCTCCTGAAAAATGTCCGGTTTGCGGCGTTGGCGCTGAAAAATTTGTAGAACAGTCTGAAGAAAAAAGCTGGGCTGCTGAACATGTTGTAGGCGTTGCAAAAGGCGTTAGCGAAGATATTGCCGCTGATTTAAGAGCAAACTTCGAAGGTGAATGTTCCGAAGTTGGTATGTACTTAGCTATGGCTAGAGTTGCTCACAGAGAAGGATATCCTGAAATCGGTTTATACTGGGAAAAAGCTGCTTGGGAAGAAGCTGAGCACGCTGCTAAATTCGCTGAATTATTAGGTGAAGTTGTTACTGACAGCACAAAGAAAAACCTGGAAATGCGTGTTGAAGCTGAAAACGGCGCTACTGCCGGTAAATTTGACTTAGCAAAACGTGCTAAAGCTGCTAACCTTGACGCTATCCATGACACAGTTCATGAAATGGCCAGAGACGAAGCTCGTCACGGTAAAGCTTTCGAAGGTCTCTTAAAGAGATACTTCGGTTAATCTATAATATAAATCCTCCGCTGACAAAAGGTTGTTGGATTAAGCATATTCTTTTTAGAAAAAGACTTAATTCAGCAGCCTTTTTCTATTTTTCATAAATTTCTTTTTTATACTTGACTATTTTAATCCAATATGATAGTATAATATCAATAACAATTACTATTATTTAATTCGTCAGTTGTTTTTCTGGCAGAAAGGAGAATATATGGCTACTTTGAAATACAGCCGACAAAGAGAATGTATTCGGGAATATGTTCAAAAATGTAAGGAACACCCTACTGCAGACCAAGTGTATGCTGAAATTAAACGTGAATTTCCAAATATCAGTCTGGGAACTGTATATCGTAATCTGTCACTTTTAGTGGAGCTCGGTGAAATTGCAAAGATTTCTACCGGAAACAGCCCTGACCGCTTTGACTGCAATACGAAACCGCACAGTCATTTTATCTGCACACATTGCCATTGTATACAGGATGTGGAAAACAATGAGTTCGACTGTATGGTAAAGAAAGTTGCTGCTAATATTGATGGAAGAATAACGGACCAGACTACTACTTTTTATGGATTATGCAATGACTGTTTAAATGAAAAAGAATTATTAAAAAGTAGTTGACAAATATAGTCAAGTATGTTAAATTAAAATAGTAATCATTACTGTTATTACTTTAAAAAAACCTGGCAATGCCAGATTTCATAGCAAAAATTATTTAAATGAAAAGGAGATTATTATTATGAAAAAATTTGTATGTAGTGTATGTGGTTATGTTCATGAAGGCGATGCAGCTCCTGAAAAATGTCCAGTTTGTGGCGTAGGCGCTGAAAAATTTGTAGAACAGTCTGAAGAAAGAAGCTGGGCTGCTGAACACGTTGTAGGTGTTGCTCAGGGCGTTAGCGAAGACATCTTAGCTGATTTAAGAGCAAACTTCGAAGGTGAATGTTCTGAAGTTGGTATGTACTTAGCTATGGCTAGAGTTGCTCATAGAGAAGGATATCCTGAAATCGGTTTATACTGGGAAAAAGCAGCTTGGGAAGAAGCTGAACATGCTGCTAAATTCGCTGAATTATTAGGTGAAGTTGTTACTGACAGCACAAAGAAAAACCTGGAAATGCGTGTTGAAGCTGAAAACGGCGCTACAGCTGGTAAATTTGATTTAGCAAAACGTGCAAAAGCTGCTAACCTTGACGCTATCCATGACACAGTTCATGAAATGGCTAGAGACGAAGCTAGACATGGTAAAGCATTCGAAGGTCTGTTAAAGAGATACTTTGGTTAATCTATAATGTAAATCCTCCGCATAGCAAGAGGCAGTCGTTTTATCCAACGGCTGCCTTTTTTTGTTAATGTCTTTCTTTAAAATGACAAAATGCTCCCAGCATTCCTGCTTGATTTTTATTTTTAGCAAATTCCAGACAGGTATATCTAGCTACAGAAGGCAAAAGATATTTATCCAGACTTATCCTTATCCTGTCTTTCAAATATTCTTTTTGAGCCATAATCCCTCCACCCAATACCACGACTTCGGGATTTACTACATAGCAAATGTTGGCAATTCCCATCCCCAGCACGTCACACATTTCCTCAATGGCACGAACACAATCCATATCACCCTTCTTTGCATGTTCAAACACATATTTTCCGTCAATACTTTCCGGTGATATACTTTTATATTCTGCTGTCTTTTTTACAAGAATACTGCTGGCGCCCATATCCTGAAACTCTCCGCCCGGAAGGTGCATATACCCTACTTCACATCCGCTTCCGGAAAATCCGTGAAACACCTTTCCGTCTATAAGAATTGCACCGCCTATTCCCGTTCCTATGGTTAAGCAAACACTGATTTTACTTCCCTTTGAAGCTCCATTAAAATTTTCTGCTAATCCTGCACAATTTACGTCATTTTCCACTTCACACGGTAAATGAAATCGTTCTTCCAAAATTTTCTTAATTTCTGTTCCTGTATAATCAGGAATTAACGGAGCTGCATAAGTAATTTTACCATTTTCACAGTCTACCATGCCTGCTGTTGACACACAAATCCCTTCCGGTTCATATTCCTGTAAAAATTTCTCCACAATCGCTTCCGCTTTTCTCATAATTCCCGGACCACCGTATTTCATGGCTTCTGTAGGCATTTCTCCGGTAACAAGAAAAATCCCGTCTTCTTTAATTATACCGTATTTTATGGAAGTCCCGCCAATATCAATACATATATATGTCTTCATAATGCCAGCTCCTTTTCTTCCCTATTATCTATATCTTCTACAGATATTTTTCTTTAACAGCATTTACCATATCTGCTGCCTCTTTTGCAATCATTTTATCTGCTTCCTGTAAATTCTCCAAAGGAAGACGAACGCCGCCCAAGTCCAGATTTTCATTAATACGAAGAATTTCTTTTGCAACTGCATACATATTTGCATGACTGGAACACATCTTGTAAATAATCTCATTAATATCATACTGGAGTTCTGTTGCCTTTTCGCATTCACCTGCTGCAATCATATCATTTAATTTCAAGAATAACTCAGGCATTACACCATAAGTTCCTCCAATACCTCCATCTGCTCCAATAGCTCGTCCTGCTACAAACTGTTCATCCGGTCCGTTAAATACTACAAACTCTCCTTTTGCCTCTTTTCCCGCTGCTTTAAACATTTGAATATCCTGTGTAGGCATAGAAGAATTTTTTACAGCCACTATCCTAGGATTTTTCATCATTTCAGCAAACAAACTCATAGTAAGAGCCGTTCCTGCTAACTGAGGAATATTATAAATAATAAAATCTGTATTTGGCGCTGCTTCGCTGATTGCATTCCAGTATGCCGCAATTGAATACTCCGGCAAACGGAAATAAATTGGAGGAATGGAAGCAATAGCATCAACACCTACACTTTCAGAATGTTTTGCCAATTCTACGCTGTCCTTTGTATTGTTACATGCAACATGATTGATAACTGTCAGTTTCCCTTTTGCAACTGCCATTACATTTTCAATAATAATTTTACGTTCTTCTACACCCTGATAAATACATTCTCCTGAAGAACCGTTTACATAAACTCCCTTTACACCTTTGTCAATAAAATGCTGTGTCAATGCACGAACTCTTTCAGGACTTACATTACCTTCTTCGTCATAACAAGCATAAAATGCCGGAATAATTCCTTTATATTTTTCTAAATTTGCCATTTTATTTTCCTCCTTAAAATTTCACTTTAAATTTCTGCTTTTTTCATTTCTTCTGTAAAAGACTTTGTAATTAATTGGGGACGGGTAATAATAGAACCAACTACAACGCTATAACAGCCCAATTCTACTACATGCCTTGCTTTTTCAGGGGTATTGATATTTCCCTCCGCAATTACACAATGTTTTACATTTTTTAAAATTGTACGAATAATCTCAAAATCATTCTCTTCAATTTTATCTTCCTTACTATGCTCTGTATAACCTACAAGAGTTGTTCCGATAAAATCAAATCCGAGCTCATCCGCATGCAACGCTTCTTCCACAGTAGAACAGTCTGCCATCAATAATTGATCCGGATATTTTTTGCGAATATCATGATAAAATTCATCTAATGTCAATCCACCCGGTCTTAATTCAATGGTAGCATCAACAGCGATAATTTCCGGTTTCACTTCCATCAGTTCGTCTACTTCTTTCATAGTAGGTGTAATATAAACTTTACTGTCATCATAATCACGTTTCACAATTCCAATTACCGGAAGGTCTACATTCTTTTTAATTTCCAGAATATCTTCTTTCGTATTGGCGCGAATTCCTTTTGCTCCTCCTTCTTCTGCTGCTTTTGCCATTCTTCCCATAATAAAAGAGGAATGCAGCGGTTCATGAGGTAATGCCTGGCAAGATACAATTAAATGTCCTTTAAGCTGCTCCAACTTTTGTTTCATAATTTTCTCCTTTTCAGTACTCAATTTTGACTCAATCTTCCACTGCTACTTTAATCACACATTTTTTTAATCTGCGATCATCACCTGCCGCTGCACTGGGAAGATGAGGTTCTTGTGCCATACATACAATAAATCTTCCCGGTCCCATAATCATCCGCGCACTTTTTTCTGCTGTACAGCTTCCGAAATCTCTTTCTTCTGAAAACGGTTCTTTTTCCGTAAATTCACCAAGACCGATAAGAATTAGTTCTGTACCTTCAACGTCAATCTGAATATCCATATATTTTTTATGAATTTCAAAACTTAATTCTTCCTCATCTTTTGCCTGTACCTCCATAACATTGGCAAATACTTTATCATCCAGAATTTCTGTTTTTCCCAGTGGAAGACTCTTTAAATCTGTTTTTTCCAGAAAATCAATGGCGGTGTCCAGATTAGAAGAAATTCCACGATAACGTGATATGTTTTTTATTTCGTCGTATATCATTTTTGTCTCTCCTGTCACACTTACATATTTCACTTAATTAGCCAACTATTGCCTGTTAATTCATCAAGACTATATTTCTCAAGCTTCATAATATTTTTTAAATGAAGCTCGTCTCTTGACCATGAATCATATTTTTCATAATAAATTCCAATATTTCCGTCCGGCAATTCTGACATACAAGAATATGCAAATCCATATTTATCATTATCAATTGAATAGCAATATTTCCATTCTATGTCATATTTATCATATCCTTCTGCCCCTGTATCATTTACGAGACCAACCCATATCTTTCCTCCACGTCTACCATTTGTGGCAGCTGGCTCTGATAATAAAATTGCTGGTTTTCCATCTACAAGCTGACTTGTGCTAATTACGGAAAGCTGTGTACCATAAGATGCTGCTGTCATGCCAGGAACAAATTCCTGCTCTGTCCATGTTGTACCTCCATCAATGCTTGTTATAACACCTATTTTCCCTACACTTGTACGCATATAAGTTTGAAGTGTACCATCCGGTAATTCTACAATTTGTGCTTCTGCAAAAGTTCCACTTCCGCCCAAATCTGTTGTAACATAGTTCCAATTAGCTCCATGATCATCACTATACAGGAATCCAAATTCTGCTGATATACTATTATACATTGTTAATATAATTCTTCCTGCATGCTCACCATTTTTAATCTGCGTTCCTACTCCTGGTCCATATAATGGGACTCTCTGATTATCCTCTTTAAACCTTCCAAGAATTTGCATATCTGACCATGTTTCACCTTCATTATCACTATATTTCATTACAATAAAATTTGTTGGCAAAACTTTAAAATAAGAATCTTTATAGAAGATATTCATATTAACGTCTACATCATTTTTTTCTTCAATCAGTTTTGTTCCTTCAAAATGAACATCATACTGTTTCTGAGTTAAATATTCGCCATTTTTCAGCAAATCATAATCACCATCTACCGAGTACTCTGTAGGCATTCCTGTCCTATCGTCATAGATTATACCATCTTCTCGAATGGTATAATTGTATGTATTAGCTGGATCTTTGTGCCAATGAAGTTTTACATATTTCTCTCCATCCACTGTTTTAAATCCAGAACCGGCAGCTGTATTAGAAAATCCTATTCCAGCAGGCATAGCATCTGCAAACAAGAATAATCTGCCAGTAGTACTATCTTCTACTGTTACTGAATCAATAAAAGAGGCACTTCCATTAATTTGTACATTTTTTCCTACAGAATCTCTTGGCCAGTCTATCGCCTGAGCTGCATAATCATCAAATACTAAAGGAAGTGTTGGAGTGCTCCACGTCTCTCCACTGTCTTTACTTTTTGCAAAAGCTATATCAATATTACTTTTTGCATCATGTGTTCCTCCATATCTGGCATCTGCAGTAGCAACTACTGTTCCGCTACTTAAAGTTAGCAATGTAGGAATTCTAAAATAATTAGAGCTGGTCTCATCTCCTGCATAAAAAATATTTTTTCCATAAGTAGTCTTTCCTGTACTTTCTAGTAGCTCTTCGTCACTCAATGGATTACTATATACTTTTACATTCTTTATAGTTCCCTCAAATGGATAGCCTACTGCTCCATCTCTTATTGTTCCTCCAAGCTGAACGTTATTTACTCCACTTATATCTTTAATAAACTTAAAGTCTTCCTGTTTTAATGTAGCAAGTAATTCTCCATTAGCAAAAATTTTGTACTCCTTCTTCTCTTTATCAGCTTTAAAAGCTACTGTATTTTCTGCTATTTCACCTTTATAGGAACCTCTCAATGCAGCCGGTCGACTTAATGTATATTTAAACACCTCATCCGTGTTTCGTAATTCCATTCCTAAAGCACCTGTATCTGTAATATATAGATGAAAATATCGGTTTCGATTTCCCTTTGTAGAATTTCCTGCACTAATAAGACTTTGATAAGCTTGCGTCCCTGTAGATGTAAATGAAACTATAATTGTTCCTTCTTCTAATGCCTGTATCATATCACCACCTGTCTCATTCGTTAAGTCATAGGTATTTCCCTCTTCAATATCAATATTCTCCTTTTTCAATATAAGTCCCTGTGGAATTACAGAAATATTTGCATTATTTTCTTTCTCTCCTGCCCATACATTGTAAGAATATGCTGGTACAATTGTTGAAGTAAGCGTTAATGCCATAAAAACCGCCATAATTTTTTATTCCGTTTTTTCATTACAAAACCTCCCATTATTTTGAAATTTAAAAGGAGAGAACTTCAACTTTTACTATGAAATGTCCTCTCCTCCTGCCTTATATTTTTATTTTCCTATAATTTCGCTTAATGCTACTTTCCTGTTTTCGAATCTTGACTTTGTACAAGCATCAGCTGTCGCAATAGCTGCTCTTGCTGCTTCTCCTGTCAACAGTGGTCTAAATTCATCAGAAGGTTCCATTCCGTGCATCAATTCATTAAGATATCTCATCTCTTTGTTCATGACTCCTTGTAACCATAATGGAGGTATTTTGTCTGGATTTCCATATTGAATTGCACCATCCATCTCTGTTCCATGATAAATGCTTGTTCTATTATCATCTTCCTCTTTCGTCTCATGAAGTAAGAAATGTTCTTCCTTTCCATCAACCTTTAAAGTACATCCAGCATCAAACATATCCAGTTTAATTGCGCCCTTTGTTCCTTGAATTAACAAATAATGTTCTGGCCAGTGGAAAGCAGACCCCCATTCCATTACTGCGAAACGATTATCAGAAAACTCTGCATTAATAAACAGCATATCATCTTCGTCACCAAAATTTTCACCTACATGAGCCACATTACCGCCTGTCATAGTAACAGCCTCCGGCATACCACCCATAATAAACTGTACACAGTCCAATTCATGAATGTGGTGATATAAATGTCCACCTGATTTTTCTCTAATTTTTTTCCATGATACAGATGGCTGTACATCTTCCCAGCCATTTCTTGCTGAATGACAATATAAAACTTTTCCGATTACACCTTCATTAATCAACTCTTTTGCTCTCTGTACTCCATGGAAAAAGTTCATAATATGTCCTGCCATAAAAGTTACTCTATTTTCGTCACAAGCTCTAACCATTTCATCACAATCTTCATAACTAAGAGCAATTGGTTTCTCACAGAATACATTTTTCCCGTGCTGTGCAGCCTTAATAACTGGCTCTTTATGTAAATAATTTGGTGTAGCAACTACAACAGTATCTACATCTTCTCTCGCTACCAGTTCATCTAACGAAGCTGCTGCATCACAGCCAAGCTCATTAGCAATTTTCTGACCATTATCCGGATCATATACAACTGTTACTTCTGCATCGTCCAATCTCTTTAAAATTCTTGCCAGCTCCGCTCCAAAATAACCTACACCTACTACTCCATATTTTACTACCATAATAAAAATCTCCTTTCACGTTATGTTTTTTATTTCACTGCACCTTCTGATAATCCACCTGCAATTTTATTTTGAATTAAGCAGAAGAAAATAATAGAAGGTATTACTACTAATGCTGACGCTGCCATCATGTCTCCCCAATCAAGGATTTCTGCTCCATCTAAAGAACGAAGAGCCACGGCAACTGTCATTTTTTCTGTGTCGTTAATCAAAATCAAAGAATACAAAAATTCATTCCATGCATTAATAAATGTATAAATAGCTGTTGCAACAATACCTGGTGCAACCAAGGGAAGGACAACTTTTCCGAATACCATAATCTTATTTGCCCCATCTATACGAGCTGCTTCCTCAATTCCAATAGGAACGCTCTTAAAGAACCCTACTAATAACCATACCGCATACGGAATACTAAATGATAAATAAACGATAATTAAACCTACTCTTGTGTTCGTCAATCCCAATTTTGCCATAACAATTGAGTACGGAATTGCGAGCAAAATCGGAGGAAATATATATGTTGTCACTAAAAATCTAGACATAACTGCCCCGAATTTAGGAAAAAATCTTACAATTCCATACGCTGCCATAGATACAATTGTAATTGCAATAACTGTTGTAATCAGAGAAATAATAATACTATTTTTAATATTAGTTATAAATCCCAAATCATTGATAACATGTTCAAAGTAATCTAGAGTCACTGTTTTTGGAAGAAAACCTGTAGGATTTCCTGTCAACTCACCTTTACCCTTAACTGATGAAATCAAAATCCATAAAAGAGGAAATACTGCAATACTCGTCAGAATAAGTAAATAAACATGACATACTGCATTTCCAACTCTTCCCTGTCTACGTTTCATTACTTATCCTCCTTTTCCCAACGTCCGATAACTGCAAAATATCCAATACAAATTACCATCATAAATATAAACAACAGAACTGTTACTGCTGATGACTGTCCCAGTAACTTTGTTCCCCAACCCATATTGTATGCATATACTGGTACAGTTTCCGTAGAACCTGCTGGACCTCCTCCTGTAATCAGATAAATAATATCAAAGTTATTAAATATCCATACTGTACGAAGAACTACAAGAAGTCCCATAACAATTTTAATATGAGGAACTGTAATATAAAGAAATGACTGCCATTTTTTCGCACCATCAATTTCGGCTGCCTCGTATTGATCTTGTGGAACTGTTTGCAATGCTGACAGTACATTAACCATAATCATTGGTGCTCCAAACCATATATTTATCAAAACTAATACCACAAACGCTAACGTTTTTTCTGTTAAAAACTGAGGTATTTCATCGCAAATTCCTAGTTGTACTAAAAGATTTGGCAAAATACCATATACACCATTTAATATCCATTTCCATGAAAATGCGATAACAATAGATGGAAATGCCCACGGTATAATCAATAAAGTTTTATACACACCTTTTAAATGCTTTACCCTGTTCAATGCTAATGCTGCAGTAAATCCCACTAAAAGTTGTCCCACTAAGGAAAAAACGGTCCATTTCAATGAGTTAAAAAATGAACTCCAAAATGCTTCGTCTGTAAGAATTGTTACGTAGTTATCGAATCCGACAAAGCTGTAAGTTGGTCTTATTAGGTTCTTGTTTGTAAAGCTGTAAAAAATACTTGAACAAATAGGATAAAGAAATAAGGCACATACAACAATAATCGCTGGTAATACAAATAACCATCTTGTTAAGTCTCTATTTTTCATATATTTCATATGTGTTATCTCCTTTTAGAGGCTGTTGCTATAAATTATATTATGGCAACAGCCTCACTTTATTTTTATTGTGCAGCAGCCTTAAATAATGTATTTAATTCCTCTTCTGCTGCTTTCGCTGCCGTCTCAACATCAGTACCATTAGTAATGATATCTTGGAACATTTCTTCTATAACATGCTGATTTACAATTAATCCAGCCTGAAGATTTGGACCATGTTCAAATCCAATTGCTGTTCCCCCTGGTATCTGAGAACTAATAACTTCTTCTGCATGTTGGAATTGCTGAATAGTTTCATTATTTTTGTATGCATCTAAATCTTCAATACCAGAAATAGATGGAAGCATACCTACCGGCTGGGATGCCAAGAAATCTAAGTAATTTTCTTCCTCATACAGAGTTTTAATAAATTCTTTACAGATATCAGGGTGTTTTGAATTTTTCCATACTACAATCGGCTGATTAGAAGTTGTAATTCCCTTTTGTTCACTTCCGTCTATAGTAGGAATTGGATAACAATCTACATACTGTAATAAATCAGGAGAGTTCTGCTGAACACCACCGATCTGGAAACCAGAGTTAAAGTCAAATGCTGTTTTTCCTTGGTAATATAAAGTTGCCTGATCTAAAACGTCATAATTTACAGAGTCCTTTGGTGAACAATCTTCATAAACCTTCAACCAGTAGTTAATTCCCTCAATTGCCAAATCACTAGTCAAGTTTGCTGTTAAGTCATCATTCAAAAGGCTTCCACCACCGCTTCTAACATAGAAATTTAAGAAGTTTGTCGCCTGAAAATCGTTAGAACCACATGGGAATGACAATCCATAAATTCCATCTTTTGTAAGCTGTTTAGCTGTTTCATATAATTCATCCCATGTTTTAGGTACTTCTAATCCATTTTGTTCCAGCAAATCCTTTCTCACCCACATAACCATTGCATGGGAATATAATGGAATAGAATAATTATTACCATCCACAGTACCTTCGTTTAATGCATTTTCTGAAAATTTATCTCTTCCAATATCATCAATTAAATCATTTAAAGGAACTAATGCATCTGAGTTAATCATTTCTGTTACATGACCAACCAAAGCTGTACTCATATCTGGCACGTTTCCTGAAGCAAGTCCTGTTGTCCACTTTGTATAAAAGTCATTCCAAGAAAAGGTTTCTATTTTGATATTTACCTTTGGATTTTCTTCCATAAACTTATCTGCTGCTGCCTGGATGGTATCTAATCTTCCTCCCTGTGTAAAGGAATGCCAAAATGTAATATCACCTTCCAGCTCTCCGTCTGCATTCACAGAACTCTGCTCTTTTCCTTTATCCTTACTTCCAGAGTCACCTCCGCAACCTGCAAAAGATCCCAATGCCAAAATTCCTGCTAATAATAACGCTAGTTTCTTTTTCATAAAATCTAACTCCTTTCATCTATAATTTTACGTTCCTTTTTATAACGCTTTCCACATATCCCGTTCTTTTTTTGTGGATTTCGCTTTTGATAATGAAATTTTACTTCTTTTTTTTAGACAATACCACAGAATATCCATTTATTAGTAGCACAAAACAACACTTTTTATTCCACATCTGTGTATTCTTTATTTTTCAACAAAAAAATCTCTTTTCTATTGTTTCAGAAAAGAGTTTTTTGGTTATTTTGTATAATCACTAAAGGTTCGGCCAAATAAAACCATACATTTTTATATATTTTCCCTCACTTTATAGGATTATTCCGCACTATTCCTTGGATACTTTTCTATATTGATTAGGAGTTACACCAAAATATTTTTTAAATACGCGGATAAAGAAATTAACATCTTCATACCCAACACTATATGCTATATCGCTAACACTTTCTGCTGACAAAAGTAACCTTCTCCCTGCAACAGTCATTCGCATATCTCGTAAATATTCTCCCGGGCTTTTTCCCGTTTGCTCTTTAAAGAGCTTGCGAAATCTTGTTTCTCCTAATCCAGCCATTTCACAAAGTCTAGCTGTAGTATATGTTTCTGTGGGATGTAGCACCATAAAATCCACCACAGAACGAATTCTTTCATCCATACGCTCTGTTCCTGAATTTAAAGAGTTTTCTTTCCTCCATACCTCTCTTTTCAAATGTGCATTGTCCTTTCCTACTCTTTCAATAATCTTTCCAATCAGTAATTCCAAATATCCTCTGACTAAGAACATGCGCTCTGCCCCTTCTAAATGTATGGCATCATAAATTTTTTCAAAATATTCCTTTTCTCCCCTATCTTCTAAAACATCCGGCATTTCATAATAATCTTTCAAAAAATCTCCGCCATCATAGTACACAGACGTATTAAAACGAATACTCATAAAAGAAAAAGTACTCCCCAGTGCATGGCAGGATAACTCACATCCTCTTGGAATATACACTACTTGATTTTTTTCTACAGTAATCTCTTTTCCATCTATAATAAAGATTGCCTTTCCGGCTGTAATGTACCGCAACATACTATATGGAATTTTGCTTTCTGGCATATACCACTCTCCGCCAAAAGAATACTTATCCACATATAAAAAATTAATCCGTACTCCTTCGATATATGTTTTTTCTGTCTTTACTTCATTTTTTTTCACATTATCCCTCCGTATTCTTTTAGTCATTTGATAACATCAATTATACCCTTATTGTTTAAATTTGTGAATTATTTCTCTGTTTAAAAGTAGCCATTAGAACAGTTTAAATATTCATTTTAAACAGTTGATTTCCCTCTCTCATCTCCTTATAATAAAAATATAAATAAACGAAAAGGGAGAATTCACTATGATTATAAAAAATGGTTTTGTATTTCAGGAAGACGGTACCTTCCTGCAAAAAGATTTATATGTAGAAAATGACAGAATTGTAGCTTCAGAAGCAGAAGTAACAGATAAAACAGTCATTGATGCCTCCGGTTTAAAGGTTATTCCAGGTCTTGTAGATGTGCACAGCCATGGTGCAAAAGGTCATGATTTCTGTGATGCAGATCCAGAAGGCTTAAAAGTTATTTTACAGTACGAAAAAGAACACGGTATTACTTCCTACTGTCCTACTTCCATGACACTTGCAAAAGACCAGCTTATGGATATTTTTGCTACTGCTACGAAAGTAGAGCCATCCAAAGAGCTTGCTCATATTATCGGTGTAAATATGGAAGGGCCATTGATTGATATTAAAAAGAAAGGCGCACAGGCCGGAGAATATATTTCTGTTCCGGATGCATCTTTCTTCAGAAAATGTAATGAAGCCTCCGGAAATCAAATCAGACTGGTTACATTGGCACCAAATGTAGATAAAGCTTTTGACTTTATTCAGGAAGTGAAAGATGAAGTTGTTATTTCCATTGGTCATACTACTGCAAACTATGAATGTGCAAAAAAAGCTATGGACATGGGTGCAAAACATGTAACTCATTTATACAATGCCATGCCTCCATTTGCTCACAGAGATCCAGGTGTTGTAGGTGCAGCCTGTGATACACCGGACTGTATGGTAGAACTGATTTGCGATGGTTTCCACATTCATCCTGCTACAATCCGTACTACATTTAAAATGTTCGGTGATGAACGTGTTGTTCTAATTAGTGACTCTATGATGGCAACCGGTATGCCAAATGGTAAATATGAACTTGGAGGACAGGAAGTTACTATGACGGACTGCTTCGCAGCTCTCTCTGACGGCACAATTGCAGGCTCTGCTACAAACCTTTTTGACTGTATGAAAAAAGCTATGGAGTTTGGCATTCCTGAAGCAACTGCTATCTTTGCAGCTACCAGAAATCCTGCTAAGAGCATTGGCGTATATGAAAAAGTAGGCTCTCTTACTCCTGGTAAATATGCAGACATCGTACTTGTAAATGATAATTATGAAATTCAGCAGGTAATCTAATATCTGCAGAAAGGGGCGTTTTATGGATTTCAATGAAGCTTTGCAGTCACGTATTGACTCTTTTAAAAGCCAATATCCACTGCCCGATTCACTAAAGGCAAGACTTATAGAACCTTCTATGCCTTTTTACGGAACTAAAATTCTCACACAGGCAGTTACTGCTTTATTAGAAGGGGAAAACCTGCTGCTGTGCGGAGATAAAGCAACAGGAAAAAATATATTGGCTGAAAATCTAGCATGGATTTTCGGCCGTCCCACTTATAATATTTCTTTTCATGTAAACACGGACAGCAGCAGCCTCATCGGAACAGATACTTTTAAAAATAATGAGGTCACTTTAAGACAAGGACCTATTTATCAATGTGCTGTTTCCGGTGGTTTTGGTATTCTGGATGAAATTAATATGGCAAAAAACGATGCGGTAGCTGTTCTCCACGCAGTTTTGGATTATCGCCGAATTATGGATGTACCCGGTTATGAAAAAATTGCCCTTCATCCTGCTACACGTTTTATTGGTACGATGAACTATGGCTATGCCGGAACAAAAGAATTAAATGAGGCTCTTGTTTCTCGTTTTATGGTAATCAATATGCCTCCACTTTCTATGGAACGTTTAGAACAGATTTTAAGAAATATCTTTCCTCACATCAAGCCAGATGCCCTGGAACAATTCTGTGGTCTGTTTTTAGACTTACAGTTAAAAGCAAAAAATGGAGAAATTTCCACAAAGGCAGTAGATATGCGTGGGCTTATCGGCGCCATCCGACTTATTCACGGTGGTTTAGAACCAATAGAAGCCGTGGAAATGGGTATTATCAATAAAAGTTTTGATAACTTTGAACGTGAACTGATTAGCGATATTGTTATGACTCGTATCCCTGATACATGGAAAAGCGGTGATGTGTTCTAATGAAAGAAAACATGATGGAAAACAGATTGCAAAATCTTCTGTGGACAGTCAGTGAGGATTATAACTGTGATGTAAAAATCAATCCCGCAGATCTGCAAAAATCCGCTGAAATTGCTTTCTACAATATGGTTTTGCAAGGCGCTTTCCAAAAATATTTTGATGCCGATTTTTTTGAAACTTATATAAAAAAGAAAATACAATATGGAGCAGAACCTTCTGTTCTTACCCTGATTTCCAAACTCTGTATCGACAGTGCAGTTTCCTTAAAAATCTGTGCAGAGAGAAAAGGAATTGAAAATATACGAAGAAAAGCTTTCCGGGAAACTCTAAAAAAGGATGCTTTTCGCTTTTCTCATACGGATTGGGATTATCTGGAATATTGCTATTTAGAATTTCAGCTTTACCAAAAAACCATAAATCCCAAGCTGCATCCTTTGCTTTTAAAAATCGCTGCACTTTCTCATGCAAGCTCTGTAAAAGATGTATGCAAATGTATTGATGAAGTCTATCATACTTCTTATGAAAAAGGCTTCGCAGAATATTTTAAAGGTATCAGCAGAGACACTTCCGGCTTGAAATCTGCTGCTGAAGAATCTGATGAAACAGAGGAGCAGGATAACTTAATTTCTGATGAAGATACTGTCAATATTTTCAGCGGCCATGTAGATGCTCAAGATAATGGAAAACAGGATAAATCCAATGTCAGGCTTCTGGCTCTTGATAAACAATCCTCAGAGCATTTGGAAAAGTATATTGAACTGAATTATGGAAAAAGTATTCTTCCGCCCAATGAAAAATCGCGTTTGCAAAAACAAATGTGTACAGGCATACATGAAGACTGCAAGCTCCATATTACAAAAGGTGTCCTACACAATCAGGCAGTAAGTAATGCCAAAACAGATTATGTAAAGAGAATAAAAGAAGAAAATCTTCACGTTTATAAAAAGAATTTTCTTCTCACACGACAAAATATTTTATCTCTTTCTAATCTGTTAAAAAGAGCTTTACTCACCAGAACAGAACGAGAACTATGCACCAGTGAATACGGCACAATCTGTCCGGAAAAACTTTGGAATTTAGGTCGAACAGATAATTCTATGTTGTTTAAACGGGAGCTTTTACAAGATAATTCTGATTTTGTGGTAGAAGTCCTAATTGATGCCAGCGGCTCACAACAAAGACGTCAAAGTCTTGTAGCACTTCAGGGATTTATTATAAGCCGTGCTTTAAGCCTTGCACAAATTCCTCATCGGGTAACGGGATTTTGCACTTTTGGCTCTTACACTATCTTAAATGAATATCGAGATTACCTGGACAATTCTGACGCTGATGAAAATATTTTTGAATTTTATGGTTCTGCCAACAATCGAGACGGACTTGCTATTCGAGCTGTTGCGGACAGCCTTGATAAACAGCCACAGGAAAATAAAATTCTGATTGTATTAAGTGATGGAAATCCCAACGATATCATCGCCGCAAATTCTCGTCAAAAAACAGAAAAGCAGCCCTATTGTCTGGATTTTGCGGTAAAAGACACTGCCACGGAAATTCGCAGGCTGAGAAATCGTAAAATTTCTGTTTTAGGTGTATTTGCAGGCGAAGAAGAAGACCTTCAGGCAGAAAAAAAAATCTTTGGAAAGGATTTTGCCTATATTCACGATATTTCCAACTTTGCTAATATCGTAGGACATTATCTGAAAAAACAAATCACAGACTAGACAAAAACTTCCGCCACATGGATACCGGACACTTAGTCCTGTCAATGTGGCGGTTCAAAGTTATAATATCACAAAAATTTCTTAATCAGCTCTATCTTCTTTTCCCTTTTCAACTGTTTAATCTCATATTCCCTGCGCATAGCTTCCGTCTTGGTCTCAAATTCTTCAAAATAAACCAGCTCTACCGGACATCTGCTTTTTGTATATTTTGCGCCCTTCCCCGCATTGTGACTGGCAATCCTTTTTTCCAGATTGTTTGTCCATCCGGTATAAAAACTGCCGTCGCTGCACTTTACCATATACGTATAATTCATCTTCTTCTCCCGTAAATCTATGTAAGGAACGCCTTGCCCAAAGACATGACGTTCTATATATCAAGCCGCCGATTAAAAAGTATTTTACTCAAACAAGATACTGACTGTAATATAAAATCGGCTGCGGATTTTCTTTCCGCATAGTTTATTATACTCTCCCAGTCAGAATTTGTGAATGATATTCTTTTACGGAAGATACTGCATCGGATCTAAAGAAACTCCATCCTTTGATAAAGCAAAGTACAGATTTGCCCCTTCCTTTGTGTAATATTTTGTAGGTTCACTGATATATCCCAATATACTTCCGGCGGAAACATATTCCTCTGCCTGAAATGGTACGTCTTTTAACTGTCCGTAAACTGCCTGATAGCCATTTCCCATATCCACCGTAACCGTCTGCCCTGTTTCTTCATTATTTACCACAGACACAATTTTTCCGTTGGCAACTGCTGCCACGGGAGCGCCTACTTCTGAAGAAATAGCGATTGCAGGATTGAGCTTATACACATTTAAAGTCGGAAAATAAATTGTATTATCCATATTATAATCCAAAACAACCTGTCCGTTTACCGGCCATTCCATTAAGGAACTCTCTGTAAAGTTAATTTCCGGCGCTGCTGCTGCCTGTGCAGATGTATTTTCTGCCTCCGGTGTAGGTGTCTGCTCCGGTGTTGTTTCCGGTGTCACTGTTTCAGGAGCAGTCTCCTCTGTGCTCTCCGGTGTACTGTCTTCCACTTCTCTTGTACCCTCTACATCTGTGGTATTTACATCCTGTGTTTCTTCCTCTGTCTCTTCTCGTTCCTCTGTTTTTATTGCCTGGTCAACAATATCTTCCTCGTTCTCCTTAACAAATTCTTTCTCATTTGCTCTGCTCTTACTCCCGGACTGGTAAACAGCCACACAGGTAACTACCAGAGTAAGTGCCAGTAAGCTTCCCAGTGCTACACGAATTTTTCCTTTTTTACTCATATTTTTCACCTCTGCCTTAGTGGGCTCATCCGCCCCTTTCTTGTTTTCAAATATAGGATTACCAGAAAAGCAGAAGTTATACATCTTTTCATTTTTCTTTCTCTATTTCCATATCAGGAAAAAAATATCCCAATATCTGCTCATAATTTTTTCCTTCTAATGCCAGATTGTGAGCCGTATACTGGCTCATTCCCATTCCATGTCCGATACCTTTACATAAAAAACGCACTTCCCCTTGACTGCTTTGCACGCTAAAGCAAGAGGAAGGCAAATCAAGCACCTCTTTTATCCGTTCTCCCTGAAACGCCTGATTTCCAATCTGAATTTCCATAACATACCCTGCACTGTCTGTTTTTGTTATTTCGATTTCTGCCTCTGCTGTTATGGAAAAAGCAGGATAACTTTTTTTAATCTTCTCTTCCAACTCCTTTAAAGAAAAATAACAGCCCTCTACATACAGAGGACTGTCTATATCTTCCGGTGTTTCCACTGAGGGTATGTAAGCAAACTTTTCACCCAGAATTTCTTCTCCGCTTCTGGTTTTACCCTGACTGAGAGGATGATAAGGAAGCTCTCTTTTCTCCTTTTGAAATACAAGAACTTCTCCCTCGGTATGAACAGCTGCCTCCTGAAACCTCCGAAATTGTTTCAGTTCTTCCCCGCTCATACTTTTTTTCTTTAAATAATCAGCCGCTTCCCGAATATCCTTCATGGCTTCTTCTGATTTCATTTTTAAAGATAAATTCGTTCTCTCAATCACTGTCTGCGCTTGAATTGCTTCTTTCTCATATCCCCAGTCAATATGAGCCGCTGTTAAAATCGGAATATATTCTTCCAAATCCGTCTGCCGGCTTAACGGACACGCCTTTCTGCCCGAAATAATCATAGTCAAAAGATACGGCAATACCAAAAACAACACTGCAAGTAACATACCTGCGTCTTTTTCTTTTTTCATAAAAATACAAAACCTGCATTTTCTTACTTGTATTATATGTCGTCTTTGGCTATTCTATCCCTTTTTCACAATAAACGCAGGAATTGGAGGATTATTTTCCCTGTTATAATAGCTGTTGACAATCACAACATACTTTCGGCTGTTCAGCTTCTTTAAATACTCTAAAATTCGATTTTTTTCTTCAAATCCCGTATCTCCTCCGCTGTAAATGCAAAGTGCCATCACACCGCCTTTTTTCAGCAGTTCAAGACCTTTTTCAATAGCTTTTACGCTAGTATCTGCCTTTGTTGCCAGATTGTGGTCGCCTCCCGGCAAATAGCCGAAATTAAAATAAATGCCGTCTACGCTTCCTGCTTCTGCATATTCATCCATGTTTTCATGACTGTCCAGATAAAGCTTTGCCCTGTTTTCCACATTGTGCTCTTTTAAAAGCTTTGTTGTACACATAATTGCCTTTTCCTGCACATCGAAAGCCAGAACTTTTCCACTTTCTCCCGCCAATTCACATAAAAACAACGTGTCATATCCATTTCCCATGGTTGCATCAATATACAACCCATTCGGATTTACCTGTAACTGAAACAGCTCATGACTCCACTCTGTAATCTGATAAGATTTCATACTTATTTTTCGCTAGCCTCCAATGCCTGTGAAAGGTCTGCGATAATATCGTCAATATGCTCAATTCCTACTGAAAAACGGATCATTCCCGGTGAAACTCCTGCTGCAACCAGCTGTTCATCATTCAACTGTCTGTGAGTATGGCTTGCCGGATGCAATACACTTGTCTTAGCATCTGCCACATGCGTAACAATAGAAGCCAGCTTCAGGCTGTCCATAAATTTCACAGCAGCTTCTCTTCCCTTCTTCAATTCAAAAGAAATAACCCCGCAAGTTCCCTTTGGCATATATTTCTGCGCTAAATCATGATATTTATCCTGTGGAAGTCCCGGATAATTTACCTTTCCAACTAATGGATGTGCATCCAAATACTCTGCTACCTTCTGTGCGTTGTAGCAATGTCTTTCCACTCTTAAAACTAAAGACTCCAGTCCTAAATTTAAGATAAAGGAGTTCATAGGAGAAGGAACAGAGCCTAAATCACGCATAAGCTGTGCATTGATTTTTGTGATATAAGCAGCTTTTCCAAACTGTTTTGTATAAACAACTCCATGATAAGACTCATCAGGTGTTGTCAGCCCCGGAAACTTGTCAGCATGGGCTTCCCAGTCAAAATTTCCGCTGTCTACAATCGCACCGCCTACCTGCGCTGCATGACCATCCATATACTTTGTTGTGGAATGCACTACAATATCAGCGCCCCATTTAAACGGCTGGCAATTTACCGGTGTAGCAAAAGTATTATCCACTACAAGAGGAACACCATGGCTGTGAGCCAGATTTGCCATTTTTTCAATGTCTAATACTACTAAAGATGGATTTGCAATAGTTTCTGCAATGACAGCCTTTGTATTTGGTTTAAACGCTTTTTCCAATTTCTCTGCCGGCGCATCCACATCTACAAAAGTACATTCAATTCCCATCTTTTTCGCTGTTACGCCCAAAACGTTTAAAGTACCGCCGTAAATAGCAGAAGCACAGATTACATGGTCTCCTGCTTCACAAATATTAAAAATAGAATAAAAAATTGCTGACTGACCTGAGGAAGTGAGCACTGCTGCAACTCCGCCTTCCAAATCTGCAATTTTCGCTGCAACTAAATCATTGGTAGGATTTTGACATCTTGTATAAAAATATCCATTGTCCTTTAAATCGAACAATCTGCCCATTTCTTCTGTTGTGTCATACTTAAAAGTTGTGCTCTGATAAATCGGCATCATTCTCGGTTCACCCTTCTTTGGTTTCCAACCGGACTGAATACATTTTGTCTCAATATGATATTCTCTGCTCATCTCTATCCTCTCCTTTTATATAGAATTTTAAATTATTTTTTGTGCCAGCATCACTGCACCCAAGCATACCAACACACTGGCAATCATATAAATTACCGAAAGAACGCCTTTCCCGTTTTCCATTAACACATAGCTTTCCAACGCAAATGTGGAAAAAGTAGTAAATCCCCCGCATACTCCCGTCTTTAAAAATAAAATCAGAGAGCTGCTTCCTATTCCTCTTTTTGCCGCAAATGCGGAGATACAACCAATAAGAAAAGCTCCCGCTGCATTGATGAAAAGGGTAGTCCATGGAAACCCTGATTTCCCCTGTATGGGGATAAGACTCAGCAAATATCGTGCTGACGCCCCTATAAAGCCTCCCATGCCAACACAAAAACAGTTTAACATAGTCCTAATCTCCTTATCTTCTGTAATATTTCTGTCCAATAAGGATGATTGCCACAAACATCACAAGCCCTGCTCCCAGCACTAAAAGTGTCTGTTCGGAGTTCAATTCCATACGTAAGGATAAAAGCTGTAAAACCAGCAAATCCAAACCCATGACAGAAACTGCTCCGCCTATGGTCATCATAAACTTTCTTTCATTTTCAGGTGAAACCCCACTGGCAAAACGCTCCCTTATCATAGATGGTTTTCCTTTCACAGCAAGAAAAATTCCTGCCAATATAATGACTGCTGCCAGAACAATCAATACAATCTGCTGCTGCGTCATCTTACTTCCTCCTTTATTCCCTGCTTCTCATATTTTTTTAATGCAAACTTAAACCACAACGGCAATATAGTTCCTTTAAACACACAGGACAAGCTCAATGCCCACCAAACACCGTTTAATCCCAAATCTGTGGCAGATAAAAGCATAGCTGCCGGAATTCTAAGGGCATTAAACAAAATTCCCGTAACAGACGGCGGGACTGTCTTTCCAATTCCCTGAAACGCCCCTGTGGCAGCGCCCTCCAGACACATGAAAATTTCCGAAATTCCTATAATTCTTAGATAATCTACTCCCATTGGAATAACATCCGGTTCTTTAATAAATATTTTAAAGAAGAATTCCGGAAATACCCACAGAAGCAACGTCGTAATAACTCCCCACACCGCCATAATTTCAATAGCTTTTCGATAGCCCTTCTTAATACGCTTCTTTTTCCCTGCACCATAGTTCTGTGCAATAAAAGCATTTACTGCTGTGGAAAAGCCTCCTGCCATCATCCATGAAATAGACTCTATCTGGCTTCCTACCTTCTGAACCGCAACTGCCGCATCTCCCCAACCTGCAATAAAACGTGCAATCACCATAGAAATCATAGACATCAGTGCATCCTGCATGGCAGAAGGAAGACCTATTTTTACAATTTCCCTGATATGTTGCTTCGGTGTTCTTACACACAAATGAATTCTCCCAAAAATAATTGGCTCTCTCCATACTGCTCTTAAATAAAGAACAAATACAATTATCTGTGCGAATACTGTTGCAAAAGCCGCTCCTGCAACTCCCATTCCTTTTAACGGACCAATGCCGAAAATCAAAAGTGGGTCCAAAATCAGGTTAATCACCAGCCCTACCGTAGTAACCCGAAAGGTAGTGACCGTATTTCCCATCGCAGCCAAAATACCTCCGATAACCTGATCTAAAAAGGAAAATACAATCAATCCGCAGGTAATCATCAAATAAACTCTCGCATCCCATATAACATCCGGACTGTTCAAATTAAAAAATCCAATCAACTGCTTATTCAAAAGCAAACTGATAATTCCATACAAAACACCCAGAAATGCTCCCATACGAAGAGCTCCTCTGGCAAACTCGGCTCCTTCTTCCGGATTTCCCGCACCCAAACGCTGTCCTACACTTACCTGCCCACCTATTCGTGGTATCATTGTAAATCCGTTTGCCAGCCACATAAACATGCCGGCAGCCCCAACTGCCGCCACCGCATTACTGCCCAATCTTCCAATCCATATCATATCCACCAGATTATATCCCATCTGAATAAAGGAAGTTCCCATAATTGGAAAAGCTAAACGGGCAAGAGTTCCCGCAATTGGTCCTTCTAATAAATCAATCTTTTTTCTCATGTCTTTTTCCCTCAAATTCTGTCATTACTTTACTATCTTACCAAACTCTGAAAGAACCTGCAAACACTAATTTTTCTCTTTAAAATTCCCTTTTCAAGCATCTCAAACTATGATACCCTTTACTATATCAAGATTAAAGAATAGAGGACATATTATGAAAGAGAAAATATACACTATTCCCTTAATGGACGCATTTCACGCTGATGATGAATGTCCGTTTTGCTTCATTGAAAGAAATTTAGAACAACATGCACTTGACTTTGTCTTAGGACAAGGCGCTTCCTATATGGAGGACGATGTACGTGCAGAAACAGACAAATTAGGGTTTTGCCGAGACCATTACAAAAAAATATTTCACTACGGAAATCGCCTTGGCACCGGACTTATTCTCACTACACATTTTAAAAAGAAAAATGAAGAATTACAGCAGCAAATAAAAATGTTTTCTCCAAAAAAGGCATCTATGCTGGGACATTTCAAAAAAGCCAAAATAAATCCTGACACTCCTCAAACCGCTTTAGGAGCATGGATAAAAGAACAAAAGAACTCCTGTTATGTCTGTGATTATTCAAAAAACACCTATGCAAGATATTTAGATACCTTTTTTGAGCTATACCGTAAAAATAAAGAATTTCAGGAACTTTTTAAAAACAGCAAAGGCTTCTGCCTTCCTCATTTCGGTGATTTAGTGGAAACAGCAGAAGAATTACTATCCGATAAAGAAAAAGCTGAATTTTACCCACAATTATTCTCTTTAATGACAGAAAGCTTACAGCGAGTTACCGATGATTTAGAATGGTTTTGCGACAAATTCGATTATAAAAACAAGGATGCTGACTGGAAAACCTCTAAAGACGCAATACAGCGGGGAATGCAGAAATCCGCCGGCAGCTATCCTGCCGATCCTTTCTATCAATCCGAAAGATAAGAAATTCAAAAGCATTTATAAAAAAAGAATAAATGAAAACTTCTCTTTTTCATTTTTCTTTTAGTATTTTGTCATAAATTAGCCTTATTTACATAGTATAGTATAACTTGTAAAAGCCAATAAGACTTTTTTCAAAATCTTTTTCTTTTCATATTACTGGCAAGCCTATTGCCAGTAACTCCTTCTTTTTTATGAAATGAACAAGAGCAGAAATCTATCCCCCTCAGATTTCTGCTCTTGCTTTTTTTATGTAAAAATTAGTCTGCACTGTAAAATCCTTCTGTAAAAATCTCACTGTTACAAACAAATATGATATTCTCCGTTTTTTTCTTTTCTTCACATTTCTTTTATCATTTCATCACAAATTCATCACATTTACCCTTTATAGTATAACTTGTAAAAGCCGATAAGACTTTTTCAAAAATCTTTTTCTTTTTCATATTGCCGGAATAAAAACCGGCTCTCCTTCTTTTTAATATTTAAAAATATTAAAAAAGAAACCAGAACCAACCTTCCCCCCTCATTGGTTCTGGTTCTTTTTTATTGTCTGCCTTAACTACTTTCCGATAAAAAGCTGGACCCAATTCATTCTTCCGTTCTTATCTACATAATACCCTACACCTATATGTGTATATGGACCCATAATGTTCTGACGGTGCCCTGGACTGTTCATCCACCCATTCATAACCTGCTCAGGTGTCCTTTGTCCCGCTGCAATATTTTCTCCGCACATCCAATATTCAATACCAAATTCCTGCAAAACAGTAAAACATGATGTTCCATCCGGACGAGTATGTGACAAATTTTGCTCTAGCTCCTTTGCACGCACACCGGCTGCCTCAGCAAGTTCATAATCATATTCTAAAGGTTCTAATCCATTTGCAGCACGCTCTTTATTTACAATGTTGGCAACTTCCATTTCATAAACTATGGAAATATCTTTCACCCATTTTCCATCAGGTCCTACATAATACCCATCAATCCAAGTATTCGTTGCCATTGCTCCGTTTTCGGTTAAATAGTAATCACCTATCCATCTATTTGATGCCATTGCTCCATCACTATAAAGATAATACCATTTTCCCCATATCTCCTGCCAACCTGTTTTCATATAACCGTTTTCATCAAAATAGTACCAGTATCCGTCTATAAACTCCCAATTATTTGTTGTATAGCTTCCGTCTCCATGACGATACCACCAGCCATACTCTGTATTTATCCATTGATTTCTTTTCCACTGACCATCAGAGCCTACATAATACCCATCAATCCAAGTATTCGTTGCCATTGCTCCATTTTCGGTTAAATAGTAATCACCTACCCATCTATTTGATGCCATTGCTCCGTCACTATAAAGATAATACCACACTCCATTAATTTTCTGCCATCCTGTCAGCATATATCCATTTCCATCAAAATAATACCACTTTCCACTAATTGATTTCCATGCATTAACCGGATAACTTCCATCATCCTCCTGATACCACCAGCCCGAGCTATTATACTCCCACTGAGCTGCTTGTACTTCTTTATTGCCTACAACTATACTTCCCATAAAAAGCAATGCTGCCGCAAATAATTTTACTCTTTTGTTTCTCATACTGCTTACCTCCTCTTTCATTTAAACTAATTTTACTAAACATCCTATGGATATACAAGAGTGAGATAAAAATGAGATATCGAGTATTTTTATTTCATAGAGCAAATTTTTCTATAAAACAAAAAACAGCCTAAATCCTTATCTTAAGGACTTAGACTGTTTTAAAACAGTGAAGCATCGGGGATTCGAACCCCGGACAACTTGATTAAAAGTCAAGTGCTCTACCGACTGAGCTAATGCTCCATATTAAATGCCCAGAGCCGGAATCGAACCAGCGACACGAGGATTTTCAGTCCTCTGCTCTACCAACTGAGCTATCTGGGCATGAGTAGCGGGGACAGGATTTGAACCTATGACCTTCGGGTTATGAGCCCGACGAGCTTCCAGACTGCTCCACCCCGCGATATACTATTTTACAATAAAATCTATAATAAATCTTATTGCTAAGCCGATGATCGGACTCGAACCGATAACCTGCTGATTACAAATCAGCTGCTC
>ERZ1673739.394-NODE-394-length-62565-cov-32.737226_pt1 | contig 62565 bp, 43 predicted proteins | sample MGYA00580210_ERZ1673739 | MGnify/ENA primary metagenome ERZ1673739 (study PRJEB41218, sample SAMN15661749) | gut metagenome | host: Homo sapiens | place: Canada: London | collected 2015-08-20/2019-03-30 | study: EMG produced TPA metagenomics assembly of... | reverse complement strand
GAAAAGTGGCTTTTCAAAGCCACTTTTCTCCGTCCTCACTGCTCCCCGCCCCCCGCGCTTTTTCACCTGACTGCACTGTTATTTTTCCGATATGCCCCCGGCGTTGTATGCACTTCTTTCCGAAACACCTGTGAAAAATAAGACTGAGAAGAGAAGCCGACAGATTGTGCGATCTTGGCGATCGGGAGATTGCTGCATGTCAACAGTTCTTTTGCCTCATCGATTCTCCGGTTGATCAGATAATTGATCGGGGAGATTCCCTTATAGCGCGTGAAAACGTGAACCATATAATATTTATTCATATACGTCAGTTCGCTCAACGTATCCAGATTGATATCCTCCGCAAAATGCTCATCCAGATACTGCTCAATAAAATGACACTCCCGGGAAAGTTTGTCTGTTGTGGAGAGATTCGGGGTGGCGATGGTGTTGCGGTCTACAAGCTGAATCAGGATTTCGAGAAGGTTCTGGCAGATGTTGATGTAATTTTCCTTCTTCTCACGCAGTTCCTGGAGCAGGGTCTGGGTGTAAAAGAGCATTTCTTTTCGGTTGGAACGGAGATTACAAATTGTGTATGGCAGAAACGTATTGTTGGAGGAACGAAAAGAGATTCCGTCCAAACCAAGAACGATATATTCCAGGGCATTTTCCCCGTGACTGAACTCCGTATGTGTCACGTTCGGGTTGATCAGTACCAGATCGTCCTCTGTAACCGGGAACGAATCATTTTCTGTCTGAAAAACACCGGTTCCGTGAATGACATAAAAAAGTTCGGCGAAAGCATGGGAATGAAGGATGCTCTGCCAGTTCCGGTCATAGCGGGATTTGCTGATATAGAGAAGCCGGATGTCCAGTCGTTCGTTGGATAAGGCTTCTTTTTCAGGTTCGGTAAATATGTAGCGGTGATATGCCATGCGTTCCGTTCCTCCTTTTTATGTGATGTACTCCCGGAGTCTTTCTGCACTTGCTTTTGCGGCTGATTTTTCGCCAGTCGCACCCGAATTTCATCAACGTACGCACCGCGTACGCCTCAGAAATTTGGGCACAACTGACAAAAAATCATCTCACAAAATCAGGCACAGAAAGATTCCGAGAGCACATTGTGCAAAATGCGAAAAAGTATAGAAAAAGTATAAAATGTGTTATATAAATTTACAAGAAATTATTTAGGATAAAGCAAGAAACCTAAAAAAGTAGACAACATAGAGATATAGAAAACAACAGAAGTGTGTTACGATGCAGATAGAACCAATAACCAGGCAAAACGATAAGGAGGAAATCATGAAGGAGAGAACAAAGAGATTGCAGGCACTTTTCTGTGCACTTGCAGTAACGGCGACTTCTGTTGGCTCACCGCTGGTATCGGTCCCCGTATATGCGGAGGAAACACAGGGAGCAGAAGATACTTCTGAACAGCCGGAAACAGAGAGCGGAAAAACAACAGATGCATCAGACAGCGCGATATCAGAAAGTCCGGATCAGGCAGGGAAACCAGTAGAACTGATACCGGAGAATCCGAATCAGGAACCAGCGGCAGAGGACGAAGAGGACAGCGGTCAGGAAACAACAGTGGAGGCAGAAACGGCACAGATGCCGCAGGCAGCAGCGGTGCAGGAAGCACAGACACAGGAAGCTGAAACCGTAACGCCGAAAGAGGGCACGCTGACAGTGAAAATCAACGGAACCGCAGCGAGCGGAGAAAGTCTGGAAACAGCAGTCACCGCCAGCGGAACGGAAGCTGCCGCAGTGACCCGTCTCGATCTGGTATCCGGTACGATCACACAGGCGGATCTGGCATACATCACAACCCTGACCAATCTGCAGGATTTTCATATGCAGCTGGGAAGCGGACTGAAACTGATCGGAAAGACCGGAAGTGCAACGACCGTGCTCGGAAAAAATACGGCGGTACTGAATTTTGCACCGAAAGCATCCGGAAGCAGCAAGGGAGAACTGAGAGAAGTACACCTGGAAGGTGTGACGGAGATTCAGAAGGGTGGAATCGTAAGTGATTCCGTAGAAATCGTAGACCTGCCGGATGCAACAGAAGTAGGAGATGATGCATTTAACGGATTTGGCTGGCTGGAGAAAGTTTCCCTGCCGAAAGCTGAGACGATCGGAATGCGTGCGTTCTATAAATGTACCAGACTGACGGATGTAACTCTGGAAGCAGTAAAAACACTGAAAAAGGATTCCTTCTATTATACAAACAGTCTGAAACGCCTGACGCTTCCTGCAACACTGGAGACGATTGAAAATATCCAGTTTGGAAGGGTTGGACAGGGAAATAAAGCGGGAACGCGCGTGGTGATGAAAGGAATGACTCCTCCAACCGTAGCGTCAGGAGCATTTACCGGAGTTTCCCAGACTACAATTTCTACGGTAACTGTACCGGCTGGTGCGCTGGATGCGTATCTGGCACAGATCAATGCAGAAAACAGTTCTGCAGGACTGATCAGAAAAAAAGAGACGATGTGGAACAATCTGTACCTGAGAGAAGAGGGCAGTTATGCAGTAGAATATTACAGCGAGTATGTCACCGGCGTGAAAGTGGCATATGTGAAAGCCGGAGAGGGAGTCACCGCAGAAAAAGTGGCATCTGCGACGAAAGCAGGAAATATTTTCAAAGGCTGGAATACAAAGAAAAACGGAACGGGAGAAGCTTTCGGAGAGGGAAGCGTGCCGACCGGAGATCTTACGGTATACCCTGTATTTGCAGCATCCCGTACCGTACAGATCCATCAGGAAGACGGAACGACAACGACCCTGGAAGTAGAGAAAGACCAGGCAATCGGAGAAAAACTGCCGACTGCACCGGAAAAAGAGGGGTATGTATTCAAAGAGTGGAATACCAGTGAAGACGGAACAGGAGAAACTGTGACTGCGAACACCGTCATTACAGCCAATATGGATATTTATCCGATTTACGAAGAAAATCTGCCGGATGTGATCAAAGTTCTGGTAAATGGCATCAGTGTGGACGGTTCGAGCCTGGAAGATGCGATCAAAGACAGTAAGGTGGCAGTAGCCGATGTGACGAGCATCGAACTGGTATCCGGGGAGATCACACAGAACGATCTGGCATATCTTGCACAGATAACGAATCTGGAGAAATTCACGATGCATCTGGGTGAAGACCTGATCCTGCACGGAAAAGACGGCAATCCGACAACGGTACTGGGACCGAACAGTGCGGTACTGAACTTTGCACCGAAGGCAGCAGGAAGCAGCAAGGGAGAACTGAGAGAAGTGCACCTGGAAGGTGTGACGGAGATTCAGAAGGGCGGAATCGTAAGTGATTCTGTAGAAATCGTAGACCTGCCGGATGCAACCGAAGTAGGAGATGATGCATTTAACGGATTTGGCTGGCTGGAGAAAGTTTCCCTGCCGAAAGCTGAGACGATCGGAATGCGTGCGTTCTATAAATGTACCAGACTGACGGATGTAACTCTGGAAGCAGTAAAAACACTGAAAAAGGATTCCTTCTATTATACAAACAGTCTGAAACGCCTGACGCTTCCTGCAACACTGGAGACGATTGAAAATATCCAGTTTGGAAGGGTTGGACAGGGAAATAAAGCGGGAACGCGCGTGGTGATGAAAGGAATGACTCCTCCAACCGTAGCGTCAGGAGCATTTACCGGAGTTTCCCAGACTACAATTTCTACGGTAACTGTACCGGCTGGTGCGCTGGATGCGTATCTGGCACAGATCAATGCAGAAAACAGTTCTGCAGGACTGATCAGAAAAAAAGAGACGATGTGGAACAATCTGTACCTGAGAGAAGAGGGCAGTTATGCAGTAGAATATTACAGCGAGTATGTCACCGGCGTGAAAGTGGCATATGTGAAAGCCGGAGAGGGAGTCACCGCAGAAAAAGTGGCATCTGCGACGAAAGCAGGAAATATTTTCAAAGGCTGGAATACAAAGAAAAACGGAACGGGAGAAGCTTTCGGAGAGGGAAGCGTACCGACCGATGATATCACCGTGTACCCGGTATTTGCAGCAGCATGCACGATCCAGATACATCAGGAAGATGGAACCACAACAAAACTGGAAGTAGAGAAAGGTCAGGCGATCAGAGAAAACCTGCCTGCAGCACCGACAAAAGAAGGATATCTCTTCAAAGGCTGGAACACCAGCGCCGACGGAACTGGAACGACGGTGACTGCGGACACGGTGATTACTGAAAATATGGATCTTTACCCGATCTTCGAAGAGGACATTCCTCCGGTAGTGGAAGTAAGAGTGGTCTTTGATGTAGACGGACAGAAGAGTGAAGTGAAGGTAGTGAAAGGAGAGGCAATTGGAAGTAACCTTCCGGCGGACCCAGAGAAAGACGGATATACTTTCAAAGGCTGGAATACCAAAGCAGACGGAACAGGAGAAACCGTGACTGCGGAAACTGTAGTGACGGATGAGATGGAAGTATACGCCGTATTCGAACAGAACCCAGCACCGATCGAAGAAGTGAGAGTAGTTTTCGATGTAGACGGTGTGAAGAGCGAAGTGAAAGTCATCAAAGGAGAAGCGATCGGAAGTAACCTTCCAGCGGATCCGACGAAAGACGGCTACACATTCAAAGGCTGGAATACAAAAGCCGATGGAACGGGAGAAACCGTGACTGCGGAAACTGTAGTGACAGACGAGATGGAAGTGTACGCTGTATTCGAACAGAACCCAGCACCAATTGAAGAAGTCAAAGTTGTTTTTGACGTAGACGGTGTGAAGACGGAAGTGAAAGTTATTAAAGGAGAAGCAATCGGAAGTAACCTTCCGGCAGATCCGACAAAAGATGGCTATACCTTTAAGGGGTGGAATACAAAAGCCGATGGAACGGGAGAAGCTGTGACCGCGGAAACCGTAGTAACAGACGAGATGGAAGTATACGCCGTATTCGAACAGAACCCAGCACCAATTGAAGAAGTCAAAATTGTTTTTGACGTAGACGGTGTGAAGACGGAAGTGAAAGTCATTAAAGGAGAAGCGATCGGAAGTAACCTTCCGGCAGATCCGACGAAAGATGGCTACACCTTCAAAAGCTGGAACACCAAAGCGGATGGAACTGGAGAAGCTGTGACCGCGGAAACTGTAGTAACGGATGAGATGGAAGTATACGCCGTATTCGAACAGAATCCAGCACCGATTGAAGAAGTCAAAGTTGTGATCGACGTAGACGGTGTGAAGAGTGAAGTAAAAGTCATCAAAGGAGAAGCGATCGGAAGTAACCTTCCGGCAGATCCGACGAAAAAGGGCTACACCTTCAAAGGATGGAATACAAAGGCAGACGGAACCGGAGAAACTGTGACCGCAGATACGCTGGTAAGTGACGATCTGGAAGTATATGCAATCTTCGAGAAGACCGAAACCCCGAAAGATCCGGAGAAACCGGATCCGGGAAAAGGCGATGACACGAAGAAACCGGAGACTCCAAGACCGACACCGACCACGACTCCAACCAACACCAACACAACCAAAAAGAACAACACAACGACAGGTACCACAACACCTGCATCCAAAACAACCACAACAGCGCAGACAGCCAAAACGGTGAAAACAGCCGATGCCACACCACTGGCATCCACCGCAGCCGCAGGAGGACTCTCTCTGCTCGGTATACTGGCAGCCCTGTTTGGAAAAAAGAAAAAATAATCTGATACTCAACACTCCTGGAGTATAAAAAGAACCCCGCCCCGGATAAGAAGCGAAGTGATTCGCGGAAGATCCTGGGCGGGGTTTTATCGCTTGAATAAATTGCGAAGTTGTTGTTAAAAATATTGTTAATAAAGCATAGCATGATATATAATAATGTTAAAATAGCCAACAAATCATTGACTCGGATGAGTGCCTTTGTTAAAATAATTAACGAGCATTTTAGGAGGTTTGTCATGAAAGAGTTCAATTCAGAGAAATTTTGTAAAGATTTAGTTTCGCTCAGAGGAAAGGAATCCCAGGAAGTATTTGCAAAAAAGCTTGATATCAAGAGACCAACACTGTCATTACTGGAGAATGGTAAACAAATACCTACCATGGATTTATTCAGTAAGATTTGTAGCTTGATGGGAACAAGTGCTGATGAATACTTTGCTGAGACTACAACAGATGCGCTTGTTTATCTCATGGGAAGCCTTGAGGAATCTGATAAGCTGAAAATTGAGAAAATGGCTGAGCGTATTAGAATTCAGGAAAAATATGAAATACTTGCAAAGAGAGGTAGTTATGTCATCGATTGATAATCAGGAATTATTCGAAAAATATTATCAAACTGAATACGACTTTAATACAACTTCACTTTCAATAGACGAAATAGACGCAATAAAAAAAATAGCCAGGGAAAAAAGAGTGGATTATGCCTCGGCACCAATGGGACCGGGTGTATTTGATTTGATTCAGAAACAAAGCAGTGACATCAGATTTGAATTAGTGTCGTTTGAATCCGATAAAATCGATGGAATGTTATATATTCCAACAACGGGAAAAGAGAGAGCATATATCATATTGAATGGTAATAAACCTTTGGTAAATCAGATTTTTGCAGCAGCGCATGAATTCTATCATTACATCAAGGACTATCAGGTATTCAAGGAAAAACCATACATTTGTGATTTTAGTGCGCTTAAGGATGTAAATGAAAAACGAGCATGCAGGTTTGCGGCAGAATTACTCTTTCCGGAGGAAGCTTTGAAATGTGAAGTAAGAGATTATTGTAGCAAGTTACAGATTTCAGAATTTGAATCGTTAGGCTTTAATCAGGTTGCGATATTTATAATTGTAATGACAGTAAAATATCAGATGCCACTGAAAGCAATTATTTACAGACTGAAAGAAGAAAAATATATTGAAGAAGAAAAAAAATATATCGAAAACTATGGATTCATAAAGAAAGTGCTTCAGGAGATACAGATATTCAGAAAACAGGTTTCTGTGTTATACGGTATGGAAAATGATTTTATTATTCCATATAGCAAGACATATGAAGATATGGAAAAAGCTTTTCTTACCGGTAATGCATCCAGGGAAGACATTATTAAAGATGCAAGAATTCTTTCGCTGGATATGAATCTTATAAATGAAATGGTAGAACAGGACGAGGTCAATGATGAAGAAGACGAGGACGATGAAGAACTGTTTTCGATAATTAACGCAAAGCGGAGGTGAGAATGTATGTTTACACCATTAAAAAAGACAGCTTTGCATGAGTTACTAAATAAGCCCATTTTATTTGATGCTAATATATTTATGGTGGGAATATCGGAAAGAACTTCAGATAAAAACAGTTCTTTTGAGAACATGAAGCAATTGTACATAATCCCGTTATTTGAAAGCTTTACTGATATTTATATACATGAAGAGGTGTATAAAGAATTAGATGATGAATCAAGGAAAGTAGTTGATGGATATAAAGGAAAAACGGTTACAATTGTTGGAGAAGGAGATCTGTACGGAAAAGATCCAAAGTATACCGTTATTTTTAACAATATTGCAAGACACGAACTGGTAAACTATCAAAGAGGGCGTTCAAAAGATCGAGGTGAAGTATATAGCCTTGCATATGCTGCGTATCATAATATAAACTATTTTTGCTCGAAAGAAATTATGGTCGATAATGTGGCAAGAGAGCTGGAAGATTTAAAGAATATAGACATAATAACGTTTGATATTATTATTCTTCAGGCTTTCATATATTATGCGCAACAAAATGATAAGTCTAACAGTAAAGGACTGAAGGCGATATATAAAAAATATTGTGCAGACGTTATAAAACGGCATAGACTTCCAACAACATTAAGTGAATACATTAAAGCATCACAAGAGTATATGTAAGTATTTTAGCAGATTGGAGATAATAAAATTGTTATATGCTGGCGGTTTTATATGATATGAATTCAGGTACAGACAAGGAACTTTTTGCAGTATAAAAAGAACCCAGCCCCGGATAAAAAGCGAAGCGATTCGCGGAAGATCCGGGGCTGGGTTTTGCGTTACAGAAAAACACTGTGAATGAATGTGCCGGGCACACTCAGATATGTAACTGAGAAATGTAACATCAGAGATCATCGGATTCATCCGGAAAGATATAATCATTCAACTCTTCAAAATCTAGAAATTCCGATAACGTCATATTAAAAGCATTGGCAATTTTATGAAGAGTAGCCGCCCGGGGGGCTTTTGTAAGTCCCCGGACGATATTATCCAGAGTGGATTGCCTGACGCCGCTCATAGTTGCCAGCTTGTTGATTGAGATGTTTCGTTGTTTACATAAGGTGCGTATTTGCTGTACATATAATTCTGAATATTCCATTGAGTATCTCTTTATCCTGTTGTAAGATTCGTTTTATTTCCTGAATTAATAGTATAAAGAGTACAGCTTGAAGTTACCCGTATACGGGTTGACTGTAGAGCCTAAATTCGCTATACTTACCCGTATACGGGTAAAAAAATCAACATCATGTAAAAGGGAAACAAGAAAAAGATTACAAAAAGATGCAAAAAAAGAGATTTCATTCTGAAAAAAGTAATCGGAGGAAAAATATTTCAGAGTAAGGAAAATGAGGGACCATGAGTGAATTTTCACAGATGTTATCAAAGTTTATAAAAGAGAGAGATACGAATATTTACATGCTGGCAAAGTATTGTAATTATGACCGGGCGAACATGTACAAACTGACCAGCGGCAAGCGCAATGCACCGGATCTTCCGTTTGTAAAAAAACTTGCGGAATATATGCATCTGTCACCGGATGAAGAAAAACAGCTGATAGAAAAATACAAGATTTCTGTCGTCGGATATGAAACCTATTACAGAAGAAAAAATATCGAAGAATTTTTATCAGAATTTGCATTTGCAGAAACAGCTCTTTCGATGGCGCAGATCGATTTTCGGATCGATATGGAGAGCGGAAAAAATATTATCCTGAAAAACAGCCATGATATCGAGAGTATCCTGATCCATATGTTCACCGCAGAAATGAAATGTGAACACGGAAAGATCCAGATGCTGGTGCAGCCGGAGATCGATGGGCTGGGCAATGTGCTGAACCTTTGTGGACACGGAGAGAGAAATCTGCGGATCGATCATATCGTCCGCCTGTCCAACAAACCGGATTATATGGAAGGAGAAAAACTGTATAACCTGGAATGCTTAAAGAAAATATTACCTTATTATAATTACAACTATGACTACAATACCTGGTATTATTACGGGGATATCTCGGCAAATTCATACGAATTTACCATGTTCCCGTATATGATCCTGACTTCAGAGTTCGGCTGTCTGCTGACTGCGGATATGAAAAACGGATATCTGATCAGCGAACCGGAAATGCTGGAACAGATGCAAAACAATTTCTGCCGCCAGCAGAAACAGTCCAGAAAACTGATCAACTGCGTGGAAAATATCGCCGAGCAGTTTGAAACGGTAGGAAATATGGTAGCCACCAAATATTCCGGATACGGTTTACAGGATGATCCATGCGTGATGGCATTTCTTGAGGACGAACTGATTCAGAAATATGTAGCTCCACAGATGGAACACCGGGAAATCCTGGTTCAGATGACGACGGAATACTGCCGGTGTCTCGCCAACCAGGATGTGACTTATATCTTCTGGATGGAGGGTATTTTAAACTTTCTGAACACAGGGATCATCACCGAACTGGATCCGGCATTATACACACCCCCGACACTGGAAGACCGCATCCGGATCGTAGAAAAAATTCTGGAAAAAGGAACCCGCCTCCTGAAATCCCCAATGAGCGACCGGAAAACAAACATGAACCTCTATGTCACTTCCGAACACGGTCTGCTGCGGGTAGCCCTGCCGGAGAAGAAGGTATTTCTGGATATTATTCTGGAAGAATCGGAGCTGCTTCATTCGTTCTATGATTATTGTGAGAGCATGGAAGAAGAGCTGTTTTATGAGAAGGACGAGGCGGAGAAGATTGTGCGGGGAGAGGTTGAGAAAATAAGAGCAAATCATAAATAAGAAAAATATCAAAACTGAGGGTGAATCAGGGTCATGAGTTGTCAGATCCTGGTTCACCCTCATAAATTTTATAAAAGATAATAGGATGCTGTCTGCAAATCAGAATCTTTTGAAATGGTATTTTTTATAATCTGTTTCTCATTACAACATACGCCTGGATATTTTCAGATAAATAAAACATTTAATCTGAAAAATACTGACACAAGTAACGACACATCTTGAAGCAGATAACATGAAAAAGTACAATAGAGAAAATATAACTTCACATGAGGGAGGAAATACCTATGAAAAAACAGAAAGTATGTGCATTGCTTTGTGTGGCAGCGATGACGATCAGCTCGGTTACACCTGCAATGGCAGCTGATGTTGCCGTAACTCCACAGGAAGAGAACGTGATAACAGAAGGTGTGGAAGAGGAAGCAGATCCGGTAGAGGAAGACAGCCAGGAAGCAGAGTCTACGGTAGATGGAACGGAAGCAGAGCAGGAATCTACAGAAGATACAGAGGACGAATCCGAAACTTCCGGGGAAGCGCAGCAGGATCAGGAAGCAGATGTGGAAAGCACACCGGAGGCAACAGAACAGGATGTCACGGAAAGCCAGGAAGCAGATACAAATGCGGATGAAAGAGCCATTCCGACAGAGGGATGGTATACAGATGCAAATGGAAATACCTTCTTTTATGAGAACGGAGAAAAACTGGTAGAAACCATTGTAGAGATTGAAGACGAAGAAGGTGTTGTATATGGTTACTACTTTGATGAAGATGGTATTTTGGTTACAGACGGATGTTATTTTATAAGTTATGAGACAGAAGACGGTCAGTGGGAAGATGGTTATATCTATGCAGATGAAGAAGGTCATCTGTTGAAGGGATGGTATACAAAAGACTCATGGAACCCGGAATATTACGGTGAGGATTACCTCGCATATCAGAATAGATTTTTAGAGGAAGATGGAAAACTGTATTATTTTGATGAAGGCGGTTATCGTGTAAGAGACAGAGAAGTCATTCTCGGAGGTGTTTTATACAAAGCAGATGAAGATGGAGTGCTCACTGTTCAGGAAGTATCCGACAAAAACGGCTGGGAGCTGCTGGGAAATACCTGGTATTACTATAAAGATGGCAAGATTTTGAAAGATACCTATGCAACCATCAATGGTGTACAGTATCGCTTCGATTCTGACGGAGCTATGGTGACAGGTGTTTTCTATGATGAAGAACTGGGAGACAATCGTTTCGCAGAACCGAGTGGAAAAATAGTAAACGCCACCGGATGGTATCAGTCCAAAGAAACCGGCAAATGGTACTGGTTTGAAAAAGCAGGTATTGTCTCAGCGGGAGCACTGGAGACGATCAAGGGAAAAGAATTCTATTTTTCCGAGGAAGGCGAGATGATGACCGGTACATTCGAGGCTTCTTATGTGAATAAGAACAGTGAATGGGTAACAGAAACATTGTATGCCGATCAGTATGGTGCTGTCAGCAGAACAGCCGGATGGAAAAACGATAATGGATACTGGTATTATGTAAAACAGAACGGAGAAGCAGTATCGAATGAAATCGTGGATATCAACGGAAAATCCTACTCTTTTAATGAATATGGAACCATGCAGAGCGGATATATCTATCCATATATAACAGACAGTTCAGGTGCTATTCTTAAAAATCAATGGGTCAAAAATGGAGTAGAATGGTACTTTGTCGGCAAGAATGGACAGGTATGCACCAGCCAGTGGATTGATGGAACATATTATGTTGACGACCGGGGTATAATGGTAACCAGTTCCAGCACAATTAACGGAAAACTTTATATCTTTGATGAGAATGGAAAAAAAGTTGCAACAGTGGGAGAAAAGAATGGCTGGCAGCTGATCGAGGGACAATGGTACTATACAGAAAACGGAGCATTATATAATGGCTGGCTGGATCACAAATATTATCTGGAAAATGGCAGAATGGAAACACAGAGCGTGGTTCCTGCAGAACATGTGCAAGGGGCTTCTACATATGTTGGAGCTGATGGAACTGTTCAGTCCGGTTGGATTCTGATAGGGGATACAGTCTGGTATTATGCAGAAAAAGACACAAAGACAGGGGATACGATCCTGATCGAAGACGATTGGAAAGCAATCAACGGAAAATGGTATTATTTTGACTGTTATGAAATGCTTTCCGGTACAGTTAAAGAAATTGGTGGCAAATTAAGTAAATTTGCTGCAAGCGGAGCATGGCAGGGATATGTTACGGAAAAGGGCTGGATGAAGAGTGATTCAGGAGAATGGTATTATATTAATGAAGATGGCACCTTTGCTACAGGGAAACAGAGGATCAATGGAAAAACCTATTATTTCTGGGAAGACGGTGTAATGGCCAGGAACACGGCAATAGGTCTTGGCTGGTATGACGAAGAGACGTACTGGTTTAATGAAGATGGAATGTTAGATACAACTACCGGATGGAAACATGATGAAGACGGAGAATGGTATTATGTTGCAAATGGCAGAGTGGTATCGGGAACAAAAGTTATAAACGGAACGACCTATTATTTCAGAAAACTCTGGCCATCATATGGAACTCTTGAACAGGGTATATGGGAAGAAAACGGAAAATATTTCCTGATTGATGAAAATGGAAAATGGACAGCAGTTTCTACCGGATGGTATCTGAATAAAGAATATGGCGGAACTCAATGGTACTATTTCCAGAATGGACAGCCATATACAGGAAGTGTTGGACGTTATGCCGTTAACCATGGAAGAATGGTAACAGGATTATATGAAGGCTATATGTTCGATGAAAACGGACTGTTAGTAACCAATCGCTGGATATATCGTTACAATACCTGGTATTATGCCGGAAGCACCGGAAAAGTCTATACCGGAACGAGAACCGTGAATGGAAAAACATATGTGTTCGACTGGTACGGAGCTTTGGTGAAATAACAGTAATACGCAGAAAGAACGGAGGGTCTGGCAGGGAGCCAGGTCCTCTGTGAAATTAAGGGAAAATTGCGAGGGAAGCGGACAAATGAAGAAAATATGGAAGAAATTGCTGGCAGGAATCCTGTGCTCAACCTTACTTTTGGGTCAGGGAACAGGTCTGGTCTATGCGGAAGAGAATGTTGAAGAAAATACGGAAGAAGATATAGAAGAAGAGAGTGAAGAAAATACCGAAGAATACACGGAAGAAGAGGCTGAAGAAAACAGCGGGGAAGACATCGTAGAAAATACGGAAGAAACGGTTGAAGATTCAGAAAGTGATAAAACGGAAGAGAATGATGTATATGCGAATGTAACGGAAACATCGAGCACGAAAATACTCTATTCGGGTGTATCGGGAGATCTGGACTGGAAAATAGACAGCAACGGAAAATTAACGATTTCGGGATCGGGCAATTATGCAGGTGATTATGAATACAATTCGTATTGGTATCAAACCGGACGATGGCAGTTGCCTATGTGGTGTAAATATGGTGAAGAGGTGTCAGAAGTAGATCTCAAAAATCTAGATACGTCATGTATGACATCAATGAGGGGAATGTTTGCACTTTGTTCAAATATGAAAACAATAGATGTAAGTGATTTTGACACCTCAAAAGTAACGGATATGGGGTATATGTTTTATGAATGCAATAGTCTTAAACAATTAGATGTGAGAGAATTTAATACTTCAAAAGTAGTGGATATGAGTTCGATGTTTTTAGGTTGCAGTAGCCTTGAGCAATTAGATGTGAGCAGTTTTGATACCTCAAAAGTAACAGACATAAGTCAGATGTTTTATTTGTGCTACAATATGAAAACAATAGATGTAAGTAATTTTAACACCTCAAAAGTCATTAACATGAAGAGAATGTTTACTGCTTGTGACGGTCTTGAACAATTAGATCTAAGTAATTTTGACACCTCAAAAGTAACCAATATGAATGAGATGTTTTGCGAGTGTGAGAACCTTGAACAATTAGATCTAAGCAATTTTGATACTTCAAAAGTAACGGATATGGGTTCGATGTTTTATTATTGCAGTAGCCTTGAGCAAGTAGATTTAAGTAACTTTAACATGTCAAAAGTAACCAATATGTCACATATGTTTTGGAAATGTAAAAGACTAACTTCTAGTATAACTCTTTCTGGTATCGTTGAAAGGTATGATGGGTGTTTCGGATATTGCTCAACAGAACCAAAGTCGCGGTTAGAGGTAAAGTATAACAAAAATTGCTCAAAAGAATTTGCACAGAAAATCGTAGACACAAAGAGTGCTGATTCCAATGTGGTTTTGGTGGAAGGCGGAACAGGTGAAGATGGAAGTGATGAGGAAGACAACGGAGAAATATGCTTCTTCAGCAAATGGGATGCCGAAAAACAGATTGCATACTTTGGAGACATGGATTTTACCGGCAGTCAGGTAACAGAGGAAACAGATACTTCATTTCTGGCGGATGTCGACAGTATGGTAGGAAATTATGTGACAGTTTTACGGAAGTCCCGGACAGATAACCTTGTTGCTCCAAGCACATTGCTGACCATTAGTCCGGTGGAAACAAAATCAGGTACAGTTACGGCTGCAACGACAGATTCGGTCACAGTGGGGGACAATACCTATAAAACAACACTTTTTCAGCCGAAAGGTTATGTGGGAACATTTGTGTTGTACCATATTCGGAAAGATGGTTCTGCCTCTGTACAGAAACTGGAAAAATCCAAAGGAACTTTAACATCCTGGAATACAGAGACAAAACGATTAAAAATAGGTGATGAATATAAACTGGGAACAGGTGCAGAGCAGGCAGCTTTGGATTTTCTTGGACAGACCAAATACACCAGCATGGTAGTTCAGTTTATGCATGATGAATTCAAAAATATATATCGAATTACGGATAAACTGGATGTAGACTCAGACACAACCGGACCTAATTTTTATGATACGGCAGTTCCACCAACGGAAGATGAAACAATTTTGAGAGATGAAATGAAAGAATGGGACAGAGCTTATGAACAATATATCAGTTCCGTTCAGGTAGCGTTGCGTAATTATGCGATGACAGATGAAGAGAAGAAAAACACATCGATTACGGAAGAAGCAAGGAGAATGCAGACGGCGGATAAGAATTCTAACAGTAAGTATCTGACGGGTGCACTTGGAAGTTATGAGGAGTATTGTTATAAGGCACTCGCAGAATATCTTTACGATCACACATGTGATAATATAGATTTTTCATCCGTAGATCTTTCGTCAACTTTTGCAGGAACCAATCTGGTAAAAGCGGTATGCAGATCATTCAATGGTGATGAACGAACATATGAATATGGCGATGTTAAGGTTACTTTGAATGTGTTGATTGTAAATTCAAGCAAGACAGGGCATCTGATCGTGGAGAAGAATGGAAGAAAAGTAGTTACGGCAATTGTGTGCTCCAATCAGGAAGAAATTCAGAAGAGCGTTGATGCGTATGTGAAAGAATTACGATCACTTGCAACAAATACCGTTTACAATATGAGCAGTGCTGTGTATAAGGATATCTTAGGTCAATCTTTAGATACACTGACAGAAGAATATGTGAGTAAACATGTCACCATGATTGAAAAACGGTTTATGGTTAAATTGTCTGAGAAATTCAATTCCGCGGGTGTAGGTGATGTAGTAAAAACATTAAATGAATGTTATTCTTATTATAAGTATGTAGAAAAGAATCTGAATTGGGGCAAGTTAGATGATATTCAGACAGTTTTGACAAATATTCAGAATCTGGAATTCAAAGATACGAATATCAAAGATATTGCAGTTAAAAAATCAGTAAAAACATTACAGAAAGCAAAAAAGAGCTTTGTAAAATCGTATGAAAGGCATCTTGCAGGAACCCTGTCAGGTAATAAAACCAGTTTTTTTAATATTCATATCAAATGCCCGGTAGACGTTGAAGTTTATAATTCCAGTGGTACACGGATCGGATGTGCCAGTGAGACAGATCTGTGGTATGACGACAGTATTATTATAACGGATCTTGGTGGAGCCAAGACGATAACATCTCTGACGAATGACCTTATCACGTTTAAAGTCAGCGGAAGAGAGAATGGAACCATGGATTGTATGATTGAAGAATATAATGAGAACCATGAGCCGATTGGTCGACTGAATTATTATAATATCAGTCTGACGCCGAATCAGGAATATGATTTCTCATTAATAAATGATCTGGCAGCAAACAAAGAAAGATTAACGATCAACACAAATGATGAAGCTATTGTTGCAGATGAGTATATTTCCTCACAAGACAGCGCGAGAGCTTTGATTTCCTGTAATGTAACAGCAGATGATGGAAAAGAAGGTGGAACGGTTACAGGAGTAGGAACGTATATCCGTGGAAATGCAGTAGTTTTGTCTGCCACTCCTGACAAGGGTTATATTTTTGAAGGATGGTATCAGGAAGATGAGCTCGTGAGTTTGAATAAAACGTATGAATTCACGGCAAAGAAAGATGAAGTTCTCACTGCAAAATTTATACGGGACGAGCGTGTAAATGTTGAGATAAATGCAGAAGAGGGAGGAGATGTCACCGGTTCCGGCAGGTATTATAAAGAAGAGAGCGTTACGGTAAAAGCAACACCGGACAAAGCTTATCAGTTTGATGGATGGTATGTCAACGACAAAAAAGTATCCGATGAGACAGAATATCAGTTTACTGCAACAGAAGATATTACCCTTACAGCGAAATTCAAAAAGAGTGGAAAATGGATGCAATCCGGTTCCAGATGGTGGTATCGTTATGAAGATGGTTCCTATCCGGCAGATGAATTGTGCAAGATTGGAAATGCGTGGTATGGATTTGATCCTGCAGGCTGGATGCAGACCGGCTGGGCTGTTCATAACAACAAATGGTACTACTTCGCTCAAAGTGGAGCTATGGCAACAGAATGGATCCATGTGGGAGGAACGTGGTATTATCTGAACGCTGACGGAAGTATGGTGACCGGCTGGAATTCGATAAAAGGCAAATGGTATTACATGAACAGATCCGGAGCCATGGTAACCGGTTGGAACTCCATCGGTGGCAGGTGGTATTATATGAACGGATCGGGCGCTATGGTGACCGGCTGGAATGCAATCAGAGGTAAGTGGTATTACATGAACAGCGAAGGCGCGATGCAGATCGGCTGGGTTGAAGTGAATGGTAAGTGGTACTATCTTAATACCAGTGGAGCGATGCAGATCGGTTGGGTTAAGGTGAATGGTTCCTGGTATTATATGGATGCTAACGGTGTGATGCAGACAAACCGCTGGATCTCCGGCACATATTATGTGAAAGCAGATGGAAGAATGGCTGTATCGGAATGGATTCAGGGGTACTATGTAGGAGCAGACGGAGCTTGGAGAGGATAAGGACTTACAAAAGAGCAAGAAAATAGTAAATAAGAATAGTTAATAAAACTGCCCGGAATGATAGAAATATCAAAATTGGGCGGTTTTATTTTGAATGAATTATTTGCATGGAAAGAATTTCCAGATAAATACAGCAATTTAATTTAAAAAGTATTAAAAAAGATGGATAATACAAAAAAATGCTGACACAAGTAATGACACATATTGAAGCGTATAGTGAGAAAAAGTACAATAAAGAAAATATAACGTAATGTGAGGGAGGAAAACACATGAAAAGAATGAAACAGTTTTGCAGTCTTTTGCTTGCGGGAGCGATTCTGGCGACGAGTGTGGCTCCTACAACGGTCAGCGCGGCGGCATGGAGAAAGAACAGTGTGGGATGGTGGTATCAGGAAGATAATGGAAGCTATCCTGCGAATCAGTGGAAAGCAATCAATGGAAACTGGTACTGGTTCAACAGAAACGGGTATATGGTAACCGGCTGGCAGAATATTGGAGGAAGCTGGTATTATTTCCAGTCGAGCGGAGCGATGATTGGTCAGGGATGGCATGTCATTAACGGAAGCTGGTATTATATGTACGCCAGTGGAGCGATGGCATCAAATACCTGGATTGGAGACTCTTATGTAAATGGAAGCGGAGCCTGGGTTCCGGGCAAAACAAGAATTCAGGCAGGCTGGGTAAAGAGCGGAAACCGCTGGTGGTATCGTCATGCGGATGGAAGTTATACCAAAAATGGATGGGAAAAGATCGGAAGTGACTGGTATTTATTTGACTCAGCAGGTTGGGTGCTTACTGGCTGGCAGTATGTTGGCGGAAGCTGGTATTATCTTCAGGCAAGCGGAGCAATGTATGGAGAAGGCTGGCATCAGATTAATGGCGATTGGTATTATATGTACGCAGATGGAGTGATGGCAGCTAATACCTGGATTGGAAATTACTATGTAAATTCCTCAGGAGTTAGAATTGATGCAACAAATGGAGTGTATTTGTTGGATCTTGTGAAACCTTATGTTACACCATATCATTATGAAGAATATATGGACAAATCTTTTAAAATGGGAGGAAAGTATTATACAAATGGCTTCACGTGTATGGGTTATGGTGATGTGAATGAGGGCAATGTAACATATTTTAATTTGAATGGTGAATATAGTCAGATTTCATTTACTATAGGAGTTTTGGATGAACATTTTAATGGAGATAGTTCAGATAAAGTGACCTTTAGAGTAATAGCGGATGGAAAAGAAGTAGATCGCTATACTATGAAATATGGGGATTTACCAGTTACACGTACGGTATCTATAAAAAATTGCAAACAATTAAAGATATCAGTTTATAGTTATCAGTCCACCGCATTTTATGATGGATATTATGGATTGGCAGAGATAAAAGTAAAGAAATAGATTTATGCTAAAGGGTTGCATCAACGGTTTCAAATCGCTGATGCAATCCATTTATTTTTTTAAAATAAATGAGATGTATAGCACTTCTTTACGTTATACAAAATGACAGGAAGCGATCGACAGAATGGTAAGTTTCCATAGCCCGTTCAAAACTTTGTTCCTGTTTGTGGCAACGAACGAAGAAAAACGGACACAAAACACGACACAGATTGACACATATCACGACATAGATTGCAAAATGACTGAAAAAAATGTAAAATATAAACTATAATTATAAAAAAACAAATAGATATAAGATGTCGGCAAATGAAGAAAAGAAAATGCGGGTCTGGGGGAAGTGGAGATATGATGAACAGGGAAAATCAAAAAAGAAACAAAAACAGAGTGATAAAAGGTGTTTTACTGGCGCTGGTGATAATCTTGCTTGGGATTGGAACCGGAGAACTCCTTGTATATCTGGGTGTCGTGAAAATCCCTGGTTTGAGCCAATCGGAAACAGACTCGGATACGCCGGCAGACAGTGCAGAAACAACATCTGAAACTTCACAGGAAACAACAGAGCAAACAGGCATTCCGGATGATGCAGCGGAATTCAATGGTCATCACTATTATGTTTACAATCCGGATGATATAACTACCTGGAAAGAAGCCAGACAATACTGTGAATCGAAGGGCGGTTATCTTGCAACGATTACGAGCAAAGAAGAAAACGACTTTGTGTATTCGTATCTTAAGAATAACGTTGATTATGAGAGCGCCTATTTTGGATTTACAGACAAAGAATCAGAAGAATGGGCATGGGATAACGGTGAGATCGGAACGTTCACAAACTGGCATACCGGAGAGCCGAGCAATAAAAATTCAAATAATGATTACGCAAGATATTATGATAAATATTCAGATGGAACGTGGAGTGCCGGAGACTTTGGAGAGCAGACAGGAAACAGTAAAAGCGTTTTTATCTGTGAGTGGGGCAAATATCGGACAACGCCATCAACACCGGCAAAGTCAGCAACGGAAACACCTGCAAAGACGGTGGACGACACGGAAATCTGGGACACTTTCCTGAAAGAAAAACAATATGAATCCAATATTACAGACTGGACCATTACAGAACTTCAATATTGCCTGCTGGACATTGATCAGGATGGCAGAAGAGAACTGATTCTTACTCCGGGAACAAGTTGGGATGATTATGAGATCTATCAGGTATATACGATCGGAGAAGATGGGAAAGTCTATCTGGCGGATGATTTTACAACCTGTTATGGACTCGGTTATTCCTCAAAATATAAGGCGCTTGCATATGACAGCGTCAGACCGTCGGAAATGTCTGCGAGTCTGGAATATCACGCAATGGACGGAACGAAAATGACGGAAAGTTTCGCGGTAAATATGGAGGTTGATCTGGATACCTATCTGCCGGTATACAAAGTGCGGGATATATCCAAAGGAACAGACAGTACAATTACGGAAGAGGAGTACGAAGCATACGGAAAGGAATGTACATGGCTGACAGACTGGAAGCCAGTGGAAAATCAATCGGCGAAAAAAAATTCCGGGAAGACGAAGACACAGACATCCGATCAGGACTGGAAAACGGCATACGCACAGTTCCTGCGGAACGGAGGGTATAAGAGTGATATGCCGGGATGCGACGCACCACGGTTTTTCGTATATGATGTGGACGGAGATGGTTCGATGGAACTTGTGATTATACGGGCGACATACTCTGTGGTCGGAGGAGATGTGTATACTCTTGTGAATGGGAAAGTAGTACATGCAGGAGGAACATCCGGAACTTATGGAAGTTTTGCAAGTTATCCTTCGGATGGACTGCTCCTGTCGAGTTACGGTCACATGGGAGTAGACCTGGAAGAATATTTTACACTGTCGGATGGAAAACTCGTTTCACAGGCAAGATGGATATCCAGCTTTACAGATGGTGAAACCTGGTATCTGAATGATCAGGAAACAACACAGGAGGCGTACGAAAACTGGAAGGCAGAACATGTAAACGGAGAAATTTTTGCTATAGAGTATAACGATGCTCACCCGATTACAGAGGAAAATATACAGGCGTACGTGAAATAAAAGGTGCGTTTGAGTATATAAACCGACACAAGGCGTGACAAATATTGTGGAGATACATAAAATGTAATAAATATATAATATGTAGAAAATAAAAGGAACCGGAGGAGAAAAATGAAGTGTACAAATTGTGGTCTCGAACTGCCACCAGGAAGCAAATTTTGTGAACGATGTGGAAGCAGGTTACAGGAAGAAACGAATCAAAACGGCAACCAGGTGACAGGAAGATGCAGAATATGTGGGGCGGAATTGAAAGCCGGATATGCGTTTTGCGAGAGGTGCGGAGAACCGGTATCTGCATCCTATTCTGACCCATCAAGAACGGCACCTCTTCCTCAAACGGGACAGCCAGGAAAAAAGAAATGGGTTGTTCCGGTGGTTGCAGGACTTTTGACCCTTACCCTTGTCGGGGCAGGAGCTTTTGTAATCCTGTGGAACTCTGCAAAAACAAATGAAACCGAATCGGTAAATGAGGATACCGTTGCTGAAGCAAATGACAATGAAGAGGAAACAAATGAAATTGAAAGTACCGATACAACTGATCCGGTTGAAGAGGAAACACAGACAGAACCGCCGCTGTTTTCAAAACGAATCTGGGATTATGATGGAACGATATACACCAGTTATGCTATGGACAATACAAACTGGACAAGCCTGACCGGAGATTATCACGATACGTTTATTGCATATCATAATAATATTTATCTGAGAAGGGCAAATATTGAGAACAGTGATACAAGAGAACTTGTCTGTGAGGATATGAATGGGAACGACACAGTGATTGCTCAGGATGTAAATCCGTTGTATGGACTGGTGATTTATAAGGATCATCTGTACTATGTTGCGCTGGATAACAATATGCAGTCGGAGGGAAAAGTAGTAGATCTGTCGGATCTCTCTGTTGCAGACAGCGAAGATTATCAGATTAAGGCAGCAGATGCGAATATGTGGATTTTATGTGGAATAAAAGGAGAGGAAGGCGGCCAGCTTTTCATGTGTGATCCGGGATTTGAAAACATAAACAAACTGGATATAACCACGGACACGTTCATGGGCATCTATGATGATAAAATTTATTTTCAGACGCAGGAAGATGGAAAATATCATGTGCAGACATACGATGTAAATTCAGGAGATATTGCATCTGTTCTGGAGGATTTGGATGAGCCGGCAGTGCTGAGCGGAAGTGATCTGTTCTATGCGGAAAAGACCGGGAATGGAACAACATTGCACAGAATAGAAGTGGGTGCAAACGGAAAGGTATATGAGTATTCCCTGAAAGACATCGATGTTTATATGAGGGGAAGCTTTTATGAAGCGGATAACAAAGTGTATCTAACCAGATTCCTGCAGGGAAAAGAAGAGAATAATGCAGAAATGATAGCGTTGGATCTGCAAAGCGGCGAGTATGAATCCATAGGAATGTGGACAAATACGGAGATCCAGAACACGGAAGTCCAAAGTACAGCAAATGCAAGATATCAGGCTTATGCAGAAAAGATCAAAGAGGAAGAAAAAAAGTATGGGTCAGTCAAAATAGAAAATGACTCATATGCCTGCATGACCGGTATTTGTTTTATTGATCTCGTTGATTTTGCGGGTAACGGAGAGGAACAGCTGCTTCTTGTTCATCAGAACAGTAATAGGGAGTGCGGATATGAAATCTGGTCCTGGGAGAATGGACAGATGGTTCTTCTCGAGACGGACGACCTTTTTGCCACAGACGGTGGTGTTCGAACGGTAATATACAGTAAGAAAGAAGGAAAAACATATCTGGTCACCGGAGCTATGGATGATTTTGAAGAATATTATTTCCATGGCTATTCCGGAAGTTCATTCGGCAAAGCATATGAAATTGTGCGTGATGAGGAGCTGAATGGGGATGAGTGGAACGAGTTTTATACCGTAAATGGGCAAAATGTTTCTGAGAGTACCTATGATGATGCATATAGCGAATGGCTTGCAAATACGACAGAGTATAATCTGAGCTATGATTGTGATCAGATTTTGCAACTGATGGAAAATGTGAAAGAAAGATTAAACGGGAAATAATATGTGAAATAGTATTTCTTGTTACATGAATGGGATACAAAGTAATAAGGAACTATTTAAGACGAAGGAGGAAACCATATGAAGCGAATGAAACAGTTTTGCAGTCTGCTCCTCGCAGGAACGATTCTGGCAACCAGTTTGACTCCGATGACGGTCAGCGCCGCATCATGGAAAAAGAACAGTGTAGGCTGGTGGTATGAGGAAGATAACGGAAGTTACCCGGCAAACCAGTGGAAACAGATCAACGGGAACTGGTACTGGTTTAACAAAAACGGTTATATGGCAACCGGTTGGCAGTATATCGGGGGTGACTGGTATTATTTCCAGTCAAGCGGAGCGATGATTGGCCAAGGCTGGCATGTGATTAACGGAAACTGGTTTTATATGTATGCGAGTGGAGCGATGGCAGCAGACACCTGGATCGGTGATTCTTACGTGAACAGCAGTGGAGCGTGGGTACAGGGAAAGACGAAAGTACAGGCAGGCTGGGTACAGAGCGGAAGCCGTTGGTGGTATCGTCATGCAGACGGAGGTTACACAAGAAATGGCTGGGAAATGATCAAAGACCAGTGGTATTTCTTCGATAAAGACGGCTGGATGGTGACCGGCTGGAAGCAGATCGGAGGAGACTGGTATTATTTCCAGACGAGTGGAGCGATGATCGGACAGGGCTGGCATGCGATTAATGGAAATTGGTATTATATGTATGCGAATGGCGTGATGGCAACGAATACCTGGATCAATGGGGATTATGTAAATGGCTCCGGCGCATGGATTTCCAATAAAAATCTGGCATATGGTCAGAAGGTCAAAGAGTATGAAAATAAATATGGTACGGCGCAGATTAAAAGCCCCTCCAACTATGTTTCTTATATGACCGGACTCTGTTTTATAAAACTGGTTGATTTTGCGCAGAATGGTCAGGAACAGCTGTTGCTGGTATATAGAAATTCTGTAGGAGATTACAAATACGAAGTTTGGGATTGGGATAACCAACTTTCAATGTTGGACTATGGAGAACCTATCACTATAGATGCGGGACAGGAACTTATATATCTTACGCAATACGAAGGAAAGACCTATCTGGTTACAGGAGAAATAGATGATGTCGATCAGTTTTATTATCACGGGTTTAATGGAAGCACGTTTGGACAGGTTAGACAGGAAATTACACGAACACACTATTTATCCGGATATAATGTATATTACACCTATGAAATTAATGGAAAAACAGTGAGCGAAAATACATACTATTCAGAACACGAAAAATGGTTTAAAAATTTAACGGAATATAACTTAAGCTATGATTGTAATCAGATTATCAAAGACAACCAAGCAGTGAAAGCAAAATTAGGATTATAAAAATACGATCAAAGTGATTTTAAGAGCTACAGATTATGTTGTTGCCAGCAGCATTGTCTGTAGCTCTTTTGTGATTTTGATAATTTTAGCAAAATGTTTCAAAAATTTCAGATTCCTGTTTCTTTTATGAAGATTTTCCGAAGATGAGGAAACTCATTTGTTATGGGATACTTATATCAGATCAAACAACATGGAAAGGGGAAGAAAAAAATATGATTAAAATTGAAAATAAATCCTGACACAAAACGGGACACAGATTGCTAAAATATCATCAAAAGCTGTAAAATAGGATTAATAATTACCGTGAAAAACAAAAGAAGTGCGAAAATGAAATGTTTAAAACGAAGGAGGAAACACATGAAAAGAATGAAACAATTTTGCAGCCTGTTACTCGCCGGAACGATTCTTGCAACCAGCCTGACTCCGATGCCGGTCAGTGCCGCATCGTGGAAAAAGAACAGCGTAGGCTGGTGGTATGAGGAAGATAACGGAAGTTATCCGGCAAACCAGTGGAAACAGATCAATGGGAACTGGTACTGGTTTAATAAGAACGGATATATGGCAACCGGCTGGCAGTATATCGGGGGAGAATGGTACTACTTCCAGTCAAGCGGAGCGATGCTTGGAGAAGGCTGGCATGTCATCAATGGAAACTGGTTCTATATGTATGCGAGTGGGGAAATGGCAGCAGATGCCTGGATCGGTAATTCTTATGTGAACAGCAGTGGAGCGTGGGTACAGGGAAAGACGAAAGTACAGGAAGGCTGGGTACAGAGCGGAAGCCGCTGGTGGTATCGTCATGCAGACGGAGGCTACACAAGAAATGGCTGGGAAATGATCAAAGGTCAGTGGTATTTCTTCGATAAAGATGGCTGGATGGTGACCGGCTGGAGACAGATCGGAGGAGACTGGTATTATTTCCAGACGAGTGGAGCGATGGTTGGAGAAGGTTGGCATGTGATTAATGGAAACTGGTATTACATGTATGCCAATGGTGTCATGGCAACAAACACCTGGATTGGTGGATATTATGTAAATTCATCAGGAGTTTGGACAGACCCGAACAGTAAAAACTACATATCGGAGGCACAGGTGATCAGGTATGCGGAAAACTATTTTGGAATAAAAAATGGAGAGATAATCAATGCAGGTGGTGATGTGTATGAATATGTAATCTGGGTGGCTGATGAACCGACGGAAGATTTTCCGTATTATTATGTGCGGTTACATCGATATGTGAATGGAGATCATTATATACTGTCAGGAATGATCTATGTAAATGCGATAACTGGTGAATGTACGGAGGCTGATTATTAAAAGTGAGAAGGAGGAATTCGAATGAGAAAGGTAAAACAATTATGCAGCTTGCTTCTTGCAGGAACGATTTTGGCAACCAGCCTGACTCCAATGACAGTCAGTGCCGCATCCTGGAAAAAGAACAGTGTAGGCTGGTGGTATGAGGAAGATAACGGAAGTTATCCGGCAAATCAGTGGAAACAGATCAATGGGAACTGGTACTGGTTTAATAAGAACGGCTATATGGCAACCGGCTGGCAGTATATCGGGGGAAAATGGTACTACTTCCAGTCAAGCGGAGCGATGCTTGGAGAAGGCTGGCATGTCATCAATGGAAACTGGTTCTATATGTATGCGAGTGGGGAAATGGCAGCAGATGCCTGGATCGGTAATTCTTATGTGAACAGCAGTGGAGCGTGGGTACAGGGAAAGACGAAAGTACAGGAAGGCTGGGTACAGAGCGGAAGCCGCTGGTGGTATCGCCATGCGGATGGAGGTTACACAAGAAATGGATGGGAAATGATCAAAGGCCAGTGGTATTTCTTTGGTAAAGACGGCTGGATGGTAACCGGCTGGAGACAGATCGGAGGAGACTGGTACTACTTCCAGACGAGCGGAGCGATGCTTGGACAGGGCTGGCATGTCATCAACGGAAAATGGTATTATATGTACGCAAATGGCGTTATGGCTTCCAATACCTGGATTGATTCCGATTATGTGGATTCATCCGGTGCCTGGTTATACAGAGCAGATAAGAAATGTAGAACTGCATATGCACAGTTTTTGCGGAACAAAGGATATTTGAATCAGGAAAAAGGTAACAAGGATCCAAGATTTATAATGTTCGATATGAATAGTGATAAGGTTCCGGAACTTGTTATTATACACAATATAAATCATTTGTCTGGTGGATATATCTACACCTATGCAACGGACGGAAAGGTTTCCTATGCTGGTTGGGTATTTGGATTATACGGAAGTGTTGTAGCGTACCCGTCGGCAGGTCTGATTGAGTCCGCGTATGCACATCAGGGAACAGATCTGGAAGAATATTTTTCTTTGGAGAATGGTACGTTGGTTTCTAAGGGGAGATGGATCAGCAGTTACCTGAATGGTACACAATGGTATCTGAATGATGTGCAGACATCACAGAGCCGCTATGAAAAATGGAAAGCAGAACATGTAACGGGAGATAGTGTATGTCTTACATATGATACTATGTATTCAATTACAGAAAAAAATATACGTACTTATCTGGATTGGTAAGAGAAGACTCGGATTCTCCATGACAATCATGTTGTGAAGGTAAAAATAGTATTTAGAAAATAAAAAGGTTTTTCTATGATGAAATAAAAATCATGGAAGAACCTTTTATTTTCACCTGTCCTTGACATACGAATTCATAATTGCTATATATAAAACAATGGCAAAAAGCCCCGGCGATTCGCTTAATCGCGTAAATAATAAACTGAACCAGAAAGGTGCGAGATAAGATGATCTGTAAATACGAAGACTACCTGAAGGAACCATACGTTCTAACCATCGAACAAATGCAGCAAATACACAACGATCTGTTAGCCGATCTCGACAACGATCCTGAAGCATTGGAATTATACGAAGAACTGATTGCAGCCGCTACAAAATACGCTGCAATGCGTGCCAAATGGCTGCAGCTGCCCCGACAGGAAAAAATGGATACGGATTCCCTGAGGACTTCTCATCATGATTCTGTCATCACCCATTTCAATATGCTCGCAAGATATCTGCGCATGCAGGGCAAGAAAGCTGCGTGGAGGGATGCACTTGGGGATGAGAAAGAAAATAAATACGGCAGAAAAACGATTGGTGATTTCGCGTGCTACCTGGTGTTTATGAATAGCATTTGCGCGCGGTAGTGAAAAAAGAGCTGTTTTACGAGATGAATTTCATATGAACCACAAGCCCCCGGTAAGTTGTAGGTAACGAATACAAACAATTTACCGGGGGGTGTTGTATAAGGGATTGACTGTGAGAGAATATAAAAAATAGGTTAAGGGGATTCATTATCCCTCACACACCGGAATCTGAATCTCCGTCACAAACTGTTTCGGATCGTTCGTCAGCACATAATCGATCATCGTCACCTCTCTGGAAAATCCATCAATTTTCAACCGGTGTTCCCGGATATAAGTCAGAAGTTTCTGATAATAAGCCGGCGCTTCGTTATGACTTCCGCAGAATCGAATAGAAACACAGGTCTGTCCGGGGAGTTCCTCAGTGATGCCCTGGTAGCGGTCTTCCGGTTCGAGGAGCAGAAAAACGGTGTCGTAGACCCGGTAAGCGTCGGCTTCCAAATGTTCTTTGGAGATGCCGAGCCCGACTTTTCCGAGAAAAACCAGAGTCTCTTCCTGATCTTTCTGGAGTGTCCGGATCGAAGTCTCCAGATCCAGATAGGTTTTCGGGGAGAGATGGTTGCGGATCCAGGTGATCCGTCTCGGCGGAGTCTGAACCAGTGTAATCGTATCCAGCCGGGAGGCGAGTGCATCTGCCAGTCCTTCGAGCCGGGTGTTGATCTTTTGCTCGATAATTTGAAGTTCCTGCTGTTTCTGGCGGACGGTTTCCCGTTGCTGGATCAGCATTTCCTGAATTTTCCCCACATCTTTATTCTGAAGAAAATCCGCGATGTCTTCGAGCGGCATATCCAGGGCGCGAAGATAACGGATCGTATTTAACAGTTCAAACTGTTGGACGCCGTAGTAGCGGTAACCGGAATCTGGATCCGTATATTCCGGGCGGATCAGCCCCAGTTTTTCATAATGACGCAGAGAACCGACGCTGATAGAAAACATGCGTGCGACCTCTCCGATGCGAAAGAGTTCCTGTTTTTCCATGAAGTGTAATCTCCTGTAGTGGTAAATATATTCTGTATTGAACATTGTAACCCTATTTATATTGTATCAAGTTGCTAAGAGAAATGCCAGTTTTGAGTATAAGGAATATAATATTTTTTAAATACATAATACATGAAGCGAAATGTGTATATTAGAGGATAAGACAGAATGAGGTGCATTTTAAAAAGGTATGAAAATACAATCACTAAAGAGATATGAAATATAGTTTACCAAAGCTGCTATGAACGGAGAAAACAGTCACATTCATAGATAAAAACGAGTAAAAATATAGAATCAGGATTGACATTTTTTCGCAAAAGAGTTATCTTTGAGGAAAGATAATAAAACTATTTTATTAAGTTTATAAAAGCGTATGTATGGAGGGCATTTCACATGGAAGGTAAGATGAAAGTAGCAGTGATGAACGGTATCGGCAAGATGGGATTTACAGAGCGTGACATCCCGACGCCGAAGGCTGATGAGGTTTTGGTAAAGCTGGATTATGTGGGAATCTGCGGATCGGATCTGCATTATTATGAGAGTGGAGCCATCGGCGATTATGTGGTAGAACCGCCGTTTGTTCTCGGTCATGAGCCGGGTGGTGTTGTCGTGGAAGTGGGAAAAGATGTCAAACATCTGAAAGTGGGCGATAAAGTAGCTCTGGAGCCGGGAAAGACCTGCGGACACTGCGAATTCTGTAAACAGGGAAAATACAATCTCTGTCCGGATGTCGTATTTTTCGCAACGCCGCCGGTAGACGGTGTCTTTCAGGAGTATGTTGCGCATGAGGCGGATCTCTGCTTCAAACTCCCGGAAAATGTAAGCACACTGGAGGGCGCGTTGATCGAACCTCTGGCTGTCGGTTTCCACGCAGCGATCCAGGGAGACGCCCATCTGGGACAGAAAGCAGTGGTGATGGGCGCCGGATGTATCGGTCTGGTTTCCATGATGGCGCTGAAAGCCCGCGGCGTATCGGAAGTTTATGTGGTAGATATCATGGAAAAACGTCTGGAAAAAGCCCTGGAACTGGGTGCAACCGGAGTGATCAACGGAGCAAAAGAGGATGTGATCGCAAAAGCACAGGAACTGACCGGTGGTGCCGGTATGGACCTGATCATCGAGACCGCCGGTACAGAGATCACCACCAGACAGGCGATCCATATGGCGAAGAAGGGTTCCACGATCGTTCTGGTCGGCTACAGCAAGAGCGGTGAGATGACCCTGCCGATGAGCCTGGTTCTCGACAAAGAACTGACCTTTAAAACCGTTTTCCGCTACCGCCATATTTATCCGATTGCAATCAATGCGGTAGCTTCCGGTAAAGTAAACGTGAAGGGAATTGTCACCAATATCTACGATCTGGACGATGTACAGCGGGCGATGGATGAGAGTGTGCATAATAAGGCAGACATTGTAAAAGGTGTGATTAAGATTCATCCGTAAGAGTTGAAAGGCTCGCAAAAAGAAAAAAGTATACAGGTGTCAGGCATTTCTTCGTAAGAACTTTGTAAGAGTGCCTGACACTTTTTAGATTTCAAAAAAAGTCGGAAATGACCTATAAATCAGCCGGAATCCTATCTGGAAAATCTCTTGTTTTTTGAGTAAAATAAAAGTAATGGGCGGTGATTGCGCCGCAGAAAATAACAGGCAGGGCTGTCCGCGGCGGGTGCGGCGGGACGGCCGGAAAAGAGGTTTGAGATGAAAAAATGGACAAGAGTCATGTATCAGCCAAATCTTCCCCTGGAAGCAGGCAGATATGTAACAGCAAGCAAAGGACATATTGCATTATCCCTGGAGGCAGCGACAGAGGGTATGGTGCTTTTGAAAAATGAGAACAATATCCTGCCGTTAAAGAACGGTTCCCGGATCACACTGTTCGGACGCGGAAGCTTTGATTATGTCAAAGGCGGCGGCGGAAGCGGTGATGTAACCGTATCTTATGTACACAATCTGTACGACGGTTTCAAAACACTGGAAGATAAAGTCCAGGTATACGAGCCGGTAGCAGAATTTTATAAGAAAAATGTGGAAGAACAGTATGCGATTGGAAGAGCACCGGGTATGACCGAAGAGCCGGAACTGCCGCAGGAACTTCTGGACGGCGCGAGAGCATTTGGCGATACCGCACTTATCGTACTGAGTCGTTTCTCCGGAGAGGGATGGGATCGTTCCAGCGTGGAATACAACGGTGAATTCAATCCATGGCCGGATGAGACAAGCATGCCGAAACTGTCCGCAGAAGTGTATCCGGACGGCGATTTTTATCTGACTGCAGGCGAGAAAAAACTGCTGGCACAGGTAGAAGAAGCTTACGATAAGATCGTGGTTGTATTAAACATCGGCGGCGTGATCGATCTGTCCTGGATCAAAAAAGATGACAAGATCGGAGCAGCTTTATACGGCGGTCAGGGCGGCATGGAAGGTGGAACTGCAATGGCACAGGTACTGTGCGGTCTGGTCAACCCATCCGGTAAACTGGCAGATACCTTTGCAGCGAGACTGGAAGATTATCCGTCTACCGAGAACTTCCATGAGTCTGTAGAATATGTAGATTATACCGAAGATATTTACGTTGGATACCGTTATTTTGAGACGATTCCGGGCGTAGCTGAGAAAGTAGTTTATCCGTTCGGTTACGGTCTGTCCTACACAACCTTCGAGGTGGAGACACAGAAAGCGTGGGAAGAAGCAGACAGCATCAAAGTCCAGGTGAAAGTAACCAATACCGGCGACATGGCTGGTAAAGAAGTTGTACAACTGTATTACAGCGCTCCGCAGGGACAGTTAAAGAAACCGGCGAAAGAGCTGGGCGCATTTAAGAAAACCCGTCTGTTACAGCCGGGCGAAGGTCAGACCATGGTTCTGAGCGTTACAAAAGAAGCAATGGCATCCTACGATGATCTTGGAAAAGTAGCAAAATCTGCTTATGTTCTGGAAAAAGGCGCATATGCTTTTTATATTGGAACCTCCGTAAGAAATAACGAAAAAACAGCTTATGAATATCTGGTAGCAGAAGATACCGTGGTAAAACAGCTGGAAGCAAAGCTGACACCGTCAGGTCTGTCTAAGAGAATGCTTTCCGACGGAACCTACGAGGAACTGCCGCAGACTGAAGGAAATGATCCCAATGCCTGTGCATTTGAAAAAATGGTTCCGGGAACCGATGAAGGCATCCTGCCGGAAGTACGTTTCCGCGAGCATCGTCTGGCACTCTATGTAGTGAAAAAAGGTGCAAAACCATTTATCGAGGTAGCAGAAGGAAAGATCACCCTGGACGAGTTCATGAGTCAGCTTTCCGATGACGATCTGATCGAACTGCTTGGCGGACAGCCAAATACCGGTGTGGCCAATACCTTTGGTTTCGGTAACCTGCCGGATTACGGTGTACCGAACATCATGACAGCCGACGGACCTGCCGGTCTTCGTATCGCACCGGAATGTGGCGTGTGTACAACTGCATGGCCATGCGCAACTCTTCTTGCCTACACTTGGAACCCGAATCTGGTAGAACAGGTCGGTGCAGCCGGAGCAGAAGAAGTGAAAGAAAATAATATCGCCGTATGGCTGACACCCGCTGTCAACATTCACAGAAATCCTTTATGCGGAAGAAACTTCGAGTATTATTCCGAAGATCCGCTGCTTGCAGGTAAGATGGCAGCAGGTATGGTACGTGGTATCCAGTCTCAGCATATCGGCGCTTCCGTAAAACATTTTGCCGCCAATAACAAAGAGACAAACAGAAAGCACAGCGATTCCCGTGTATCCGAACGTGCCCTTCGTGAGATTTATCTGAAACAGTTTGAAATTATCGTAAAAGAATCCGATCCGTGGACGATCATGAGCTCCTACAATGTGATCAACGGTCACAGAGCTTCGGAAAATAAAGAACTTCTGGAAGATATCCTTCGCGGAGAATGGGGATTCCGGGGCATGGTTACCACAGACTGGTGGACCCGTGGTGAGCACTACAAAGAGATCAAAGCCGGAAATGATGTCAAGATGGCAACCGGTTATCCGGAACGTGTGAAAAAAGCCATGGAACTTGGTGAGATCACCCGTGCGGATCTGGAACACTGCGCAAGACGCGTGCTGGAACTGATCCTGAAGATCGATTAATCGAAAAAATATACACAAAAAGGAAAAGAAAAGGCGAACAGAAAAAGAATCTACTTTCTGTTTGCCTTTTTTTGCAAAAATATAAAAAGCCGGACTGGATTACCGGGGAAAAACAGGGTATAGTAGTAAGAAAACAGTGCGTGTAAGAGGAGTAACAAGAGATGAACAGAAAAATGGAAAATCGTTTCCTCTGTGTAGAAGTCAGCGACCGCGGTGCGGAACTGATGCGAATCGTGAGAAAGGATACCGGTGCGGAGATTCTCTGGAACGGCGATCCGACCTTCTGGGACTACCGCTCCCCGATTCTTTTTCCAAATGTAGGAAGTACCTGGCAGAAAAAAATGAAGATCAACGGGAAAGAATACCAGACCCGCCAGCATGGATTTGCCAGAGAAAAAGAATTTATCTGCGTAGAAGAGTGTGTCGAAAAGCTGCGCTATCAGCTGGTATCTGACGAAGAGACAGGAAAGTACTATCCATTTGAATTTGTATTATGGATCACGTATGAATTACAGGAAAAACAGATTATTGTCACCTGGGAAGTGGAAAACCGGTCCGGGAAAGTCATGAGTTTTACGATCGGCGGACATCCGGGCTTCCGGTTTGAAAAAGAAGGAGAACAGAAAGAAGACTATGAACTGTATTTTCCGGAAAATACAGAGCTTACCGCTACCGCGGTCGATCTGGTCAACGGTACCGGAAAACCGGATCAGAAATACCCGGTGAAACTGACGGATCATACGCTGGCATTAAGTGACCAGCTGTTTGATGTGGACACGCTGGTATTTGATGATGCGCAGATTAAAGAAGCTTGGCTCAGAAAAAAAGCCACCGGACAGCTTTATACGGGAGTCCGCTGTATCGACGAGTTTTACAGTTTCGGCATCTGGTCCCTTCCAAAAGGACCGTACGTCTGTCTGGAGCCCTGGGCGGGCAGATGCGATGATGAAGGATTTTGCGAAGACATTTCAAAAAAACCGGGCATCAATCAGGCAAAGCCGGGGGAATACTGGAAAAAGCAGTATGCGATTCTGATCGGGTAGAGCGAGGAAGCTGAGAAAAATGTATTTGCAACAGAAAAAAGAGTGTCAGATGTAAGAATCCGGCACTTTTCTGTTATTTTCAGAAAAAATATACAGAATATGGTTGTTACATTACTTGTTAATGATTAAAGTTTAATTACAGAAATTACAAGGAGGTTTTTCATGGGAAGAATATTTTATGTGAGCAGCATGCATGGAGATGATACAAACAGCGGACAGACACCGGAGGACGCGTTTCGCAGTCTGCGAAAGATCAATCAACTGGAGATCCAGCCGGGAGATCAGATCTTTTTGGAACGGGGATCTGTATTTATCGGGGAGTATCTGCACTTGTATGCAGGGGGAACCAAGGAGGTACCGGTTGTCGTAGATGCATACGGCGAGGGTGCGCTGCCGCGGATCGAGGCAGACGGAAACGGGATCTGGTATCAGAACTATGGTGGACATCTGGACAATGTGGTACATACCTGGAAAGGCTATCTGTCTTCCGCGGTTCTCTTATACGATGCAGAGTACATTTCCATCCGGAATCTGGAAATCACCAACAATCCATGCATCAAAAATGAACGCCTGAACCAGGCAGATCGCATGAACCGCACCGGTGTATCCGTGATCGCACAGAATCACGGAACCCTGCATCAGATCGAACTCGATCACCTGTACATCCATGATGTAGAGGGAAATATCTACGACAAACATCTGAATAACGGCGGCATCTACATGTCCGTCTCCCGCCCGGACGACGAAGAAAAGACCGGGATCGCTCGCTACGACGGTATCCACATCCATCACTGCAAAGTTGAGAACTGTCGCAGATGGGGAATCGCCGCAGGATATACCTACCAGCATGATAAATTCACGACCCTGGAACTGCCAGATGAAGTGGTGAAAACCTACGGCTCCACCAATGTCGTGATCGAACACAACTTTGTCAAAGATATCGGCGGAGACGGCATCACACCGATGTACTGCTTTGAACCGCTGATCCAGTATAATATATCCGAAAATATCGCCGTAGACATCCACCCGGATCTGTACAACGAAGAGGGAAACCGTGGCGGCATGACCGCAGCCGCCATCTGGCCATGGAAATGCAAAACCGCCCTGTTCCAGTACAACGAAGCCTACAACACCGTCTACAACCAGGACGGACAGGCATGGGACGCTGACTCCGGCGACGGAACCATTTACCAGTACAACTACAGCTGCAACAATGGCGGTGGCTGTGTGATGTTCTGCGAGGGCGAGAGCGTCAACAACACCTTCCGCTACAACATCAGCCAAAACGACGGAACCGGCATCCTGACCCCGGTACGAAACGTGGACGCGAAAATCTACGGCAACATCTTCTATATAAAAGAAGGCGTAGACTTCATCCGCCACCGGATCTGGGGCGATACGATGATCGAAGGCGGCGGAATCGAAGTCACCGACAACACCATCATCTACGCCGGAAACGAACCAAAAGAAGAGTCCTGGAACTACAACAGCCCAGACGCCCACTACCAGAACAACACTTATGTAAACTACAAAAACACCCCGGAAGGCGACCCAACCCCAACCCGCCTCTCCGATGCTACCACAATCCACCCAGCCCCCGGCACCGCCCCGGAAACCACCGACGGCCACAGCCGCATGTACAAAGGAAATAAAGCCTTTGACGGCTACTGCCTGAAAAAAGACGGCACAGACATCCTGAAACGGTAATTCCTTCAAGCCTGTAAGATATGACAGATACTTTCCGTCATACCTTGCAGGCTTATTTAAATTACGCGAGCAACGAGCCAAAGTTTATGCTTTGATTCATTTTCTCCATGAAAAACCACAGTCACAGCCAATACCCAGCGAAAGAGGCGGAGCAGGTCAGGGGGCAGCAACACTTTGTTGCTCTGTCCACGTTGCAGCCCCTGACCTGCTCCGCCTCTTTCGCGTCCGTCTGGAAAAGTCCCCCTTTTCATCTTGGCAGCGACACAAAATCTTCACAAAAAAAATTAGCACTCCCTCTTGACGAGTGCTAACACATGTGTTATAGTACAACTAGAACAAAGGAAGAGAGAAATAAATAACAAAACCACATATATCCAATGTTCAAACCAACAAAACAGTAATCAATTCACCTGACACAGGTGGAATTCATAGAAGGGAGAAATGACTTATGTTAATGCCTAGTATTTTTGGAGAAAACTTTATGGATGATTTCTTTGGAGTTCCGGAGAGAACCTATACAAAGAGTGCACAGAACACCCTGATGAAAACCGATGTAGTAGAAAACAAAGACGGATTTGACGTATCCATTGACCTGCCGGGATTCAAGAAAGAAGATGTAAAAGGAGAAGTGAAAGACGGCTACCTGATCATCACCGCATCCACAAACCAGAATAAAGATGAGAAAAACAAAGATGGCAAATACATCCGCAAAGAAAGATACAGCGGAACCTGCCAGAGAAGCTTCTATGTAGGAGACGATATCACGCAGAACGACATCAAAGCAAAATTTGAAGACGGTGTCCTGAAACTCGAGATTCCGAAAAAAGAAGCAAAACCAGAAGTAAAAGAAGCAAAATACATCTCCATCGCATAAACATGCAGGAAGATGAACATAAAACTAACGGCGGGCGCGAACCGGGCGTCCGCCGGAACTTAAACTGTGCGCTCAAGACTGTGAAATCGAGTGAACAGAACCAAAGGAAAATAAGAGGGTCACAAGACCCGTTCACTATAGAGATTACCACAGAGGGACAGGACAAAATACATATCCGGAGTCTCTCTTTTTTAATATACAGGAAATCAGCACTTAGAAACACAGAGTGTACCAGGTTCCAAAGGAGGTGGAACAAGTGGAAAAGAAAAGAGATTACTACGAAGTGCTTGGCGTAAGCAAAGATGCAGAAAGTTCGGCAATCAAAAAAGCCTACCGAAAACTGGCGAAAAAATACCACCCGGACACCAATGCCGGTAATGCAGAGGCAGAAAAACGATTCAAAGAAATCTCAGAAGCTTATGCAGTATTAGGCGATGAAGAAAAGAAAAAATTATACGATGAATTCGGACATATCGCTTTCGAGCCGGGATTCAATGCGGATGCTGCGAGAGCACAGAAACAATATGGATATGGAAACTTCGGCGGTGGAAACGGCCAGAATGGTTATCGGGAGTACCATTTTACCGGATCCGATGGAGATGATATCTTCGGAGATCTGTTTGGAAATATGTTTCGTCAGGGAACAAAAGGCGGAAACTTCCACAGCGGAGGATTTCATAACGGCAGCGGATTCTATCAGCAGTTCCATCAGGGCGGAAACGATGGATTCTATGGTAATCATGGATTTCACGGAACCTATTCCGAAAAAGGGGAGAATCTGGAAGCGGAAATTTCGCTTACCTTTGATGAAGCGGCATTTGGCTGCGATAAGATGATCACACTGCAGGAAGCCGACGGCAACCGCACCCTGAAAGTGCACATTCCTGCGGGAATCGATACCGGACAGAGCGTGCGGCTGCGTGGAAAAGGTCATCCGGGAATCGGAGGCGGTGAACCGGGTGATCTGCTCCTGAGAGCAAAAGTCGGAACAAAACCGGGATACGAACGGAAAGGTGCCGATGTCTATACCACCGTCAATATCCCATACACAACTGCCGCTCTCGGCGGAGAAGCCAGAGTATCCACATTATACGGGGATGTTAGTTGTAAAATCAAAGAAGGGACCCAGTCGGGCAGCAAGATTCGGCTGCGTGGAAAAGGAATTGTATCCATGAAAAATCCGAACGTCCACGGCGACCAGTACGTCACCGTCCAGATCCAGGTACCCCGCCACCTGAACCAGCAGGCACGCCGGAAACTGATGGAATACAAACAGGCTTGCGGATAAAGAAAGCAGACAGGAATAACTTTGAACAGTTGTTACTGTCTGCTTTTTGCATGTGTTGTGCCGCATTTCGGGTGCGTTCCGGTTTGAAAGCAGAAAACAGACAACGAGAGTCTACGAGATGCAGTTTACAAAACATCATTTCTGAGCTATCCTATAGAAAGAAAAATAATAAAAAGTAACTATCCAGTAGATAGCATAACGGTGAAGATACTGAACAGTTGCGAAAAGACAATCAGGAGGAACCAACATGGTAGGTCCGGAAGGAACAAAACGAATATCCAAAATAGATACATACCTGAACGTAGCCGAAGCATTTGCCTATCGAAGCACCTGCATCAAACGAAAATACGGTGCCGTGATCGTAAAAGACGATGTGGTAATCTCCACCGGCTACAACGGCTCCCCGCGGGGTTATGACAACTGCTGTGACCTCGGCGTATGCCCAAGAATCCAACTCGGCATGCACCAGGGCGAAGGCTACGGTCTCTGCCGCGCCATCCACGCCGAACAAAACGCCCTGTTAAACTGTTCCCGCGAACAGACCATTGGCGCCGACCTCTACCTAGCCGGCATCAACCCCGGCGACAACTCCATCCACCGCGCCAAACCCTGCCCTCTATGCTCACGCCTTATCATCCAGGCCGGAATCCAAAATGTCTACCTCCGCGTAGGCGCCAAAGCCGGCGAGTACGAAGTAGTCCCAGCCCAAAATCTGGTGTGGCATCTGTAAGACAAAACTACCGCAGGGAAATATAGGTATAGAAAAAGATAAAAATAAAGAAAAATAGAAGCTGGTAATTATCCAGAAAAGATATGCTACAAAGATGGATAGAACGATCCAACACTGTACAAGAAAATGTCAAAAAGGATATGAATCCGCTCTGTTTTGCTACTATCCAAACAAAGACAGGCACGCAGAAGCAACTATAAAGTGTTCATTCAATCTTTTATGCATTATGAGTTTACATAAAACACCCCTACAGGAAATAGTCTGTGCCAGTAACGTCCAATGCCCAGGGAGCGCGGGCTTCCTGGGGCTCACCCCCTCCCCAACAAACTTATCCTTTACTGCGGAATCCGAGCTTTATAATAAAGCGGCGACAACCCAAAATACTTCTTAAACAACTTACTAAAATGATAAGCATCCTCATACCCCACAGCCATCGCCACCGCCTGAATCGACTGCTCCGGGTTCTCATCCAGCAATTCCCGCGCCTTCTGCATCCGCAGACTGATCAGATAATTGATCGGCGTATCCCCCGTCTCACTCTTGAAAATCTTCGAAATATAAAAAGAACTCAGATACATATTTGCCGCAATCTGATCCAGTGAAATCTTCTCTTTATAATGCGTCTCCATATAATGCATAATCTGCTGAACCACATACTTCTTATTTACCGACTTAAACTCATACCGCGGTGCATACTGCCGCTTCACATCCTCCTCAAGCTCCTGTTTCTGATACCTGCAAAGCAGACAGATCACCTGAATCAGAAAAGACTTCAGCATAAAATACCGCCCCGGCTGGCAGGTCTTCGATTCCTGCTCCATCAGATTACACAGTCGAAACAGCAGATCCTTATAACTGTCCGGCAGCGTTGTCACAAACTGATAATTCTTAAAAAGCGGAAAATGCCCCCTGGTACATCCGGTAAACTCCACATTCGAAAACGCTAGATAAAACTCCCGCACAGAAGTCCCGTCCGTCGGCAGACTCTGGTGATACGTTCCCGGATTCAGCAAAATCACCGAACCCTCTTCCACATCATATAACTGTTCATCGATGCGAAACGTCGTCTTTCCCTTTAAAATAATAGCAAATTCAATAAAATCATGACAATGATAATTCACCTCAGGTTCCGTGCGAAGTAGATTGCAACAAAACAGAAACCGAGGATTGAGATCATTGTAAGTAAGATCATATACCGATGGTTCCATAAAAATCCCCCTGTCAAAGGTATTTTGACTCCTTTGATACCGGATTGTTCCGTACTTCGTACTCTCACAATCCTCAAAAACATTCGTAATCCGCTCATTTTTCTTCGAAAAATGGCTACTTACTCATGTTTTTGGCGGGTCCCAAGTTCAGAAATCTTCTCGCAAGCAAGCTTGCGTCAGATTTCAGACCTTTTGACCCTGGTATCATAATAATTCAAGTATACAACATAAACCATCCGTTGCACAAGAAAGTACATTCCACTTTTCGGTGGCTTTTTTATAATGGAACTATCACATAAAAACTGGCAGCCGGCGGTGAAAGATGCCACATGGTATGCAGAAAAAAGAAAGGATGAAAAAGAAAATGACAAAAAGTATGACATCAGGAAAACCGGTAAAATTAATCCTTTTATTTGCGCTTCCGCTGATCGTGGGAAACATTTTTCAGCAGTTTTACAGCATGGCGGACACCGTAATCGTAGGACGTACCATAGGAGTCAATGCCCTGGCGGCTGTCGGATGTACGGGAAGTGTATCCTTCTTTATCCTAGGATTTGTTATGGGATTTACCTCGGGATTATCGATCCTCATCGCGCAGCGGTTCGGCGCAGGAGATGAGGAAGGGATCCGCTGCAGTTTCGCAGCAGGTATCATGTTAAGTGTTGCCCTTACAATCGTGATGACATTCCTTGCAGTAGCACTGATTCGCCCAGCGATGGAGCTGTTACAGACGCCGGAAGAAATTTTAGACGATGCCGTTTCTTATATTCGGATCATCTTCTGGGGAATCGGCGCGAGTGTATTGTTTAACCTTGGTTCCAACACCATGCGGGCATTGGGAGACAGCCGGACACCGCTGTATTTTCTGATCTTCGCCTGTTGTGTCAATATTGTACTGGATATCGTGCTGATTGCTGTTGTCGGCATGGGAGTAGCAGGGGCAGGTGTGGCAACCATCTTTTCCCAGCTGTTATCCGGAATCTGTTGCTTCGTATATATATGGAAGAAAATGCCGGTGCTTCGGATCAACCGTCACCATTTTCACCTTGCAAAAAAACAGCTGGGCGATCATCTGAGAGTTGCATTTCCAATGGCATTCCAGATGTCCATCATTGCGATCGGTGCGCTGATCCTGCAATTTGCCCTGAACGGACTGGGTGCGGTATCCGTAGCAGCATACACGGCAGCACAGAAGATCGATTCCATCGCCACGATGCCGTTAAATTCTCTCGGACAGGCGATGACGACCTACACCGCACAGAATTACGGCGCCGGTCAGTATGAGAGAATCAAAAAAGGAGTATTTCAGTGCATCCTGATTTCTCTGACCGTCAGCATCCTGATGGGACTGATGAACATCTTTGCCGGAAGCAATCTTTCCGCTATCTTTGTGGGAAGCGGCGAGCAGGATGTGATCGCATTATCCAAAATATACCTGGTGATCAACGGCTCCTGTTACTGGGTACTGGGACTGTTATTTATCTACCGTTTTACGCTGCAGGGACTTGGAAACGGCTGGGTACCGACGGTGGCAGGAATCATGGAACTGATCATGCGTGCCACCGCAGCGATCATCCTGGTAGAACGCCTGGGATTTACCGGTGCAAGTTCCGCAAGCCCGCTGGCATGGATCGGTGCGTGCATCCCGTTGGGACTGGCATATCACATCACTATCCAGAAAATGGTTCCGAAACAGACCGAGACTGCCCCGGTTACTGTTCAAAGGTAATGGCGTCTCGCTATGAATATGGCAAAATCCCGGGACATCCTTCGGCTTTTTCTTTACTTCCCGGATGGCGGGAAGTATAATGTAGAAAACAGTAACTGTGAAGGTACTGAACAGTTACAAAAACTGAGGAAACATGGAGGGTATTACATATGGAACTGTTATTTCTGGAGCCGGTATTCAAGGAGGCTATCTGGGGTGGAACAAAATTAAGAGACTCCTTCGGATACGATATTCCAAGTGACACAACAGGAGAGTGCTGGGCGATCAGCGCACACAAAAACGGTGACTGTAAGATCGCAGGCGGCAGATATGACGGAAAATATCTGAGCCAGCTGTGGGAAGAAGAGCCGGAACTGTTCGGAAACTATCCGGGCGACCAGTTCCCGCTGCTGATCAAGATCATCGATGCAAAAAATGACCTGAGCATCCAGGTACATCCGGACGATGCTTACGCAGCAGAACATGAAAATGGTTCTCTCGGAAAAACCGAGTGCTGGTACGTGCTGGACTGTGAGCCGGACACAAAGATTGTCATCGGACACAATGCAAAAGACAAAAAAGAACTCGAAGAGATGATCCGTCAGGGACGCTGGTCTGAATTTATCCGTGTGGTAGACGTGAAAAAAGGAGATTTCTTCCAGATCAATCCGGGATGCTTGCACGCGATCAAAGGCGGTACCGTGATCCTGGAGACACAGCAGAACAGCGATATCACATACCGTGTCTACGATTACGACAGACTGTCCAACGGAAAACCGAGACAGCTGCACGTAGAACAGAGCATTGATACGATCGTGGCACCGTTTGAACCGGCAAAATGCGACACGTACACCGAAAACCTGCAGGGAGCAGAACATAAACACCTGATCACCTGCCCATTCTATTCGGTAGACAAATACGATGTAGACGGTGTATTTACCATTGAATTCGATAAATATTTTACCGATGTCAGTGTAGTGGAAGGTTCCGGTACCGTAAACGGAATCCCGGTAGAAAAAGGACAGCATTTTATCGTGCCTGCCGGCTATGGCAAATGTCGCTTTGAAGGCGTGATGAGCCTGATCTGCTCAAACCCGGAAAAACATTAAAAGAAAATCCGGACTTAATAAAAGGAAATTAAAAAGTCGGGCGGAATATATAAAACAGAGAAAATCTGAGAACGGCACAAAGAGAAAGAAAAACCGTTCAAAATACAGATAAAAAGGAGAATACAGATATGAGACTGGGAGCACTGGAAGCAGGCGGAACCAAGATGGTCTGCGCAATCGGAAATGAAAACGGAGAAATTTTTGAACGGGTATCCATCCCTACCGAGACTCCGGAGATCACACTTCCGAAACTGATTGATTATTTTAAAGATAAAGAGATCGAAGCACTGGGAATCGGCTGCTTCGGACCGATCGATGTAAACCGTGACTCTGAAACCTATGGTTATATCACAACCACACCGAAACTGGCATGGGTAAACTGTGATATCGTAGGCGCTTTCAAAAAAGCACTGAACATCCCGGTAGGATTTGACACCGATGTAAACGGTTCCGCACTGGGCGAGTCCACATGGGGAATCACCAAAGGATTAAAAAACAGTGTATACATCACTATCGGAACCGGTGTTGGTATGGGTATCATGAGCAACGGAAAACTGATTCATGGTATGCTGCATCCGGAAGCAGGACATATTCTGATGAGAAAACATCCGGAAGATCATTACGAAGGCAAATGCCCGTATCACAAAACATGTCTGGAAGGTCTGGCAGCAGGACCGGCGATCGAAGCACGCTGGGGTAAAAAAGGTGTGGAACTGGCAGATCGGAAAGAAGTATGGGAAATGGAAGCTTACTACATCGGACAGGCACTGGTAGACCTGATCCTGGTACTGTCCCCGGAAAGAATCATCCTGGGCGGTGGTGTTATGCATCAGGAACATATGATGCCGTTAGTAAGAGAAGAAGTCAGAAAACAGCTTGGCGGCTATATCAAGACAAAAGAGATGGAAGATCTGGAACATTATATCGTACTGCCAAGCTTAAATGATAACCAGGGAATCATGGGTGCTCTGAAACTGGCAGTGGATGAGCTGGAACTGGAGAAATAAAAATCTGAAAATCAAATGTACAAAAGCTGTCGCGGAAAAAATCTTCGACAGCTTTTTCATTTTACTTGACTTTTCCCTTGACGCATGATATAGTTAGTAGGCGACATGGAAGTAGGTCTTTTTTTTATGCCTAAAATCGAAAGTCGTGAAGTTCGATGGCAGAAGAAAAAAGTCCGTTGCAACAACGCAAATCAACACAGTGGAGGTGGAAGTCGTGCGCGTAAAAATCACATTGGCATGTACAGAATGTAAACAGCGGAATTACAACATGACAAAAGAGAAAAAGAATCATCCGGAAAGACTGGAGACCAAAAAGTATTGTAAATTCTGTAGAACACACACAATGCACAAAGAGACGAAATAAGATTGTCGTGTAAGAGGTGAGGACTATGGCAGAAGCTGCAAAAAAAGAAAAGGCTCCGAAGAAGGAGAAGGCTCCAAAGAAGAGCTGGACCAAAGGTCTGAAGTCCGAATTTGACAAGATTATCTGGACTGACAAAAAAACAGTCGGCAGACAGACAGTTGCCGTTGTTGGTATCACAGTTGTCCTGGGCGTGATCATTTCCGTTCTGGACAGTGCGGTTCTGGAGTTCGTTAATTTACTGATTAAATAAGGACAAGGGTGATGAAATGGCAGAAGCAAACTGGTATGTAGCCCATACATATTCGGGCTATGAAAACAAAGTGAAAGCCAACATTGAGAAAACAATCGAAAACCGACATCTGGAAGATCAGATTCTGGAAGTACGGGTACCGATGCAGGATGTGACAGAGTTGAAAAACGGTGCACAGAAGCTCGTATCCAAGAAAATGTTCCCGGGATATGTACTGATCAACATGGTGATGAACGACGATACATGGTACGTTGTTCGTAATACCCGTGGTGTGACCGGATTTGTCGGACCGGGATCCAAACCGGTGCCTTTGAGCGAAGAGGAGATCGGCATGCTGGGCATCCAGTCAGAAACGATCGAGATCGATTTTGCAGAAGGCGACAGCGTAGTTGTTACCGGAGGAGCCTGGAAAGATACTACTGGTATCATCCAGACGATCAACAGTCAGAAACAGACTGTGACAATCAATGTTGAGTTATTTGGTCGCGAAACACCGGTTGAGATCAGTTTCGCAGAAATTAAGAAGTTGTAAACAGAATCATCGAAGTACGAGGTTTCGCACAGAAATGATTCGTGGGAGGGAAATCCCCGCAATTACCACATTATAGGAGGTCATTACAATGGCAAAGAAAGTAACAGGATATATCAAATTACAGATTCCTGCTGGTAAGGCAACACCAGCACCACCAGTTGGACCGGCTCTGGGTCAGCATGGTGTAAACATCGTACAGTTTACAAAAGAATTCAATGCTAGAACAGCTGACAAGGGAGATCTGATCATCCCTGTAGTTATCACTGTATACGCAGACAGAAGTTTCAGCTTTATAACCAAAACTCCACCAGCTGCAGTTTTGCTGAAGAAAGCTTGTAACATCAAATCAGGTTCAGGTGTTCCGAACAAAACAAAAGTAGCTACTATTTCCAAAGACAAAGTAAAAGAGATCGCTGAAATGAAAATGCCAGATCTGAATGCAGCAAGCATCGAAGCAGCTATGAGCATGATCGCTGGTACTGCAAGAAGTATGGGTATCGTAGTTGAGGACTAATCTTTACTAATGTAACTTTGAGACCGGAAGGTCACAAACAGACAAATATCGTGGGAGGGCAATCCCCGCAATTACCACAGGAGGTTATAGGAAATGAAACACGGTAAAAAATATATGGAAACTGCAAAAGCAGTTGATCGTGCAAAACTGTATGATCCGGATGAAGCAATCGCTTTAGCTAAAAAATCTGCAGTTGCAAAATTTGATGAAACAATCGAAGCTCATATCAGAACAGGTTGTGACGGACGTCACGCTGACCAGCAGATTCGTGGTGCAGTAGTTCTGCCTCACGGAACCGGTAAAACTGTTCGCGTCCTGGTATTCGCAAAAGGTGTAAAAGCTGATGAAGCTCAGGCAGCTGGCGCAGAATTCGTTGGAGCAGAAGAACTGATCCCGAAGATCCAGAACGAAGGATGGTTTGACTTTGACGTAGTTGTTGCTACACCGGACATGATGGGTGTTGTTGGTCGTCTGGGTCGTGTACTTGGACCGAAAGGCTTAATGCCAAACCCGAAAGCTGGTACAGTAACTATGGACGTTACCAAAGCTGTTCAGGATATTAAAGCTGGTAAGATTGAATATCGTCTTGACAAAACAAACATTATTCACGTGCCAATCGGAAAAGCTTCTTTCACAGAAGAACAGTTAGCGGACAACTTCCAGACGCTGATGGGTGCAATCAACAAAGCAAAACCTGCTACACTGAAAGGACAGTTCCTGAAGAGCGTAACAGTAGCTCCTACTATGGGACCTGGCGTTAAGATTAACCCATTAAAACTTGTGTAATCATATAAGTTAAAGTGAAAAAAGAGCGGAATCTTCGGATGACGCTCTTTTTTCTGTCGTAGATCGGAAAAGAGTTGTGGTGAAAATAAAAAACAAAAAAATACAAAAACCGCTTGACAGAAAAACGTTCCGATGCTATAATACACCAGTATCACGCCGAAGACAGCAGGTGCCGTAAGGCATAAGGCAAGTACGCCTGCCGAGGAAAATACATTCTTAATGAAGAATTGATCTCCTCTTTGCTGCGTGCAGAGAGGCTTTTTTCATATTTGGCGGTACACAAAATCTATAAGGAGGTGCACCAATCATGGCAAAAGTTGAACTGAAAAAACCGATCGTAGAAGAGATTTCCGCAAATATCGCTGATGCTCAGGGCGTTGTTCTGGTAAACTACAGTGGTCTGACAGTAGCTCAGGATACTCAGCTGCGTAAGGAATTAAGAGAAGCTGGCGTTGTATACAAAGTATACAAAAACACAATGATGAACTTTGCATTCCAGGGAACTCCGTGTGAAGAACTGTGCAAACATCTGGATGGAACAAACGCTCTGGCTATCTCTAAAGAAGATGCAACTGCTCCTGCAAGAATCCTTGCGAAATTCGCAAAAACAGCTCCGCAGCTGGAACTGGTAGCAGGTGTTGTTGAAGGTGGTTACTATGACCAGGCTGGAATCAAAGCACTGTCCGAAGTACCTTCCAGAGAGGAACTTCTTGGAAAACTGCTTGGAAGCATCCAGTCCCCAATCACAAACTTTGCTCGCGTCATCAGCCAGATCGCAGAAGCAAAAGAAGCATAAGTTTCTTAGCGAAGGCAAGCTGAAAGCGCAGCCTGAGGTTGGAAACTTAGCTGTTCGACAGCGCAAAGCGATGTCGAACTTTCTCGCAGCGTAAGCTGCTTCAAAAAAATTAAAAAAGAAAACAAACTTATAATTGGAGGTAAATAAAAATGGCAAAACTTACAACAGCTGAATTTATTGAAGCTATCAAAGAACTGTCCGTTCTGGAACTGAACGAACTGGTAAAAGCATGTGAAGAAGAATTTGGTGTATCCGCAGCAGCAGGTGTTGTTGTAGCAGCAGCAGGTGCAGCAGAAGCAGCAGAAGAAAAAGATGAATTTGACGTAGAACTGACAGAAGTTGGTCCTAACAAAGTTAAAGTTATCAAAGTTGTTCGTGAAGCAACAGGTCTGGGACTGAAAGAAGCTAAAGCAGTAGTAGACGGTGCTCCGAAAGTAATCAAAGAAGCAGCTGCAAAAGCAGAAGCTGAAGAAATCAAAACAAAACTGGAAGCTGAAGGCGCTAAAGTAACTCTGAAATAATTAGGTTACAGCATTTAGTCGAAAGATGGAGAACCCGGAAGAGCTACGGTGCTCTTCCGGGTTTTTATAATGAAGAAGGTGTCATGGGTAAAGGACCAAAGCAGATTTGATCTTTTCCCCATGACATCTTGAAAAAATAAAAAAAGATTAGAAAAATGGGTTGACACTCTTGACAAACTGTGATATTGTAAAAAATGCACTATTATGGCAAGATATGCCTACTAGTCTAATCTTAAGAAGCACGAAACAGGCATGAGCAGTAATAAATCAAATACACAAGGGGTGAAACGGTCAATGGAAAAAAACAGAATACGTCCTATTACAAACGGTAAAAGTATGCGGATGAGCTACCAGAGACAAAAAGAAGTTTTGGAAATGCCCAACTTGATTGAGGTTCAGAAAGATTCCTATAACTGGTTCCTTGAGGAAGGTTTAAAGGAAGTATTTGCTGATATCTCTCCGATCACAGATTACAGTGGCAAGTTGAGCTTGGAATTTGTGGACTTTACTTTGTGCGAGGATGATGTGAAATATTCTATCGAAGAGTGCAAAGAAAGAGACGCAACTTACGCAGCACCTTTAAAAGTAAAGGTGAGATTGTACAATAAGGAAAACGACGAAATTAAAGAGCATGAGATTTTCATGGGAGATTTGCCGTTGATGACAGCAACCGGTACCTTCGTAATTAATGGTGCAGAACGAGTTATTGTCAGTCAGTTAGTACGTTCCCCTGGTATTTACTATGCGATTGCTCATGACAAATTTGGTAAGAGACTGTTTTCTTCTACCGTAATTCCGAACAGAGGAGCATGGCTGGAATATGAAACAGATGCCAACGATGTTTTCTGGGTACGTGTAGACAGAACAAGAAAGGTTCCGATTTCTGTTCTGATTCGTGCTTTGGGAAAAGGAACCAATGCAGAGATCACAGAACTGTTCGGTGAGGAGCCAAAAATTCTGGCAAGCTTTACCAAAGATACAGCAACCTGCTATGAAGAAGGTCTGTTAGAGCTGTATAAGAAGATCCGTCCGGGCGAACCGCTGGCAGTGGACAGCGCAAGAAGTCTGATCACAAGCATGTTCTTTGATCCGAAGCGTTACGATCTGGCTAAAGTAGGTAGATATAAATTCAATAAAAAACTGCATCTGAAGAACCGTATCAGCGGTCACGTACTGGCTGAGGACGTAGTGGATACCACCACAGGTGAGATCCTGGCAGAAGCAGGTACAGAAGTAACAAAAGAACTGGCAACTTCTATCCAGAATGCGGCAGTTCCGTTTGTATGGATTCAGACAGAAGAGAGAAACGTAAAAGTTCTGTCCAATATGATGGTAGATCTGACCACATATGTAGACTGCAATCCGGAAGAACTGGGCGTTACAGAGCTGGTATACTATCCGGCACTGGCACAGCTGATGGAAGAATATGAAGACGAAGATGAGCTGAAAGAAGCCATCAAACATCATATTCATGATCTGATTCCGAAACACATTACAGAAGAAGATATTTTTGCTTCTATTAACTATAACTTACATCTGGAATATGGTCTGGGAACCGACGACGATATCGACCACTTAGGAAACCGTCGTATCCGTGCAGTCGGAGAACTGTTACAGAACCAGTACCGTATCGGTATGTCAAGACTGGAACGTGTTGTTCGTGAAAGAATGACAACACAGGATCCGGAGGGTATTTCTCCACAGTCTCTGATCAACATCAAACCGGTAACAGCTGCTGTAAAAGAATTCTTCGGTTCTTCTCAGCTGTCTCAGTTCATGGATCAGAACAACCCGCTGGGTGAGCTGACTCATAAGAGACGTCTGTCCGCACTGGGACCTGGTGGTCTGTCCAGAGACCGTGCCGGATTCGAGGTTCGAGATGTACACTACTCCCATTACGGAAGAATGTGTCCGGTAGAGACTCCTGAGGGACCGAACATCGGTCTGATCAACTCTCTGGCATCTTATGCAAGAATCAACGAATACGGATTTGTAGAAGCTCCGTATCGTAAGATTGACAAAACAGATCCGAAGAATCCTCGCGTCACAGACGAAGTTGTTTATATGACAGCTGACGAGGAAGATAATTACCATGTAGCACAGGCGAACGAACCGCTGGATGAAGAAGGACATTTCCTTCATAAGAATGTATCCGGTCGTTACCGCGAAGAGACACAGGAATACGAAAGAAGAATGTTCGATTACATGGACGTATCTCCTAAGATGGTATTCTCTGTAGCTACAGCCCTGATCCCGTTCCTGCAGAACGATGATGCGAACCGTGCGCTGATGGGATCCAACATGCAGCGTCAGGCCGTACCGCTGATGATTACAGAAGCTCCTGTAGTCGGAACAGGCATCGAAGCAAAAGCTGCCGTAGACTCCGGTGTTTGTGTGGTTGCCAAGAAGGCAGGTACCATTACCAAGTCTACATCTAAAGAAATTACAATGAAAAATGATGACGGTACCACAGATGTATACCGTCTGACTAAATTCCTGAGAAGTAACCAGTCCAACTGTTACAACCAGAAACCAATCGTGTTCAAGAACGAACACGTAGAGGCAGGTCAGGTAATTGCTGACGGTCCTTCTACTTACAATGGTGAACTTGCTCTTGGTAAGAACCCGCTGATCGGATTCATGACCTGGGAAGGTTATAACTACGAGGATGCCGTTCTGCTGAGCGAGAGACTGGTACAGGAAGATGTATATACTTCTATTCATATCGAAGAATACGAAGCAGAGTCCAGAGATACCAAGCTGGGACCGGAAGAGATCACAAAAGACGTTCCGGGTGTCGGCGATGATGCTCTGAAAGATCTGGATGAGCGTGGTATCATCCGTATCGGTGCTGAGGTTCGTGCGGGAGATATCCTGGTTGGTAAAGTAACTCCGAAGGGAGAGACCGAACTGACAGCTGAGGAACGTCTGCTGCGAGCAATCTTCGGTGAGAAAGCAAGAGAAGTGCGTGATACTTCCCTGAAAGTACCGCACGGTGAATATGGTATTGTTGTGGATGCGAAAGTATTTACAAGAGAAAACGGCGATGAACTGTCACCGGGTGTAAACCAGGCTGTTCGTATCTACATTGCACAGAAGAGAAAGATCTCCATCGGTGATAAGATGGCCGGTCGTCATGGTAACAAGGGTGTCGTTTCCCGAGTTCTGCCTGTAGAAGACATGCCATTCCTGCCGAACGGACGTCCGCTGGATATCGTGCTGAACCCTCTGGGTGTACCTTCCCGTATGAATATCGGACAGGTCCTGGAGATTCATCTGAGTCTGGCTGCGAAAGCTCTTGGATTTAACATTGCTACTCCGGTATTCGATGGCGCGAGCGAGAACGACATCATGGATACTCTGGAATTGGCAAATGATTATGTAAACCTGTCCTGGGAAGAGTTCTCTGACAAACACAAAGAAGAACTGCTTCCGGAAGTAATGGATTATCTGTATGAAAACAGAGATCACAGAAAACTGTGGAAAGGTGTTCCGATCTCACGCGACGGTAAAGTAAGACTTCGTGACGGTCGTACCGGTGAATATTTCGACAGCCCGGTAACTATCGGTCACATGCATTATCTGAAACTGCATCACCTGGTTGATGATAAGATCCATGCACGTTCTACCGGACCATACTCCCTGGTAACACAGCAGCCTCTGGGTGGTAAAGCTCAGTTCGGTGGTCAGCGTTTCGGAGAGATGGAGGTATGGGCACTGGAAGCATACGGTGCATCTTATACTCTGCAGGAGATCCTGACAGTCAAATCCGATGATGTGATCGGTCGTGTGAAGACATACGAAGCAATCATCAAAGGTGACAATATCCCTGAACCGGGTATTCCGGAATCCTTCAAGGTACTGCTCAAAGAGCTGCAGTCTCTGGGTCTGGATGTAAGAGTCCTGAAAGACGATAATACAGAAGTGGAAATCATGGAAAATATCGACTATGGCGATACTGATCTGCGCTCCATCATCGAGGGTGACAAACGTTACAACCGCGATGAAGAAGAGTCCTACGGAAACTATGGTTTCAGCAAACAGGAATTCGAAGGCGAAGAACTGGTGGATGTAGAAGAAGACGCAGCTGATGAGTCTGCTGACGAAGAATTAGATTTCTAAGAGAGAAGACATTCTCTGATGCGATAGAAAAAGTCCTGCGGCCGTGTAACAGCGGTCGTGGGAGTGAATCCTAGAAAGGAGCAACCAAATGGCTGAAACAACCAATAAAGAAGTATATCAACCAATGACGTTCGATGCGATTAAAATTGGTCTGGCATCTCCGGAAAAGATCCGTGAATGGTCTCATGGTGAAGTAAAAAAACCAGAAACCATCAACTACCGTACATTAAAACCGGAAAAAGATGGTCTGTTTTGTGAGAGAATCTTTGGACCAAGCAAAGACTGGGAGTGTCATTGTGGTAAATATAAAAAGATCCGTTATAAAGGTGTTGTCTGCGACCGCTGTGGTGTAGAAGTTACAAAATCAAGCGTTCGTAGAGAGCGTATGGGACATATTGAACTGGCAGCACCGGTATCTCATATCTGGTACTTCAAGGGAATCCCGTCCCGTATGGGTCTGATCCTGGATCTGTCTCCGAGAACACTGGAGAGAGTCCTGTATTTTGCAAATTATATTGTTCTTGATCCGGGTAACACCAATCTGCAGCTGAAACAGGTGCTGACAGAGAGAGAATACCAGGAAGCAAGAGAACAGTTTGGTGATACCTTCCGTGTAGGTATGGGTGCAGAATCTATCCAAGAGCTGCTGCAGTCCATCGACCTGGAAGCAGAATCCGTAGAACTGAAAGCCGGACTGAAAGATGCAACCGGACAGAAACGTGCCCGTATCATCAAACGTCTGGAAGTTGTAGAAGCATTCCGTGAATCCGGTAACAGACCGGAATGGATGATTATGGATGTTGTGCCGGTTATCCCGCCGGATCTGCGTCCTATGGTACAGCTGGATGGTGGACGTTTTGCTACCTCTGACCTGAATGATCTGTATCGTCGTATCATCAACCGTAACAACCGTCTGAAAAGACTGCTGGAGCTGGGTGCTCCGGATATCATCGTAAGAAACGAGAAACGTATGCTGCAGGAAGCTGTAGATGCGCTGATCGATAATGGTCGTCGTGGCCGTCCGGTAACCGGACCTGGTAACAGAGCTCTGAAATCACTGTCCGATATGCTGAAAGGTAAATCCGGACGTTTCCGTCAGAACCTGTTGGGTAAACGAGTTGACTACTCCGGACGTTCCGTAATCGTCGTTGGACCGGAACTGAAGATTTATCAGTGTGGTCTGCCGAAAGAGATGGCGATCGAGCTGTTCAAACCGTTCGTTATGAAAGAACTGGTTGCAAACGGAACCGCTCATAATATTAAAAATGCAAAGAAAATGGTCGAGAAAGTACAGCCGGAAGTATGGGATGTACTGGAAGACGTTATCAAAGAGCATCCGGTTATGCTGAACCGTGCTCCTACACTGCACCGTCTGGGTATTCAGGCATTCGAACCGATCCTGGTAGAAGGTAAAGCAATCAAGCTGCATCCTCTGGTTTGTACCGCGTTCAACGCCGATTTCGATGGTGACCAGATGGCTGTCCATCTTCCGCTGTCCGTAGAAGCACAGGCAGAATGCCGTTTCCTGCTTCTGTCTCCGAACAACCTGCTGAAACCGTCCGATGGTGGTCCGGTAGCCGTTCCTTCACAGGATATGGTCCTGGGTATCTACTATCTGACACAGGAAAGACCGGGAAGCAAAGGAGAAGGCGGATATTACAAGAGCTTAAACGAAGCCATTCTGGCTTATGAAAACGGATACCTGACACTGCAGTCAAGAATTCATGTTCGTCGTAAGAAAACAATGCCGAACGGTGAAGTGGTTACAGGAACTGTAGAATCTACACTGGGTAGATTCCTGTTCAATGAGATCCTGCCGCAGGATCTGGGATTTGTAGATCGTTCCGTTCCGGGCAATGAACTGATTCTGGAAGTTGATTTCCACGTAGGAAAGAAACAGCTGAAACAGATTCTTGAGAAAGTCATCAACACACACGGACAGACAAAGACTGCCGAAGTACTGGATGACATCAAAGCAACCGGATATAAATATTCTACAAGAGCAGCCATGACCGTATCGATTTCCGATATGACCGTGCCGCCGCAGAAACCGCAGATGATCGAACAGGCACAGGAAACTGTAGATAAGATCACAAGAAACTTCAAACGTGGTCTGATCACAGAAGAAGAGCGTTACAAAGAGGTTGTAGAAACCTGGAAACAGACCGATGATGAGCTGACAAAAGCCCTGCTGAATGGTCTGGATAAATACAACAACATCTTCATGATGGCCGATTCCGGAGCCCGTGGATCTGATAAACAGATCAAACAGCTGGCAGGTATGCGAGGACTGATGGCCGATACAACCGGTCACACCATCGAGCTGCCTATCAAGTCAAACTTCCGTGAAGGTCTTGACGTACTGGAATATTTCATGTCCGCCCATGGAGCTCGAAAAGGTATGTCCGATACCGCCCTTCGTACCGCCGATTCCGGTTACCTGACCAGACGTCTGGTAGATGTATCTCAGGAGCTGGTTGTTCGTGAGATGGATTGTGCGGAAGGCAGAGATGAGATTCCGGGTATGTATGTGAAGGAATTCACAGACGGAAAAGAAGAAATCGAAAGTCTGCAGGAACGTATCACAGGACGTTTCTCCTGCGAGACAATCAAAGATAAAGATGGTAATGTGCTTGTAAAAGCAAACCACATGATCACGCCGAAACGTGCAGCTAAGATCATGAGCGAAGGTGTCAATGCAGAAGGCAAACCTTACGACAAGATCAAGATCCGTACGATTCTGAGCTGTAAATGTAAAGTTGGTATCTGTGCAAAATGTTACGGTGCCAACATGGCAACCGGTGAAGCTGTTCAGGTTGGTGAGTCTGTCGGTATTATCGCCGCACAGTCCATCGGTGAGCCTGGTACACAGCTGACCATGCGTACCTTCCATAGTGGTGGTGTTGCCGGTGGCGATATCACACAGGGTCTTCCTCGTGTCGAGGAGCTGTTTGAGGCAAGAAAACCGAAAGGACTTGCCATCATCACAGAGATTCCTGGTGAAGTTGCAATCAAAGATACTAAGAAGAAACGTGAGATCGTAATTACCGATAAAGAAAGCGGAGAATCCAAGACTTATCTGATCCCTTACGGATCCAGAATCAAAGTTACGGACGGACAGATGCTCGAAGCCGGTGATGAACTGACAGAAGGTTCTGTTAACCCGCATGATATCCTGAAGATCAAAGGTGTACGTGCCGTACAGGATTACATGATCCGTGAGGTACAGAGAGTATACCGTCTGCAGGGTGTAGAAATCAACGATAAGCATATCGAGGTTATCGTTCGTCAGATGCTGAAGAAGATCCGTATCGAAGACAACGGAGACACAGAACTTCTTCCGGGAACCATGGTTGATTTCCTTGAATATGAAGACATCAACGAACAGATGGAAGCAGAAGGAAAAACTCCTGCAGAAGGAAAACAGGTTCTACTGGGTATTACCAAAGCTTCTCTGGCAACCGATTCCTTCATGTCAGCAGCATCCTTCCAGGAGACAACAAAAGTCCTGACTGAAGCTGCTATCAAAGGAAAAGTTGACCACCTGGTAGGTCTGAAAGAAAACGTTATCATCGGTAAACTGATTCCGGCCGGTACAGGTCTGAAACGTTACAGCAATATCAAACTTTCCACAGACGACATGCTGAAGGAAGAAGAGGAAGATATCGTGATGGACGATGAAGATCTGGAAGTTACACCGGAAGAGGATATCACAGTAGAAGAAACTTCCGAAGCGGCTGGTACCGACGAAGAAACAGATGAAATCGCTGAAGAACTGGTAACTCTGGAGGATACCGAAGAGTAAATCAGCAAATAGCGAATAAATAAGTAAAAAGTCAAGGGAAACTGATAAAAAATCAGAAATACTCCCTTGACTTTTTATTTTTTGGATGCTATGATACTACAGGTGCGCATGGAAATGCAGTTATTTTAATGCGCACAAAATTACCTTATAACAGGTAAGACGGCTGCATAGTCGTATGATTTTAGAAATAGCAACCGCAGAACCAGAAAAGGAATAATTACAGGAGGTGAAATGGAATGCCAACATTTAACCAGTTAGTAAGAAAAGGACGTCAGACTTCTGTTAAGAAATCTACCGCTCCTGCTCTGCAGAAAAGCTTTAACTCTTTAAGAAAAAAATCCAGCGATCTGTCTTCTCCACAGAAGAGAGGTGTGTGTACAGCTGTTAAAACTGCTACACCTAAAAAACCTAACTCAGCTCTTCGTAAGATTGCCAGAGTACGTCTGTCAAACGGAATCGAAGTAACAAGCTACATTCCAGGAGAAGGTCATAACCTTCAGGAGCATAGCGTTGTTCTGATCCGTGGAGGCCGTGTTAAAGACTTACCTGGTACAAGATACCATATCATCAGAGGTACTCTTGATACCGCAGGTGTTGCTAACAGAAAACAGGCTCGTTCCAAATACGGAGCTAAGAGACCTAAAAAATAAGACAAAAAGCTGCGTCATCGCTGCATAGCGTGACGAAACGAATTTGACAATATCACAATACTATGTACGGTCATTCCATTTATACCCTGATGGTTGCGGGTCAAATAGAGGAATTTACCAGTGCGAACACATAGTCGACAGAACCTGTTTAACTGCTCAGGCTGTCATGTGAGTACCTAAGAGATAATCTATTGATTAAGGAGGGAAGTAACGTGCCACGTAAAGGACATACTCAGAAAAGAGACGTTCTGGCAGATCCAATGTACAACAATAAAGTGGTTACCAAACTTATCAATAACATCATGTTAGACGGTAAGAAAGGTGTAGCACAGAAGATTGTATACGGCGCTTTCGCTAAAATTGAAGAAAAAGCTGGAAAACCAGCAATCGAAGTTTTTGAAGAAGCTATGAACAACATCATGCCTGTACTGGAAGTAAAGGCTAGACGTATCGGTGGAGCTACCTATCAGGTACCTATCGAGGTTCGTCCGGAAAGACGTCAGGCCCTGGCTCTTCGTTGGTTAACTCTGTATTCTCGTAAAAGAGGAGAGAAGACCATGGAAGACAGACTGGCAAATGAGCTTCTGGATGCTATGAACAACACCGGTGCATCTGTTAAGAAGAAAGAAGACATGCATAAAATGGCAGAAGCTAATAAGGCATTTGCTCATTACAGATTCTAAAGGAGGAAATCCAATTGGCTGGAAGAGAATATCCATTAGAGAGAACCAGAAATATTGGTATTATGGCGCATATCGATGCTGGTAAGACCACTCTGACAGAGCGTATCTTATACTACACCGGTGTAAACTATAAAATCGGAGATACACATGAAGGTACTGCTACCATGGACTGGATGGAACAGGAGCAGGAAAGAGGTATCACCATTACTTCCGCAGCTACCACATGTCACTGGACTCTGGAAGAACAGACAAAACCGAAAAAAGGTGCTCTGGAACATCGTATCAACATCATTGATACCCCAGGTCACGTAGACTTTACTGTAGAGGTAGAGCGTTCCCTGCGTGTACTGGATGGTGCTGTTGGTGTGTTCTGTGCAAAAGGTGGTGTAGAACCACAGTCTGAAAACGTATGGCGTCAGGCTGACACATACAATGTACCTCGTATGGCATTCATCAACAAGATGGATATCCTGGGTGCAGATTTCTACAACGCTGTAGATCAGATTAAAACAAGATTAGGAAAAAATGCAATTTGTCTTCAGCTGCCAATCGGTAAAGAAGATGAATTCCAGGGAATCATTGACCTGTTCGAGATGAAAGCTTACATCTACAACGATGATAAGGGTGATGATATCTCTGTAGTAGATATTCCGGAAGATATGCAGGACGAAGCAGAACTGTATCATACAGAACTGGTAGAGAAAATCTGCGAGCTGGATGATGATCTGATGATGGAATATCTGGAAGGTGAAGAACCTTCTGTAGAAGCAATGAAAGCAGCACTGAGAAAAGGTACATGCGAGTGTACAGCTGTTCCGGTTTGCTGTGGATCTGCTTACAAAAACAAAGGAGTTCAGAAACTTCTGGATGCTATCCTGGAGTTCATGCCGGCTCCTACAGACATTCCGCCTATCAACGGAACTGATCTGGACGGAAACGAAGTTGTTCGTCATTCTTCTGATGATGAACCGTTCTCCGCACTGGTATTTAAGATCATGACTGACCCGTTCGTTGGTAAACTGGCATACTTCCGTGTATACTCAGGAACCATGAACTCCGGTTCTTATGTATTAAATGCTACAAAAGATAAAAAAGAACGTGTAGGACGTATCCTGCAGATGCATGCTAACAAACGTCAGGAGCTGGACAAAGTTTACTCCGGAGATATCGCAGCAGCGATCGGATTCAAGTTCAGTACTACCGGTGATACCATCTGTGATGATCAGCATCCGGTAATCCTGGAATCCATGGAATTCCCGGAACCAGTTATCGAGCTGGCTATTGAGCCTAAGACAAAAGCTGGACAGGGTAAACTGGGTGAAGCTCTGGCAAAACTGGCAGAGGAAGATCCTACTTTCCGTGCTCATACCGATCAGGAAACTGGTCAGACAATCATCGCAGGTATGGGTGAGCTGCATCTGGATATCATCGTTGACCGTCTGCTGAGAGAATTCAAAGTAGAAGCTAATGTTGGTGCTCCTCAGGTTGCATATAAAGAGACCATCACAAAACCGGTTGACGTTGAGCACAAATATGCAAAACAGTCCGGTGGACGTGGACAGTATGGTCACTGTAAAGTTAAATTTGAGCCAATGGATGCAAACGCAGAAGAAACTTACAAATTTGAATCTACCGTAGTTGGTGGTGCTATTCCGAAGGAATACATCCCGGCTGTAGGTGAAGGTATCGAAGACGCTATGAAGTCCGGTATCCTGGGTGGATTCCCTGTAGTAGGTGTTCATGCAAACGTATACGATGGTTCTTACCATGAAGTCGATTCTTCTGAAATGGCATTCCACATTGCCGGATCTATGGCATTCAAGGAAGCAATGCAGAAAGCATCTCCTGTACTGCTGGAGCCTATCATGAAAGTCGAAGTTACTACTCCGGAAGATTACATGGGTGATGTTATCGGTGATATCAACTCCCGTCGTGGTCGTATCGAAGGTATGGAAGATATCGGTGGTGGAAAAATGATCCGTGGATATGTTCCGCTGGCTGAAATGTTCGGTTACGCAACAGACCTTCGTTCCAGAACTCAGGGACGTGGTAACTACTCTATGTTCTTTGAAAAATACGAACCAGTTCCGAAGTCCGTTCAGGAAAAGGTTCTGTCTGCAAAGGCTAAATAATAACGCCTTACTATCAGGCGCCCGTAATTGCTGAAATTATGGAAATATGACTTGCAAATATCCTTGATTTGCAATATAATCAAGGATAGCAGGTCTAATAATATAGTAAATTAAAATTTTGCCGTAAGGCGCAAGTTTTAAGGAGGAAAATTAATAATGGCTAAAGCTAAATTTGAAAGAAGCAAACCACATTGTAACATTGGTACCATTGGACACGTTGACCATGGTAAAACTACTCTGACTGCAGCTATTACAAAAACTCTGCACGAAAGACTGGGTACAGGTGAAGCTGTAGCATTCGAAAATATCGATAAAGCTCCAGAAGAAAGAGAACGTGGAATCACAATCTCTACTGCTCATGTTGAGTATGAAACAAACAAACGTCACTACGCACACGTTGACTGCCCAGGCCATGCTGACTACGTTAAAAACATGATCACTGGTGCTGCTCAGATGGATGGTGCTATCCTGGTTGTAGCTGCTACCGATGGTGTTATGGCTCAGACAAAAGAGCACATCCTGCTGTCTCGTCAGGTAGGTGTTCCTTACATCGTTGTATTCATGAACAAATGTGATATGGTAGACGATGAAGAACTTCTGGAACTGGTAGACATGGAAATCCGTGAGCTGCTGAACGAGTACGAATTCCCGGGAGATGACACTCCGATTATCCAGGGATCTGCTCTGAAAGCTCTGGAAGATCCGAACAGCGAATGGGGAGACAAAATCCTGGAACTGATGGATGCTGTAGACAGCTACATTCCGGATCCTCAGCGTGACACTGACAAACCGTTCCTGATGCCTGTAGAGGACGTATTCACAATCACTGGTCGTGGTACTGTTGCTACTGGTAGAGTAGAGCGTGGTGTTCTGCATCTGAACGACGAAGTTGAAATCCTGGGTGTTAAAGAAGACGTTAAGAAAACAGTTGTAACTGGTATCGAAATGTTCCGTAAACTGCTGGATGAAGCACAGGCTGGTGATAACATCGGTGCTCTGCTGCGTGGTGTTCAGAGAACAGAAATCGTTCGTGGACAGGTTCTGGCTAAACCAGGTTCTGTAACATGCCACAAAAAATTCACAGCTCAGGTTTACGTTCTGACAAAAGATGAAGGTGGACGTCATACTCCGTTCTTCAACAACTATCGTCCGCAGTTCTACTTCAGAACAACTGACGTAACAGGTGTTATCAGCCTGCCAGAAGGTACAGAAATGTGCATGCCTGGTGATAACGTAGAAATGACAATCGAACTGATCCATCCGATCGCTATGGAACAGGGTCTGACTTTCGCTATCCGTGAAGGTGGACGTACTGTAGGATCAGGCCGTGTTGCTTCTATCATCGAGTAATCACTGATTAGCAGATAAAATTATATATATCGTTATCGTAAGATAACATTGTGTCCAAACGTAAGATACCCCGGAACCGTAAGGTTTCCGGGGTTTTTCTGTTGAACAGAAGATTAAAATAAGGCTGTAAAGAATAGCGAATAAATTAAAAACAGGCAGGTATGGGAAGAAAATGAAAATCTTCGCATATCTGCCTGTGATACTGTTATGATACTATTTCTGTTCGTTATTGGAAAATTTCTGTGTTAAAAGTTCATCTCGTTTACGGATTCGTGTCTCAAAATCCAGTTCTTCAATTTCTTTATGGGTGACAGGTTTGGAAGTGTAGTATTCCAACGTCTGCTTTTTCCACATATCAAACATATCTTTGCCTGTGAAATAAGATTCCAGGCTTTCTCTGTTCTCCTGCAGATCAGCAAGAAAATTACACATATCTGCGTTTAAAGAATGTTCAGGATCATTTCCATAAAAGCGAAGTCCGGCATACCATTTCTGTGTTTCTGTTTCTATATCACCGGGAAGTTTATTATTTATATCCAGTTCATACCGGAGTTCATTGGATTCATTCATCTGCAGTAAAACCCAAAGAATATCGCTGAGAGTAGAAATCTGTACTTTATTTTCAGATAATCCAAATAACCAGTCCAGTGAGACATGAAATTTCTGAGCAATAGTCAATAACACATCATTGGAGGGAGTAACCACACCATTTTCATAACTGGATAAAGTTGACTGACGTATACCAATAGCTGCGGAAAAGTTTTTTTGATTCATCTTCAGATCAGTTCGCAGCTCTTTTATTTTTTCTGAAATAGATGATTCCTGCATATTATCCACCTCCTTAAAAGCTATGATTAGTATATCACAAATGATAAAAATCAACAATATAGAAAAATATCATTTATAATGATAAAAATTATTGACAATGATTATTTAAAATGATATAGTATCAGTGAAAATGATAATTATAGACAAGGAGGAAATGATATGCAGAGACAGAACTATATGATTACAGCGGAAGAAGTTGCAGAGAGCATGGGGATTTCACTTGGATATGCTTACAAGCTGCTTCGCAAACTGAACAAAGAGCTTGCAGATCAGGGATATGTAACCGTTGCGGGCAAGATACCGAGGGCATTCTGGGAAAAGAAATTTTATGGATATTCCCAGATTGCAATGTAAGGGGGTGAGAAAGTATGGCAGCATACAAAGATGAAGAAAGAGGAACCTGGTATGTTTCATTTTATTATGAGGACTGGACAGGAGCCAAAAAGCGAAAAGTAAAAAGAGGATTCCGCACTAAGAAAGAAGCGTTAAATTTTGAAGCGGAGTATAAAAGAACAGCGAAAGCAGACATGGATATGACAATGGGAGAGTTTGTAGAATTCTACTTCCGAGACAAGTCTCAGTCATTGAAGGACAGGAGTATCAAGAACAAAAGAGATACGATGAATGCTCAACTGTTACCGTATTTTAAGGACAGACCGATGAACAGTATCACACCAGCAGAGATTATCCAGTGGCAGAATACGATTATTGAAAAAGGATATTCAGATGATTATCTGAAAACAATACAGAATCAGATGACGGCATTGTTTAATCATGCGAAGAATATCTACAATCTGGCAGATAATCCTTGTGACAAAGTAAAACGTATGGGAAAGACTTCAAAAAAGAAAATGAAGTTTTGGACAATTGAAGAATATCGGCAGTTTATGACCGGAATAGAACCGGGAAGCAAATATTATGTGCTGTTTGAATTATTATTCTGGACAGGAGCGAGAGAAGGCGAAGCACTCAGCATTACACCTGCTGACATTGATTTTGAAAAGAATCTACTTCATATCAATAAAACTTACTACCGTATGCATGGAGAGGACGTGATTACATCTCCCAAAACAGAAGAATCGAACCGTACGATTTCCATACCGGAATTTCTGAAAAAAGAGATTCAGGACTATATTAGCAGACTGTATGAGTTGCCCGAAGATGAACGGATTTTTCCAATGGTTCATGAAGCGGTACAGCATAAGTTAAAACAGGTGGTTCAAAAGACCGGAGTAAAAAAGATAAGAGTACACGACATTCGTCACAGTCATGCGGCATTTCTGATCAATAAGGGAGTGCAACCATTGATGATTAAAGAAAGGTTTGGACATACGGACATTCGCATTACATTGAATACTTATGGGCACTTATATCCAGATCAGCAGAAAGTGGTGGCAGATATGCTGGATGATGAAAATATAAAAAGCTCCGGAAGTACGAACAACCGGAGCAATGTGACAAATGGGGACGAATCCACAAATGTCAACCCTAGACAAGTTGATTATATCAGGGATTCTTCCAGAGAACAACAGATAATTGGCGAGAATAGTTTGAAAAATGGAGGAATTTATGGAACAGAGAAATGAGAATAAAACAGAATTGAAAATGATAAAGATGTCAGATGTCCAGTCCCAGACAGTGGACTGGCTCTGGTATCCATTTATCCCTTATGGGAAATTAACGATCATTCAGGGTGATCCGGGCGATGGAAAAACTACGCTGATATTAAATATTGCAGCGAGATTGTCTAAAGGAGAAGGTCTGGATAACGATATGAAAGTAACAGAACCAGTAAAGATTATTTATCAGACAGCGGAAGATGGGCTGGCAGATACGGTAAAACCCAGACTGGAGCTGGCAGAAGCGGTCTGTGAAAGAATCATGGTTATAGATGAAACAGAAAAATCACTTTCCATGATAGATGAGAGACTGGAAACTGCTATCAAACGGACTGGTGCGAGAGTGCTTATTTTAGATCCGATTCAGGCATACCTTGGAGGAACA
>ERZ1673739.390-NODE-390-length-62857-cov-6.018662_pt1 | contig 62857 bp, 58 predicted proteins | sample MGYA00580210_ERZ1673739 | MGnify/ENA primary metagenome ERZ1673739 (study PRJEB41218, sample SAMN15661749) | gut metagenome | host: Homo sapiens | place: Canada: London | collected 2015-08-20/2019-03-30 | study: EMG produced TPA metagenomics assembly of... | reverse complement strand
TTACACCTGCCAGGAAGTCACCGACAACTTCTTATTTAGTAAAGGTGACGGTACAGTCTTCATATCCTTCTGCGGAAATCTCAATGGTATTTTCTCCATCTGCAACTGCATTTGTTCCAACATAAATCTGGCCATCGTTTTTCAGCAGACAGTAGGTTGTTGTATCGCCTACGCTGAAGGAAGAAGTAACCAGGCTGTACTCTGTTCCGTTTACTTTTATGCCTGTGATCTGATTCTGCCACTGTTCGATTTCAGAACCATAACCAAAGGAAACGGTATAGTAATCTGAGAAGATAGTTTTCTGGCAAGAAACCGCCTGTGGCGGTGTCAGTTTTTCGATCACATTTATAACCAGCGGCAGTGCCAGATCTTTGTATCCTTCTGCTTTGATCGTAAAGGTATTGTCGGCATTTTCATCAAATTCACCATCCATCTTCAGTTTCAGGACCTGATTTCCGTATCCGTCTGTTTCCCATTTAAACTGATTCTCTGACATGCCAAACCAGCCTGCTTCTGTATAGGCTGTTCCATTTACAGTGATCGAGGTTACTTTATTTTTCCAGCCTACAAAGTCTGTCGGTGTTCCAAAGGATACCAGATAAGTCTGTCCGTCTTCGTCTTTGCTGATCATAGGCTCTGATACCGGAACATCTTTTTCTTCACCCTGTACGGTGATCTCTGTTTCCAGAGCTTCATAATATTCTGCTTCCAGAGTCAGGGTATATGCTTTGTTCTGGTTGAACAGGTTTCCGTTATCGTAAATGGTGATGGATTTCAGATCTTCTGCTGCTTCATAGTAATAATCAGATCCTGCAACACCTTTTGCATAAATGTTTTTTCCATCTACTTTGACTGCATTTAAGTTCTTCAGGAAATCGCCTTCGGAACCATTTACGGTCAGAACCACATTCTCGCCTCTGTTGTACTGTTCTTTGTCAGAAACAAGACTTAAATTCTCTTCCAGAACTTTTTTATACTCAACCGAAAGTGTATTGTTTTTGAATCCTTCTGCTTTGATCTCTACGGTATTTGTTCCCAGTGTCAGAACAGAATCTTTGATCACCAGTTTGCCGTCCTCTACGCTGTACTGATCTTCTGTCAGTTCTTTCCGGCTCTGATTCACATAAATTCCGGTAATTTTCTCAAAGTATTCTGCTGTTCTTGCATCCTGGCCTGTCAGTACAAGATCTTTGCCTTCTGCAACAAATTCTGCATCCGCATCCAGTGTCAGGACCGGTGCTTCTTTTCCTTTGTAAGATCCGTTGTACTGTGTTTCTCCAAGCAGACCATCTTCCAGAACCACCTTAACTGCGTATGGACGGTTTTCTGTAGTAACTGCATTTTCATCTGCAACATAATCTTCAAAAGAGAGATACTGTCCGTTTAATTTTGCTTCCTGAACAGCATCATAGTAGCTTGTATAATCGTAGAATACAACTCCGTCTTCGCCATAAACGGCATCGCATGCTGTGATCTGATTATCCCAGCGCTCTGCAACTGCTTCTGCCGAAGCATTCTTCACATCCAGTGCCGTCAGGATCTTTGCATTGGAGATCAGATCCTCAGAAAATGCCAGATTTGCCGGCATAACAGAGTTTCCGCTTTCACCGTCGCTGCTGCTTCCGGAGTTTCCGCCTGAAGTCGCTCTTGTCACAACATCATAAGTCTTTGCTGTTTTTGCAGCTTTTGTTATTTTGCCTGCAACAGTGAAAGATTTGCTCATGGTCTTAAAGCCATTTGAGTATACCGTCAATGTGTACACACCCGGCTGTTCGATGTTGTTTCTTCCACCTTCTGCATTTACATCGTTATACAGTACAAAGGTATTTCCGATCAGATACCAGTCTGTGATTTTTTCCAGTGTTTTTACTTCTCCTGACGGAGTTTTCAGTGTTACCATCTCAACCGGAACGGTGATGCCGTATACCATGTTTTCTACCTGGAAATGAACATTCTGTCCGGATTTGATCGCACCTGTCTCAGAAATCTTCATGGACGGAGTCTGTGCATTTACCACATGGATGGATGCGATCAGGGTTCTGTTTCCATTGGAACGGATGCGTACTTTGTAACGTCCATTGGAATAGAAATTGCTCTGTCCCAGCGGAATGGTAATTCTTCCGACTACATTCCCACCATGTTCGGTGGTATCTTTTGTATAAGCGAGCTGATCGTTCAGCGTGCTAAGGCTCTCATCGTTTGACAGCAGTGCCAGTGCACCTTCGTCTGCGATCGTATCAAACCAGTCTTTTTCTTCCTGTGTTGTGTAGTTGAACAGGATTTCTACGTTTCCGCTCACACCGTACAGATTGTCAGCATCTTCGTTTTTGCTCAATTCTGCATCCGGTGCATAATATTTCACATCTTCTTTTGCAGTTTCCTTCAGGTCAAAGGTTGTCTTTTTCGGAGTAACCCTTGCATTTCCTTCTTCATCGTAGTTGGTCAGATGATAATCCCAGGTCGGGATGGCTGCATGTGTCAGGAAATACATCGGTTCCTGTGCTTTTACAACCGGTTTGTCCGGATTTTCATTGTCACTGAGCACAACATCCTGTGTTTTCTGGTCATCTTTTTTGGTAACAACCAGTTTTGCAGGATTTAAGCCTGTCAGCTCCCATTTCACAATGCTTCCGTCATCGGTAACTTTGGTCATAGCCCCTGTGATATCCACACCATCTACCGCAACGCTGCAGTTTTCCACATCGTAACCTTCTTCAAAAGCTACCACCAGATACTGTGCATATCCAAGATCAAGAACTTTTGTCTGAGCTTCCTTTACCAGAACTGTTTTCGGAGCTTCTGTTTCCGTTGCCGGTGTTTCGGTTTCCGGTGTACTTGGCGTTGCCGGTGTCTCAGTTGCCGGTGTCTCCGGTGTACTTGGCGTTGCCGGTGTCTCCGGTGTTTTATTATTATCGACTGCCGGCTTCTCTGGCAGAACTACTTTAATCTTGCAGCGATATTTTTTGCTGCCAACTTTTGCAGTGATCACAGCATTTCCTTTTTTCTTTGCTGTAACCTTTCCTTTTGAAGTAACGGATGCAACTTTCTTTTTCGAGCTGCTCCATTTCACTTTTTTCTTTGTGCCTTTTACCTTAAGCTTTAAGGTCTGGTCTTTGATCAGTGTTTTCTTTTTGTAATTGAGCGTGGTTTTGGACGCTGCTGAAACGGTATGATACTTTGGTGTAACGTTAGCAAAAATTACTGCAAAACTCAGCAGAGCCAATACCAGCAAATTCTTTTTCCATCGCTTCATTCTCTTTTTTTCCTCCATGGCTATCTTTTGTTAGTTTACTTAAACTTACGTTTGAATAAAGTAACATATTTTCTCATTTTCATCAAGTGCAAATGTGCTTAACAAGAAATTTTCTCATTGACTTTTCGTTTGTTGACAGCCATGCCATCGCCGGGCTTTTTATTATGACACTCGGTGTTTCGATGTCCGTAAAATCGAACCTCGACGTTTCTCCGGTCAGCTCGATTCCGTAGGTATCGGAACGGTGGTCGCTACTGTTCTCGTCAGATTGATCCTCGGAGTGATTAATCAAATGTTCGAGTACCTTCTTGGGAATTGTTCATTTGTCTGAGCCTCGAAGAGGCGAGTTTAGGCGAAGAGCGGCTAACAGGCAAGCGAACCGAACAGGAAACGCAGCGTGTCAGGAGATTGTTTTCGAATCATCATGGCATTCTGTTTTACATATAGGTTTTTCTAATCCCCATCTTCTTGCCCTTCGGACAAAAAGCATCTCTCGCTCTATTAAAGTCAACACAAATAATAAGAAACTATTTATGTTTTTCCCACTGGAAAGAAAAAACTTTCGCTTAAGTGCCTTTCGGGGAATTCGTTTATTTGCACATGTACTAATATTCTTTGTCAGAAAGCATTTTAGCCAAACACCTGACATTTCCATTTCGCCTGATTCATGTTATACTTAACTACCAGAAACACCAACGAAGAAAGGACTGTTTACTTTGAAACAAATTGATTTTGAAAATGGAAAAATCACCGACAATATCTTAAAAGCGGCTCTGCCCATGCTGGTCGCTCAGATTCTGAGTCTGCTTTATAATATTGTGGATCGCATCTATATTGCACGTATCCCGGATATCGGCACAACGGCTCTTGGAGCGGTCGGACTCTGTTTTCCGATCATTGTGATCATCACTGCTTTCAGCAACCTGTTCGGAAGCGGCGGTGCACCGCTCTTTTCGATCGAGCGTGGAAAGGGTGATCACGAAAATGCCTGTCAGATCATGCATACTTCATTTTCCATGCTGACGCTCTGCTCAATCCTTCTGATGCTGACCGGTCTAATCTTTGCAAAACCCATTCTCACGCTGTTTGGTGCCGACCGTGAGAATCTTGGCTATGCCTGTCCTTATCTGATGATCTATCTGCTCGGAACGTTTCCGTCCATGGTCGCGACCGGCATGAATCCTTTTATCAACGCCCAGGGATATGCGACCACCGGTATGATCTCGGTGGTGATCGGTGCTGTTGCCAACCTGATCCTTGATCCGATCTTTATTTTTGCGTTCGGCATGGGAATCCGGGGTGCTGCAATCGCAACCGTCATCTCACAGATTTTATCGGCTGCTTTCGTACTTCATTTTCTGCTTTGCAAGGCAGAATACAAGGTTTGTCTGCTGCACAGAGAAGAAATCCGTGCCTCTTCAAAATATGCGAAAAATATCGTCAGCCTCGGAACTGCCGGATTTATCATGCAGCTGACGAACAGCCTGGTAACAATCTGCTGCAATCACGTACTTTCTGTCACCGGCGGAACGCTCTATATTTCTGTCATGACAATCATCTCCAGCGTGCGTCAGGTGGTTGAGGCACCAATCTATGCGATCACGGAAGGTTCTTCTCCTGTTATCAGCTACAATTATGGTGCTCATCGTTACAAACGTGTAAAACAGGCAGCTGTTACTATGGGAATCATGGCACTCATTTATACACTGCTGGCATGGCTTGCGATCATTCTTGCACCGGAATTTCTGATCAGCATTTTCAGTTCTGATAAGAGTCTGCTGGCAGATGCCGTCCCTGCCATGAAACTGTATTTCGGAGCGTTTATTTTCATGCTTCTGCAATACATCGGACAGACTATATTTAAATCCTTAAACAAAAAGAAACAGGCGATCTTCTTCTCCCTGCTCCGTAAAGTAATCATCGTTATTCCTATGACTTATCTGCTCCCGTATGCATTTCATATGGGAACAGACGGCGTATTCCTTGCAGAACCAATCTCAAATATTATCGGAGGCAGTCTGTGCTTTCTCGTTATGATAATAAGCATACGCAAAGAGTTACGTGAGTAAATCAATATATTCAAGAATGCCTCCGGCATTCTTGCTGCGAGGTTCGTTGTCATCTTTTTATAAATACTGCCCCACTTCCGCTTTATTGTTGGTATAAGCGATCGCATCGTCTCTTGTGATAAATCCCTGCCGCACGAGTCTGGACAGATCCATATTCAGGGTATGCATATCGCTGCTGCTTCCAGTCTGCATCATTGCCGGGATCTGGTGTGCCTTTCCTTCGCGGACGAGGTTGAGGATGGCATCCGTACCGACAAGAAGTTCGGTCGCTGCCACGCGGGCTGTTCCACCGCCGCATGGGATCAGGCACTGGCTGACGATTCCTTTTAAGGTTCCGGCGAGCTGGGCACGCACCTGGTTCTGTCCCCCGGTCGGGCAGGCATCTACGATACGCTCTACGGTCTGTGCCGCTCCGGTCGTATGCAGTGTGGAAAGTACGAGATGTCCGGTCTCGGCAGCGAGCAGTGCTGTGGAAATCGTCTCGTAATCTCGCATCTCTCCTACTAATATGACATCCGGGTCTTCTCGCAGGGCACTGCGGATCGCAGACGCAAAATCGGTAATATCTTCGCCAACTTCTCTTTGATGGATCAGGGACTGTTTACTCTCATACACGTACTCGATCGGATCTTCGATGGTGATGATATGGCGGTCACTGTTCTGGTTCATATGCTCGATCATAGCTGCAAGGGTGGTTGATTTTCCGCTTCCGGTCGGTCCGGTAACGAGGATCAGTCCACGCGGCTCCATTGCCATTTTATATAAAATGGTCGGCATTTTCAGTTCTTCCAGCGTCGGGATCGTGGAATTTAAGAGTCGGATCGTGGCTGCTATTTTTTTCTGCTGGCGAAATACATTGACACGCTGGCGGCATCCGTCCGATGTGCGGATCGCAAAGTCGGCATCGTTTCCGTTTGCGAAATGTTTTTTCTGTTTTTCGTTCATCATGGATTGCAGAAGTTCTGCGGTTTCGTCTGCACTGTACTGTGTCTGTGCCTGCACCAGTCTGCCATGCACGCGATATCTGGTTTGCATCCCTTCGGAAATGTGGATGTCGGACGCTCCGCAGGCTCTCGCTTCCCGGATGATCGCATCCATTTTCTGATTGTTAAATTCTATTGCTGCCATATCGTATCTTCCTTTTTGTCTTTATTCATAACTGATCTTCATCAGTTCTTCCGGTGTTGTCATTCCTTCTTTTACCAGGATCAGTCCGCTCTCTTTCAGGGTTCGCATATGCTGATGTTCTCTTGCATAGGCTGAAATCTCTTCCACAGAATTGTGATTGACGATCATGCGGCGGACGGTGTTGTCGATCGCCAGGATCTCATGCACGGCAATACGGCCTTTGTAGCCGGTGTTGTTGCAGTGGGAGCATCCCATGCCTTTTCGCACGATCTTGACGTCTTCACCCAGAAAAAGCCGCTCCTGCTCGGTTGTTTCCACTTCTTTTGCACAGTTCGGGCAGACTTTTCGCAGCAGTCGCTGTGCCACCAGACCGACGAGGGAGTTCGCCACCAGATAGGTCTCCACACCCATATCTTCGAGTCGCACGATACTGGATACGGCATCGTTTGTATGTAAGGTACTTAATACCACATGACCGGTGATCGCCGCACGGACTGAGGTTCCGGCTGTCTCACCGTCTCGCGTCTCACCTACCATGATAACGTCCGGGTCCTGTCGCATCAGTGCCCTCAGTCCCACATCAAACGTCAGACCTGCGACCGGGTTTACCTGTGTCTGGTTGATACCCGGAAGGTTCTTCTCCACCGGGTCTTCGATCGTGGAAATATTAATGTTTCTTCCGGTCAGGTATTCCAGGATCATGTACAGTGTCGTAGATTTTCCGCTTCCGGTCGGCCCTGTGATATAAATGATTCCGTTCGGATAATTCAGAAGCGGTGCAAACTGTTTATAGCTGTATTCATCCATACCGAAATGGTCCGCATGCTCCAGTTTGCCGTTGAAAGCCATGATTCGCATAACGGCTTTTTCACCGAACACAGTCGGCAGAATAGAAACTCGAATGTTGACCTGGCCATCGTCCAGCGACACTCGGAAATGTCCGTCCTGCGGCAGTCTCCTCTCGGCGATATCCAGGTTTGACAGGATCTTGATACGTGCGATCAGCGGTGCATGGATGTTTCGCTGGATATTTACATACTCCATGATCACGCCGTCGATACGCATACGCACACGGGTCTCTTTTTCAAACGGCTCAATATGAACGTCGCTCGCCCCCGTCTTGATGGCACGCTCGATCAGACTGTTCAAAAGCCTGATGATCGGTGCCTCATCGTCACTGTTGTCCAGATTTTCGATCTCCAGTTCAGCCATCGCACTCGATGTGGAGAATCCAACGTTTGCCTGTTTGGCAGCTCTTCTGGCACTGACCTCGGCAAAATAATAGGAAATCGCCTGTTTCAGCGGTGCTTCCTCACTCAGCAGGATTTCCAACTGACATCCACTCTGCTGTCTTACTTCCTCCAGTGCGAAATAATTCAGCGGGTCGTTCGTCACGATCTGCATATTGTGGTCTTTGACATGGACCGGCAGGATCAGGTTCTTTTCTGCCAGTCCTTTATCGATCATGGCAACGGCTTCTATGTTTATGACCAGCTGTGCCACATCTACGATCCGCAGCTGAAGTCTGCTCGCCAGTACCTCCAGTACCTGCGTCTCGGTGACAAATCCAAGCTCCATCAGGATCTGTCCCACTCGTTTGTCTCTATGTTCTTTCTGATATGCTAATGCCTGACTGATCTGCTTTTCTGTGACATAGCCCTTCTCAGTAAGAACTTCACCGATTCTAAGATTCGTCTTCAATCAGCGATTCACCTCCGATTTCTCCGCAGGTATATACGGCAAGATCACACCGGCAGTTCATGCTCTGCACGCTTTTTAAATTTTCACTCACATAGATCGTATTGCTCAGTTCAAAGGAACGTGCCTGAATCCCCGGATAATTTCTCGCCAGATCATCGAGAAAAGATTTGATCTCGCTCTCACTTCCCTGGACCGTGACCGAAACCATGGTAGTGTTTGTATAGTCAAACTGTGGTGCAGCGTAAAAACCTGAATCGGTGCCGTCCCCGTCCGTCTCTGCCTCAGTCTCACCGTTTAATTCCTCTTCGGCGGTGAGCACATGCGTCTCAGATGCCTTGGCGGAAGCCAGAATATAAGACATCGGGATGCCCGGTGTTGTCTCGGAAATGCTTAAATTCACCGGAAACAGATTATGCTTTAAAATGATCCCTGTGACCAGCTCATCCACCTGCTGATTTTCCATCAGGTCGTAATAGCCTTTGGAAAGCTCTTTCAGCTCCGACTGCTGTTTGACGATCTTTTCCTCGATAAATGGCCTGGAATCGATCATCTGCTGCATCTCCATCTGCTGCTCTTCCACCTGTGTTTTCTCCAGATCGAGATCCTGGTGTTTCCCGACCCCCGGAAGGATCAGAAAACGAAATGTGAAGAAAATGATCAGAACGCACGCCAGCACCTTTAAAAGAACGATGTCGCCCGGCTTTAACTCCAGCTCTAATTTCAATTTTCCGCACCTCCCGTCTCGATTTCTGTCTCTGCCTCATCGGATTTCAAAATGCAGGACAGTGCCAGAGAATATGTTTTTTCTTGACTCTGGTAGGTGTAACCGTTGTAATCCAACGATGCAAATAATCCTGTTTTCTGAAGTTTCTGCACATAAGTCGGTATATCAATAACTTTCTGACTGACCGCATCAAACGTCAGCTTTCCGGTATCGGCATCCATCGTCTTGATATGCACTTCCATATCACGACCACTGGCATTCTCGATCGTCGAGATCATTTTTTTTGTCAGATCCGGGTAAGTATCGAGGTTTGCCGTCATCTGCCTCACCTGATCCTGTGCCTCCGCCAGCTTGTCGCTCTTCTGCTGAATGGCATTCGCCTCCTGATAAGCCGCCTGCACCTGCTCATCGTTGATCCAGTCATTAACATCGTTGATCTGCCCTTGCGTATGCAGATTCCAGACGGTTACCGCCGCAAACAGCACCATACAGACACCGAGCGTTGCCAGCGGAACCAGGATATGACTTAAAATATCCACATTCTTTATGACTTCTTCTTTATTGGCCTCTTTCCATGCCGGAAGCAGGTTGATCTCTTTTTTCTTTTTATCGACGATCATACCGCCGATGCAGGACAGCCAGAACTGCGGATCGCCTTTTGCCTGAAATGGAATGTCGATCTTCATTTTCCGGACATTCAGGTTCATATTTTTGATACCCTCAATGCTGACTTCGAAATCGTCCTCCAGACAGCCGGTATAATAGACATCGGTGATCGGAGTCTCTGATTTCGTGGTCGCATAGAACTGCATCATACCGGAAATGCTTCTCACGATCTCAGTACCGAAATTTAAGGTTCCCGGTTCGCTGAAGATACGGCTCCTTGTCGTGTAAAGACACATACCTTCTTTATAAAGAACACTGGTAACACTGTTCTCCTCAAACAGCAGAAAAATCGCTGTTTTATTCTTATAAACCCTGCTCTGCGACAGAAGCTTTAAATAGCCCTCCATCGGAATCGATATTTCTTTTACCGTGATCTTCAGCTCTGTACAGAAATCCAGAATCTGCTTAATGACATCATTCTGCGCACTTCCGCAGCACAGGCAGACCCCTTGCTTTTTGTCGCTCTGAACCACGCTGTAGTCCGCAATATCCTCGCCCTTGTGCTCATCCACGACATTTTTCGCCATCTTCGAAAGCTGACGCCCCACCGCATAAGGCACCTGAGTGATACGTGCGGAAGAATAAGATGCCGGCAACACAATCTTTAAAGATTTCGGCAGGTATTCCTCATTATATTCTTTTAATGCAGCTTTCCACTGTTCAAATGTATCGCCAAACGGCTCGATCGGGATACGGCTCACCCTGTCGATTTTCGGCAGCTTCCCCGCTTTTCCGCTCGCAGTAAGGATACATTCGTCCTGCAAAACAATGACTGTATCGCTCATTTTTTCCTCCTCTGTATAATAAAATCCCATTGTGCAGCAATTTTTAATGGATTTTTGCATCATAGTTGCGAAACTATGAATTTTCAATCGCACTGTAAGATTCGTAGATCGGCAACATAACTGCGATCATGATAAATCCGACGATCACCGCCATCATCATAATTAAAAGCGGCTCCATCAGCGTTACCATGCGTTTGGTCGCTTCTTCGGCATCTGCTTCCAGAGACAGTGCGATGGAATCCAGCATGACATCCAGTCGTCCGCTCTCTTCGCCGACAAGAATCGTGCTGGCAAGTTTTTTCTGTAATCCATCTACCTCCCGCAGTGCCTGTGACATCGGGATACCGCTTCGCACCAGTGCCACAACCTGCTCAAACTGGCCTTCGACATAGCTGTTTCCGATCGTGTTTCCGGCGATGCCAAGTGCCGTTGCGATCGGCATACCGCTCGAATACAGGCTGCTCAGGGTTCTCGCAAAACGTGCCGTATAAATGATCTTAAACAGCTTTCCGAAGATCGGCATATGTACTTTCCGGTAATCAATCTGTCTTCGCACAGCTGAGATTGCCATGATAATACGGATCAGCATGAAAACGGTAAATACAATTAAAAGTGCCGCATACCATTTCTGCACCAGGAAATCTGAGATTGCGATCAGAATCTCCGTCGGCACCGGAAGGCTGTCCATCTGGTCAAATAATGACTGGAACTGCGGCAGGATAAACGTTACGATCAGAATGACGATTGCCACGCAGAGTACCAGTAAAACCGCCGGATACGTCATCGCGGATTTGACCTGCTGCGTCAGTTTATAATCTTTTTCGTACTGCAAGGTCAGTCGCTCTGTAACCTGATCCAGATTACCGCTTCCCTCACCGGCACGGATCATACCGATCATCAGATCCGGAAAACATTTTTTGCTCTCCATGGCGTCGGAAAGGCCGATACCTTTTCGCAGGTCCAGCAGAACCGCCTGATAGATCTCACGTTCTTTCGGGTCGATTCCCTCCTGATCGGAGATAATATCCAGTGCACGCACCAGGCTGACTCCGGATGCGAGCAGCGTTGACAGCTCTTTACAGAATCCCGCCAGCTGTTTCGCATTGAGCTTTTTATAGCCCTTGGCTTCGGTCAGGTTTTTGGCTTCCACAAGGAAAAGTCCCTGCGATTTCAGCTCCTGGATCATGGCATTTTCCGTCAGGGCTTCCATCGTGCCTCGCTTTGTTTTGCCATCCATGCTTTTCGCCGTATATCGAAAACGTGCCATTCCTTCCTCCTTTCTTCTGTTGTGCCGTTTTTATGAGGTTTTATTTTACCCAACAGAATCGCTGTGCATTCTACACTTCGTTGCTCGCCACTTATAGAAGCGGGAGTCTTCTCCGACTAAGATAAAAGGCTCAAATACCAGTTCACGATCTGATCTCCGAAAAATACTGCCAGTGCCAGGCCAAATGCCAAGAACGGGCCAAATGCAAAGTGATCTTTTTTCTCCAGCTTCTTTCCCAGCAGCATCGCCGCCCCGTATCCGCCTCCGGTCAGAAGGCCAAAAAACATGGCACAGACCACCGGGCCTGTCCCCAGAAAGAATCCGGACGCTGCCATCAGTTTGATATCGCCTCCGCCAAATGCCCCCGGTATAATAAGAGCCAGCAGAAGCATCGGAACAGAAATGATCACCGCCCCGATCAGTCGGTCAACCATACCATGTTCCGGGAACAGCCACAGTGCTACCACTCCCAGCAGAAGGATCAAAATGTGAAACCGGTCATATATAATCTGAGTGTCCCAGTCAATCCGGGCCACCACAAGTAATATTCCTAAATACGCAAAAATCACTGCGCCCTTCAGGGATAAAATCCCGGAACTGCCGCAGCCATAACTCAAAACGCAGCCACAGAAAGCTGCTCCTCCTGTCACTTCTGACCAGAAATCCCTTGCCGGGATCTGGCTTTTGCATCCCTTGCATCTGCCTTTCAGTGCAAGGAAACTGAAACATGGGATCAATTCCCATGCCGTTAAAACTCTTCCACAGTTCGTACAGTGACTGCGGCCTTTCACCACGCTCTCACCACGCGGCATCCTGTCAATAACAACATTTAAAAAACTGAAAATACAGGCTCCGAACAGAAACCTTAAAAACCATAGGATCGCTTCTACTGCTGTTAACATTTTCTTCTCCTGTTACTCGTCCTGTAATATTTTTGGTGAAATGATCCTCTCATTTCGATATAGCCTCCGGCGGATTGCAGAGATGCACAGACGTTCTCTGTGACGCCCCTTCCCGTGAGGCGTCACAAAAAGATCTGCTCTCGCCGTAAGTCTTCCTGCCAGTCATCTGAAGTACCAGCCGCACCGATTTTGCATGCCCCAGAGCTACCTGAGCGTCTGCCCGATAAAGAATTCGGAGTACCCCAGGTATAACTGTAACGACCGCCGGCAGAATCACCACCGGAACGAGTAAAACCATTCTGAGAATGCGATATTGAATTGAAATCTTAAGAGATTCATTTTCATCTCGCTGTGTTGACAGTATGGTTTACTCGCTTTCTGGTGGATTTATGTCACTTTTAAACTATGCTTCAGGAGTATCTCCCTTTGTTACATTATAGTTTCCATCTGAGCTATTAGTCTGTGCTACAGAACTATATGTACATGTTCTTCCACCATTTGAATAGGTAAGAGATGTAATTTTACCGCCGTCATCAACTACTACGCTAGAAATTTTTCCTGTTGTTTCTGCCAGTTCTCTCACGGCATCATAGGTAACTGTTCCAGCAGGTGCAACAGTAATTGCAGTTGACGCATTATTTGCATACTTCTCATCTACCAGTGTCTGTGCAGCCATTACGGTCTGCCTTGTTTCTGCTACGATACTCTTGTTTCTTGCTTTATCAATGTAACCTGTCAGTGCCGGGATCAGCAGTGCTGCCAGGATTGCCAGGATTACCAGTACAACGATCAGCTCTACCAGAGTAAATCCTTTTTTGTTGTTCTCTTTGAGTTTTTTGAACATCTCTTTCTCTCCTCTTTCTTTCGTTTATTATTTATACAATCGCCTCGGTGCCGGCGTTCGTACCTAGTCTTTCTGTGCAATAGCCGTTATGTCGGTCTTGCATGCTATTTTGTGGCGGAATTCGAGGACTTCTCTGTCTTCTGCGATGGGATCTTGATAATCTGCATCACTGTAAAGTGTGACAGTCGCAAGGATATGATCGGTCACACCTTCTTCCTGTGCTCCGTCCGGCCAGGAGTAGGTAATCTTTAAATAATTGCCCATATAAAAGCCTTTGCCGTATACGGCCGCCACGGCTCTCGCCGCTGCTTTTCCGTCTTTTTCGTAAGTATATGTTCCGCCGTCCACAAAATAATATCTGGTCAGGAGTTGTCCTTCTTCCACTGCTTTCGCAGTTCCGATGACATTGTCCCCTATGTACAGTTCGGTGTCATCACAACCATCGGTTGACACCAGAACTGCATAACCTTCTTCATTTATAAATTCTATCGCATTGCCATCACAATTACCAGTAGAATTTGCAATATTCTTAGCATTTTCGTATATTTTTATGTAGGAACTGGCATTTTTTGTGATCGCCCGCAGTTCTGTCATCACCGTATCGAGGATGGACTGGGCATATTGGGTTTTCTGCACCTGCATAAAGATATGTGATGCGGAGCTTAGGGACGATACTGCCATGCTCATCATGATGCTGATCAGGAGCAGTGTGACCATCATTTCTACCATTGTTGTGCCCTGTTTCTTACGCAGGATCTCTGTTATTTTTTTCACGATCCCTCACCTCCGTCCGGTGTGGCGGAATCGGAGTCGGAGTTATTGCTGCTGCCGTCGTCCACTGCTTCGTACATATAGAAGGATGTACTTTTCGTCTCGCCTTTGCTGTCCGTATAGACAACGGTCTTGCTGACCAGTGAGGTATTGATGGTAAAGACCAGATTTCCTTTTACCGTCAGGTCGGAATTGGTCGCCACAAACTGCATATTTTTAACCATTTCTTCCTGTGTGGCGGCACTTTGCAGTCCTTCGATGATTTTTGCATTCTCGCTTCGGATCTCTTTGTTTTTGGCAAGGGATGCCTGACTGTAGGAGATCGCCCCCTGTATGATGCCAAGCATGATCAGAAAGATAAAAATACTTGCCGTCACTTCCACTAATGTCTCGCCGCTGTTGGCTCTTGTTTTCTTATGTTTCCGCATCGGCAGTTTCCTCCTGTATATCTGCATTTTCTACAAAGATACACGACGTTGTGCTTCCGGTCAGGTATTTGTACTGGATCGGATCAGAATTATCAAAACTGTATTCATTTCCGCTGGTGTTACCCACTTTCCAGACCTGATCGTCTGTATCCCACACAATGGTCGTGCCGTTGTGTGAGAACTGGACATTGTATTTCTCTTCTCTGGTATACTCGGTGCTGTAGGCATAGGTCATATCATTAAAATATGCCGTAACTTCTACCGTAAAAATATACTGCCGGACAGAAATATTCTGTTTTTCGGCGATGACGGCATCATAACTGCCGGTCTGTACCGGGATCTCGCCGCCTTCTAATTCTGTCTGATTTTCGCTGCTGTTCTTTTCTTTGCTCAGGGTGATGCGAAGGTTCCCAAAGTTTTCCGGCAAGCTGCCGGATTTTGTAATGTCACTCAAATCTGTGGTATCCAGCACATACTGATACTTGGAAGTATCCGGATAATCGGAGTTGTATTCCAGATAACGTTCTCCGTCCAGAAACTGATTGGCAAATGCATAGAAGCTCCCGTCTGCTGCCGTATCGCCTTTGTTCTGATACCTGGTCAGCTCTCTTCCCAGTACGTCCGCATAGCTTTTGGCAAGCCTGTAACAGCGTTCCTCTTCCAGGCGGTGCGTGGACTGAGCCGTCACAACGCCCGCCGTGTAGAGGATTGCAGCTGCAAATGCCATAAAGAAGGCAGAAATGCACAGTACAAGTGCCATCGATACTCCTTTTTTACCATTTGCTTTTAACTGTTCCAGGCCATGCCTTATCATAGGTTCCCTCCGTTAATTTGTCCATTTGATCTCATTTGCAGCGGATTCTGCATAAGCTGCACTGCCCTGTTCACTCAAGTTGTCTGTTACATTTGCCTTAAATGCAGCACTTTCGGTGACTGCAAGATCACTGTGTGTGATGACAGTTCCGTCATCTGCAGTTACTTTTGCCGCATCCGGAAGTTTCAGTGTGTAGGAAAAGCCTCCGTCTGCGTTTTTCGTGACTTCCAGTTCTGCCGTCAGGGTAAGTTCATAATAAACTTCTGCCTGATTCAATGCTTTATAATTGGAAGAGATTGCAACACTGTAGCTGCTCAGTTTGTAAACGGATGTTCCGGCAGGCTGTGAACTGTCCGTGCTCTTTGCCACGGATTTCCATACCCACTCGTTCGCTCCGGTGTCTTTATTCTTCTGGGAGACATACTGCTGCACTTCCACGGTGCCGTCTGACATTTCCTGAACACGGACTTTCGCACTGATCAGTGTTTTTCCGGTCTGTGAGTTCGGATCGGTCATGTTTCCGGCAAGATCGATGCTGTAGAGATTGGCACATTCTACGCTGTCCCACATAAGAACGGTGTGCTGTACATTCCATGTCTTCTCCTGTCCCGGAATATCCGGATTTTCAGTTACTTTTGCTTTTACTTTATAAGTTTTTGTATCAGATGAAACCGTCGGTGCTTCCAGTTTTACATACGGCAGCCGAAACGCTGCGGATTTTGTCCAGAGTGAGCTGATGTTTCCGCCTCCGGAAGAAATCCTCGCATAGAATACGATCCATTTTCCGGCATGCTGTATCGAAAGGTTCGTCAGATTCTGATAATAATTTCTGGAATCAGTGACACTCATCTGTACCAGAGATCCGTCCGCCGGATAAGATGCCAGGAACTGCTCTCCCGGATCGCTGTCGGTCGCTGCCGCCGCTGCCTGCTCGCTGTCATAGATATAAGCCTTCAGAAGATAAGCACTTCCTCCTGACGGGATGCTTGCTGCATCTGCAGTCAGACTGACACGCAGTCCGCCGGATCTGAAGGATGACACCTCAACCGGACTTGTCTTGTCGTATTTCCAGCCGACTTTCCAGGTGACATTCGGCTTCGCCAGACGTTTCGGGATCGGAAGCTCACAGGTAACACCCGATACGCTGTCGAGATAACTGCCGTTCGGATCGGCTTTTGCGATCACATATACGACCACTCGCTGACCTGCATATTCTTCCAGATCGGTATTGATCGTGTAAACACCATTTTTCTTCTGATCGGTCGTCACGAGATTTTCAAGAACCTTTTCTGCCCCGGGCGTTGTACTGTTGTATTTGCGGATGCACACCTGATAACCCGCACACCCCGTCTCGGAAGCGAGCGGTGACCAGCGGATCTGATAATCCAGCTCGTTGTTGTCCAGGTTTTCTACCATCGGCTGTCCCGGTCTTGCAAGTCTTTGTTTTACTGAATACGTTCCTTCAGAGGAAAGACCGATCTGTTTCTGACCGGCATCTCCGATCCTTGTCACTTTCAGCCTTACTTCTTTGTAGTTCCAGTCACTTCCGTTGATGCGAAGCGACTTACCGCCTGTGTAAGCACCGTCCGTGCTGATCACAACCTCACGGTCACTGTCATCGATTCCGGTCAGTGCTGTCTGATAATTGGCGTTATTCGTTCCGGATACGCCGGTATCCCAGGTGAAGGTGTAGTAAATATCATTGTTCTCATCAATCTCCGGGATCAGCGTCGAACCGACATTATCCAATTTCGGTGTCGGCAGGAACTGCCAGAGGACACCGCTCCAGTAAGTATAGTTTTCAAAATACTGTTTTGATCCGCTCTGTGCCAGAACCGAACTGTAACTGTAATCCCATGTTTCGCTTCCGTTTTCATCCACGCCGGTCAGTTCTTTGATGTTCGCATTTGCTTCTGTCACATCCTCATCCCAGTAAGTGTAAACAGGTCCAAGTCCGGACGCCGCATACCAGATACGGATTTTGATGTCCTTCGCCTCGCTGATATATTCCGGAAGATCACTGAATGTTGCATTTGCACTTCCTTTTGATACGATCAGTGTATCTTCCTTTGCAAGAACGGTATCTACCTGACCATTCCAGGTACCAACCAGTTCCACTCGATAGATTGGCGGGGTATCCATTGCATTGCTTCCGGCATTCAGTTCTACATTGACCGTCAGATCATCCAGCGTATTTCCGGTGATTGTAATGTTTTTGCTCAGCTGAGGTGTCCACGTTTTTAAAGTGATCGGCGGACGATAATACGGCAGCGAAACTGCTGTCGAAATCTGTTTTGAGGACTGCATAAGCGTTGTATTTCCCGGCTTTGATGACGCCTGGGCAACCATCTGATAAATATATTTATCCAGGTTTGACACTTCCATTGTTCTTGTTGGATTGTCTGCATCCAGCGTTACTGTTCCTACACTTTGTACATTGACGGTCACCTGCCAGTTCGGATAAGCGGCATCCCCTTTTTTATCTGTTTTATTATATTCATCCAGATTTTTCAGACGATAGCGGTAAGAACAGCCATTTGTCACATCGCTCTTTTCCACCAGCTCAATCACAATATCCGGATCAGGAAGGACTTTATTAATATTATTTTCACCGATCTTATACCAGTCAGACGGCTCTACCTCATCATACATACTTACAGAACGCACACGGATCTGAAGATTATTGCTCATTCCGGACGGAATATTGAAACTTCCCTCTTCTGTATAAACGGTACACACGACCTTTCTATTTGCTGCCAGATCAGTGACTTCTACTTCGTATGCAAATGGATCACTCCGTTCATTATCATAACTTCCCGGCAAACTCTGCGGAGTAATATGAAGCGTTACTTTACCATTACTTACCTGTGCTTCTGCAGAATACGGTTTCAGGATCTTGTTATCGATCACACCTTCCAGACGTTTATAACTGTTTCTTGCATTCACAAAGACCGGATTCGTACTATCTTTCATAATATAGTCATAAAGTCTGCTGTTATCATAACTGCTGTTATCAATATAATAGAGAACCTGTCCCTGCTTGCTGCCATTTCGATTTACAATGTATCCATTCTCATTGATGTAGCTGTCTTTTCCGTTAATGTTGGTCATCCCGCTGTTTGTCCTGTTATTGATACTTGCAAGGAAATATTTCTGTTCTGTCATATCATACATAAAGAACATATTTACGCAATATCTTCCTGTACCGCTTTCATAATAACCATTTCCGGCACTTCCGCTTCCTTTTCCAAGTGTTCCTTTTCCTTCTCCCAGCTTCAGATTACTGTAACCCCAGCTCTGAATCCCCTCAATATAATAATTATTGATTCGATCTTCTGCATTCATGTTGCTGGAATTTCCTTCACCGATTCCGGAAGCATAGACAGCGTATACATCTTCTGCACCGCTGCCGTCGTGGCTTCCATGCATATAGGACGGTTGCGGCTTTATTGAATAATTATCCTTGACGATCGTAGTATTTTTCCAGCCCTGCAGTCTGTCTCCGAAAATTCCGGTTGCATACTGACTTCCCAGCAATTTATAGGAAAAATTGCGGCAGCGTTCGATGCGGATGACAACATTTCCAGTAGAAGCTTTGAGGTCTTTCTTAGCCTGTTGAAAATCACTGACCGGATTATCACACGAAAGAAATCCGAAGATGCCCGAAGCCATCGATGAAGAATAAATCTCTACCCCAGGTGCATTAAAGCAGTCTAAAATCTGTACCTTAAAGTTTGAAGCATCCTGTGCATTTTGGACTTTGTAAGTTGTAATATTTCCAAGAATACCCGCACTGTCGTTCGCACCCTGCCCATCCGCCTGGTTACGCCCATTTTTCGTAAATACACTTCCATAGTTTCCGCAGCCGATGACATTGTATTCCTGCCCTTCCTGTGCATGATAAAGCTGTGCAACAATACCGGCTGACGCTCCGATCCATGCTGTTCCATAACTGGTCTGAAGCATACCGTAATTACGGCAGTTTTCAATGGTGCCTCCGGTACCGGTCCACTGCCCCATAATGCCTCCGGAGTAATGTGTCCGATAACAATAAATAGTTCCATAGTTAATACAGTTCTCGATATGCCATTCGTTGCTTGTCGTATTATTCTGATTTCCGATGATGCCGCCTGCAAAACGATTTGTGTCGTTGCTGGAAAGCTGTCGTCCGACAAAAGCAGCGTTTACCAGATAACTCAAATCCTTTTCCGACTCATTCATGCCGATGATGCCGCCGGTTCCGACACTGATCGCACTGGATTTGTTGTTCAGGAACCAGTTACCGGATACACACTGGTCGATTGTGCCCGTTGTTCCATTGTAAGCTGCGATACCTCCCAGATTTCCGTTGCTTGTCATATACATCTGCATTCTTCCGGATATTACTTTACTGCCTCCGTTATAACTGAGGGACTCTATATTTGCAATTGTCCGATCTCCCGGCCAGTTCACATAATCAGTATCCGCCTTCAGAACATCTTTACCTGATGTATTGCTGACGTTCACTGCATTTGTATTCAGTGCTTCCACGGCTTTTCTGCCCTGTTTCTGTTCCTCTGTCAGGTTCATCACAGCCGCCGTGATGCTGCTGCCGGACATGGTGATCGTTCCTTTGTTAAATCCGGTCACGCCGCCGAGCATGCCGTAATCCGCACTGATCCTGCTGTCCGGATTGTTGTCAATGACGCAGGATGTGATCGTTGCAGAAGTTTCATTTTTTCCGGTGATGCCTCCGGCATGGCTTGCCAGACTTTCTTTCTGTGCTGCCGTACTGGTACTGGTTGCGGTATAGACACCTTTAATCTCCATCGTGATCTTTGTGATCTCGCATCCGGACAGGGTTGCATAGTTGATGCCTGCGATACCGCCGTAGCAGTTTCCGGCTGCACCGGTCTTTTCCGTCATCGTTCCGGAGTAAACACAGTCTGAGACGCCTGCAGTGGTTTTTCCGCTGCCGCCGTTTGTTCCGGTGATTCCTCCGAGATAGCGATAACCGCTGAATTTTGCAAATTTTAAGTCTTTTGCGACTATCTGTGTAATGATCGCCTCATTCGCACCAACGGCTCCGCCGACGGTCAGTTTGCTCTTTGTGGCATCGATGACCGGCATGCTGGTCAGAGTGATAACAGCTACGGTGCCTGTATTTCTTCCTGTCACGCCGCCAAAGATTGAGGCATCGCCCTGGAGCGTTACATTTCCTTCCGGATAACTTCCACTGACCGTGCCGCTGTTGATCGCACAGACGGCTCCGATTTCTTTTTCACCGAGGCTGTGGATCTTGATCCCGCCCGTTCCACTGCCGCCGGATACAACACAGTCACGGATGGTTCCTTCGTTTGTCGCTGCGATGCCGGCTGCGTAGCCGTCACTGCTGCTGACGTTTCCATAATTTTTGCAGTTGCCGATGGTCTGACCGCTGTGATTTTCTGCGGTGATGCCGCCTGCTGTCCCGGCATCTGCCGTTATATTTGTACAGCGGTTGACGGCATGAAGAATATCTTTTTTCGTCTCACCGACAATACCGCCCACGATACCATGGGAAGCACGCACCAGCTTTGCCTTGCAGGTCAGATCAGCTGTCTGACTTTCTTTTCCAATCTGACCTTCGTTTATGCCGGCGATTCCGCCGACTTTCGTTTCTCCGGTGACCGTAAGTCCGCTTCCGACTGCAACGACTTCTGTCGCACTTCCTTTTGCGTTGACTTCGATCTTACCCTGTGTCTCATTGATGCCGACGATCCCGCCGATCGCTTTGCCGTTTGCTGCCTCGATCGTCCGGTCTGTGGTATCGTCTTTGTCATCCGAAATCTGGATCATTCCGCTGTTTCTTCCGGCGATCCCTCCGGCGTAACTTCCGGATGCCGTGATATTTGCATAGCTTGTATTCTGCTTTACAACACCATCGGTAAGATTCCATCCGACAATGCCGCCAAGACTGCTGTTTCCAGAGACGGTTTTGGACGGCTGCGTACTGCAGCTTTCGATTGTTCCGGCACTGTATCTGACGTTTGTTGTGCCGGTTTCGGTTCCTGCCGCGTACGTTTTTGCCGCAGAAGCACCGCTGCCGTCAGGTCCGATGTTGATCCCGGCGATTCCGCCAAGATAATTCAGTGCTGCATTTCCGAAATGCTCGCTGAGCGTACATTTGTAGATCAGTCCGGCATTTAAACCAACCACACCGCCGATTCCGGAATAGCCGGACATACTTCCGGTATTCGTACAGTGATCGATGACCTGATTTTCCAGGTTGACACTGATGATGCCGCCGACCAGATGCATCTCAATATTCTTCCCTTCATCCGGTATGCTCTTTTTGCCGATTTCATCACTTTTTGCATATACTTCCAGAAGCACTGAACGGTCGCTTCCGCTGTCCGCATAAGAAATATTTCCGGCATTTTTGCAGTTTTTGATAATAAGATTACTGTTCTTCTCACAGTATCCGACGATGCCTCCGACATACATACCGGCTTTCAGCGGAATGTTGTTTGTCTCTGTATTCAGCATTGTGCCGGTATTGGTATTGGTGGAAATCGTAAGCACATGGCTGTTTTCAGATTTCTTTACGATTCCCGGAACATTTCTGCCCTGAACGGTCGGAACATCCCCATCGCCCTGCAGTCCCGGAAACAGACGCTCCTGCGTATTGCCCGCCGCCTGCATGCTGCTCTCCACGGCCTCACGGATGGAGCCGTTTGCTGCAGTCTGTATCTGACCGGTGCCATAGGTTCTCTGGTATCCCATCAGACCGCCGCAGAATGCATCTCCGGTAACCGTGCCGAGTACATTGTCTGCACGGAACCGATCCATACTGGTATCTGCTGTAAGATTTACGATATTGGCACCGATGCAGCCGCCGACATAATAATGTCCCTGAACGCTGCCCGGCTTGATCGTCAGCTCCTGCTGCAAAAGCTCTGTGGATGCGTTCAGTCCGAATCCGCCTCCGGCACAGTCGCCATAGGCGTAGATACGTCCGCCGATCAGGGTGTAATGCACATCCAGGCTTCCGTTTACATCGTTAAATCCGGCAACTCCGCCGACATAATTTCCTCCGACCACAATACTGGAAACGGATTTGACCGTGATCGCCTGGCTTTCTGCCGTGAACGTGATCTGACCGTCATTGTATCCGGCGATGCCGCCCGCATAGTCACCTCTGGCATTCCAGGTATCAACAATCATATTGAAAATGGAACTGTCATAATCAGAAAGATAACTTGCACAGTCGTAGATCATGCCGTCTTTTTCGTTGTAGCCAACGATTCCGCCCACGTAGCGGTCATAGCAGGCTGCCACGCCGTTGTTGACGCAGTTTTTCAAGGTTACATTCTGTTCGTTCTGTCCGACAATTCCGCCGACATACGTCTGTCCGATGACATAACTGCTATTTGTCGTGACTGCCACCACGCTGTCTGCACGGATCGCCTCCGAAATATTTCCGCCCAGTGCTCCGGCGATCCCACCCACGTAGTTGGAACCGAGCACGTAACCGTCTTTTTCCGTAGAACAGTTGTTGACCAGTGTGCTGTTGCCGTAACCGACGATCCCGCCCACATATTTTCCTTTTAAATATTCTGTTTTTTTCGACTCATCAAAGGAGAACTGTGCCGCCCGTCCGGATGCACTTGCCGCATCATAGATTAGTGACTGTTCTGCATAACCGGCAATCCCGCCGAAATATTTTCCCTGAATAGTACTGTCATTTACCTCTGCCGTGCACAGAATCAGACCATCATTGTCCGCTTCTTTGATGTTGGCGATCTTCGCCAGATCATCATCGGTGTAGCTGCCCTGATAAATGAGCTGACTGTCTATCGTTCCGACGATCCCGCCCACCATCAGATTTCCGGAAACATCGGCATGGTTCGTGCAGTTCAGAAGTTTCGCTGCATTTTCGCTGGTCTGCATCTTTGCATAGCCGACGATGCCGCCGACTCCGTAAGCATAGTCTTCCACCCGGTCAGTCAAGGTCTTCGGCAGCGAAACTTCTACGTTTCCTTCCATGGTGATATCCGACATTCTGCCGGATCCCAGGGCTTCCAGTGTATTTCCGCTCTGATCCTGGTCTGCAAAAATACCGGAAATTCCGCCGACTGCCGCTGTATCGCTGCCAACAGAAATATCGGTTCTTATTTTTTCAAAATCTACCAGAACCTGTGTCTGGCCTTTGTCCTCTGCGGATGTCACCGCCACATGGTTCATCGTACCTTCGCTTCGTCCGGCAAAAATACCAATACCCTGAAGGCTGTTAAATGTTTTGCTTTCTTCGTTCTGACCAAGTGTGAGCGTAACATTCTGCAGGGTCACATCCTCGATCGTTCCGTAAACTTCTTCAAATAATCCGAGATATTTTGATTTCTCCTGACCGGCTGCCGATGCAACGCTGTCATCGTTCACAGATTCTTCACCGAAACTCAAATTTGAGATCAGGGTCTGTGTACGTTTTCCGGAAAAGGTGTGTCCGGAAGAGAGCTTGGCGATCGCCGGGAAATCCACCGTTTTTTCTTTGCTGTTTTCCTTCCAAGAGAGCTTCTGTCTCTGACTGCCCCCCGCCTTTGTCTCCAGCTCAAAATCATAAAGTCCTGTGCCGACCGATGACCAGTCCAGATTTCGGCTTGTCAGTGCAAATTCTGCCGTATTGCTTTCATCGTAATAACGGATGTTGGAAAGATGGCGGAATGCTGCGATCTTGACGTTTCCATCCTTTGTACCGTCCGCATACATGCTGTTTGCCACATTAGAGGAAACCGCCTCACTGTTGCGGTACTCCTGCGTGCTCGGCTCGTCTTTCTTCCCTGCATAGGAAACGGCTTTAACCGTTGTATAAATATCCTGCGGATTTTTCAGATCTGATGCCACTTTTCCAAGGCGGCAGATGCTGGTACTGGAAGTTCTGGCAAGTGCCTCCGCTGTCGTGCCGCTTCCGGATGCCAGAACTGCCTGCACTTTTGCAGACATCATCGCATCCAAGATCAGAGAATAACGATTGTCACTGTAAGTGATCGGGAACGTCCACTGTCCTTTGCTGTTTCCTTTTTTATCCTGAATTTCAAAGGAAACCAGCCCCTCGGTTGTGCCGGAAGTCGCCGTCCAGCCATTTTTTCGCATTTCATATGGCGAAACGGTCATCGTAAATTGTTTTGATTTATCAGAATTTTTATAGAATGTAAGCTCGTAACTGACATCCAGGCTGTTTCCGACGTTGCTGGACCAGTTCAGAGACAGTTTTTCGCTGTTCTGAAGGCTGATCGTCGTGATACGGAGAGGTATCGGCTTCAGATGGACCACATTTGCCGTGTCTTCGGTCGAATAATAGCCAAGCAGTCTCTTTTTTCTGCTCTCGTAATCTCGGTCACGCATTGTCAGATAATCATCAGCATCTCTCTCGGCATAGTTCAGCCCCTTGCATTTTGTCGCAAAAAATGCGGAATAGACCTCGCCTGTCTCACTGTCGATCTCGATGGCGATCGCCCCGTTCATGACCTGCTTGTCGTAGCTATAATCATCGATCAACTGAAGCAAAAGATCATCGCTGCCCGCCTTTTCCTGATAAGTGTTCGCATCCAGCGTAACCGTATAGATTCTGCCGTTCAGCTCACTGGTACTGTCCGCAAAAACCGCCTGCGTGCCTTCTCTTTTTAATCGTTCCTGAAACTTCTCCCACTGCCCGGAAGAACGGTAGTAGGTCAGTTTTGATTCTGCTGCAAGATAAATGGTCTTTGCGTTGGATTCGTTTTTCTGAAACTCCGCAATCCTCCAGTATTTTATAAAAGAAGGGACTGCGATCGCCGCAATGATCGCAATGATCACCAGTACGACCGTCAACTCCGTCAGAGTAAATCCTTTTTTCTTTGTGTTTTTCATCTATATTCCTCGTTTATACGCTGTTTTCGGCATCTTTGTATTACTTTTTATTATATGATTTCACCTGTATTTCGTCAACGCACTCTGACAAAAAATCCCCCGATATTACCGTAAAAACGGCTTTATCGGAGGATTTCCCCATAAATTCACAAAATCTCTGTGAAATTACTTTTCATTTCTCAAATAATATACAAAGGAATATATCATCGGAATAAATGTGACCGCAAGTATGAGCACCAGACTTATCGGAAATGCCGGGATCCACGGCTGAATGGCCAGCAGAAGAATCAACACGCCGCCTGCAACCCACAATTTTCCTGCCATCCTGTGGGTTGCATCCCAGTTTGCTTCGCTGGCGAGTGTCCACGGAACCTTTATGCCAACGGTATAATTCTGGCGGCATTTCGGCAGATAGTTGCCGACGAGCAAAAACAGAAGTCCCAGAGGTATGATCACAAATCTGGAAGATTTCATAAATTCCACTCCAAAGGTATTACCATAGATTGCAGCTGCACAGAACAGGGAAACTGCCGGACAGATCCATAAAATCAGTGCGTACATCTTCTGCCCGATCGCCTGTTTTTTCGGATCTGCCAGTGTTCCAAATGCACAGAACAGATGTGCAAAAAGGCAGATCAGATATGGACCGAACACTGCAAATGCCCGACTACTGTAGCCGTTTGGAATGCCGTTGGCATCAAAATGTGTTGCCACCTGTTCCGGAAGTTTATTCCATAAAATCAGTCCCGCCAAAATCGGCAGAATCGTAATCATGCTTGTAATCAGAATGATCTTTTTATTTTTCTTCGTCATCTTCACTCTCTCCTTTCAGCTCTGCAAGCCAGAGCATCACTTCCTCTACCACGGAAATGTTAAGCGAATAGTAAATATAATTTTTCTCCTTTGTCTCGCAGACCAGACCTGACTTTTTCAGGATCTTCAGGTGATAGGAGATCGTCGCTGCCGTCATATCAAACTGTGCTGCGATATCTCCCGCTGACATGCTTCCTTCTTTCAGCAATGTCAGAATGTCACGCCGTACCGGGTCAGACAAAGCTTTGAAGGTTTCTGCAAATCCCACGTCGTCCTCCTTTCAACCTATTTAGAAAATTTTCTAATTACTTTATATATAGCACTCTGGTTTCCCGTTGTCAATCACTATTTAGATTTTTTTCTAAATAGGTTTCAAATTCAAGTTGAATGCACGTGAGACTTGGCACGCGATTCTGGTCAGCTTTGCTGACATTTACCCAACAGAATCGCTGTGCATCCTCGCGGAGCGTTTATCTTAGTCGGAGATTGCACTCCCACTAAGACAAATTTGTTGCTCGCCACTTATAGAAGTGGAAGTCTTCTCCGACTAAGATAAAAAGACAGAGCCGCCGTGACAATGATAGCGTCACATACTCTGTCTTTCTTCTTTCAGCACTTTAGAAAAGTGCTGTCATTTTCTTTCTGTATGCCTGCCAAAAACCTTATTCGCTTTCTCAGGATTTTCTCTTGATTGTCTGCTGTTTCTTGGCAAATCCTTTAAATTTATTTCCGGATGCACTTCCTGCTTTCTTTCCGATCAGTTCGATTCCACGATACAGTTTCTTATTCTTGTTTTTGGAAGTGTTGATGATCGTATTTCCATTGATCCTGCTACCCTTGCTGGAAATAACGCGGACTACTGTTCCGCCTGATTTACCGCTTGCTTTTTTCGGCACCTGCATATTGATCACGTTATTGTTTACGCGGATTTTTCCGGTTCCATTTAACCAGATGCCGTAGGAAGCATTCTTCAGGGTGATCTCATTGCCATAAACCTGCACACCGTATACACGGTAATCACCTTTCGGAATGTTGCCTTTTTTCTTTGAACGATACTCACCAAGAAGCTGGATGCCGTAGTTTACGTTTTTATATTTCTTGTCTGTGATCTCGATCTTGTTGTTTGCAATCACGGATTTGCTGGAAATCTTCGGTGTCTTACTCTTGTTTCCTTTTTCTGACGGATACAGTGTGATCGCCATGTCACGGAAAATAATACCGGAAGCACAGTCTGTGATTTCGTTATTTTTGATGCTGCTGTTGATATAGTTTGTCGCAATGATCGCATAACCCGGAATGTTGATAAATTTATTGTTTTCGATCCTGATGTTGCTGTGATAACATCCTACGATCGCCGCATGGGTTCCGACGCCACGCTGTACGTTTTTAAATGTACAGTTCGTGATCGCAATATTGCGGTTCGGTGTCTCATCATACCGACCATAAGAACCAAAATGGGATTTTTGCAGTGTCTCGATCTGGATCGCTTCGTTGTTGCTGTCTGCTTTTCCATGATAATCTGAGAATACGCAGTTGTTGATCGTTACATTCTGACATGCTGCAAATTCAATATTATGAGAATTGCTGGTGTTTGTCAGTGTCATATCTTCGATCGTTACATCGCTTGCATGTGCAAATCGCAGAAGCGTTGATTTATAACCATGCTGTGCACCCTGGCCGTCAATGGTACCGCCATGGAACGTAATATTTTTAAAACCGGTGTAACCCGAAATTTTCTTTACATCTTCGCTGCGTCCAAAACGGAACATGGATGAACCGGATGTACGGATCAGGGTTACGCCTTCCATATCAATATAGGTGTTGCTGTATACATTAAAGCAGCTGCCGGCTTTGTAAGTACCTGCCGGGATTTTGATACGGTAGATCGTGTTTTTGTCTTCACTGTCGCGAGCTACATCCAATGCCTTCTGAAATGCTTTCTCAAAGTCATATTTGCTGTCCAGTTCTACATCCTGATAGGATGCCGCATGAACTTCCAGTGCCGGAAAGAGCGGCATCTGTGGCTATGCACCCACAAAGGTAAGAGATGCTGCAAATGCGGCTCCAAAAAGCATTGCCTTTAAATTACGTGATTTCATTTTTTCAATTCCTCCTCTGTCTCTCTGTATTTCTGCACAAAAATTCATCGATATTTCTGTACTTTTTATGTGTTTTAAATTATAAATCTTCTTGATAAAGAAATCAACCTTATTTGCCGACAATTAATGATAAATATCCCCACTCCCATACCAGTTCATCAAAACTGTTTTCCAGATATTCATAAATATCGTCTTCTTCGTATCCTGTCATTCGTGTGATCAGCACCAGATAATCTCGCAGTATTTCGTATGCAAGATCCCGGCATCCGTCCTGCATCCATTTCAGGAAAAGACTGTGCCGGATCATAGTATATTCCATTGCAATCCACTGCATCTGAATGACCATGCTCTCCAAATCACCGTCCGGCATCAGAAGATCCGAAAACAGTTCATTTTCCATAAAAACAGCCAGGAGTTTTCGGTATTTTTCCCATTGCTTTGCAAAGTCCTGTCCTTTCTGCTCCATTTCATCGGCATCATACGTTTCGGAAAGCTGCTCTGCCAGAGGCAGGATCTGCGTCAGATAATCCTGATACAGACCTTCTTTCTGATAATTGACAGCCAGATCCTGCAAAAGCTCATTGCATTCATCCATGGTATCCAGAAACGGCAGATCAATCGCAAGGATCGCCGTTTTCAGTTCTTTCACGGCTTCTCTGGAGAAATAGTTCTCGATCCTTTCTTCTGACAGCGTATCTTCCTGCTCTGCCTGATATAATTCCAGCAGAATATAAAAACTCTCCAGCAGCGTTTCTTCGATGCTCTGTTCTTTGTTTCGGAACATTTCCATCATCTTTTCACGGATCATCGTCCGCAGATTTCTCCCGTTTTCCGGCACCTCCGGAAAAACCACGTTCTCTTCCTCTGCCCAGAGATCGATCACCGCCGGGCAGCATGGCATCAGAACTTCTTCTTCATGCGTTTCAAATCTGTGCACTTCTCTTGGGAAAACGGTACAGGTTTCCGACAGAACTGAATCCCCATAAGCCGATACCAGTCTGCAGAGTCGGTTTTCAGAAAGAAACGGACATTTATGCTCTTCATCCAGTCGGATCACTCTGCCTCCGTCCTTTTTGGTTGTATAGGCACTGAGATTTTTCCGCTGCACCTTCACTTCCTGCGGCGGATATTTCTTTTTCCATTTTCGGTTGGTCTCGTTGTCCACTGCGATCTTCCACTCCTGACAGCAGGTGAAAGTACACTTGTCTGCAATGCAGGTGAATCTATCATAATAATTCGGTTTTATGCGTTCCATCATTTCTCGCTTTCTATTATTCCACTTGGCGATTGAATCCGCCACTGATACAAGCTTGTTGCTCGCCGCCTGCAAAAGCAGGCGTCATCTCACATCTGATATTTAAATATGTTTCAAAATCCAGTTTTTTACATCCAGGTAAACATTCTCTCTGTCCAGTTCATTGAGGATCTCGTGCCGGTCATCCTCATATAACTTCAGTTCCAGATCACGGATTCCACATTTTCGGTATTCTTCAAATACTTTTTCCACACCTTTTCCGTAATTGCCCACCGGATCTTCCTCGCCGGCGATCATATAGACTGGCAGATTTTTCGGTATTTTCTCGATATTTTCCTTCTTCTGGATAAATCCAAGGACATCAAACAGCGTCTGATAGCCATTGACCGTAAACAGAAATGTGCAGTATTTATCCCGGTTATAGGCATCCACCATTTCCGTATTTTTTGTCAGCCAGTCGTTTGCTGTCCGCTTATCTGCGATGCGTTTGTTATAACTGCCAAAGGCCAGCTTCTGCAAAAACTTCGAGCGGTGACGTTCTCCTTTTACTTTACTGATCACACCCGCACAGAGTTTTCCGGCCGTCAAAACTGCCCTCGGCGTGTAACCGGTCCCGCAGATAATTGCCCCGGTCAGTTCCTCGCCATAGGTCATCAGATAACGTCTCGCCATAAACGATCCCATGCTGTGCCCAAACAGAAAATACGGCACATCCGCTCCATACTGTTCCTTCGCATAACGTGTGACTTCGTGAAGATCTTCGATCACCGCCGCACTTTTTTCTTCACCGAAATATCCGAGATCCTCATCCTTTTCTGCTGTCAGCCCGTGTCCCTTGTGGTCATTCCCGATCACCAGGATTCCTGCCTGATTGAGGTAATTCGCAAAATGACTGTACCTTTTGATATATTCGATCATGCCATGCGAAATCTGCATGATCGCTTTTCTCTCTCCTGATGGTTCCCAGACTGCAATGTGCAGTCTGCTGCTGCCTGATGAAATATATCGTTCCTGCATGAGATTCCTCGCTTTCCTTTTTCGTTTATTATACTGTATTTTGCCTTCTGCAAATCAAAAAAAAACGCTGCGACTGTTTTTGTCTGCTGCGTTCTTTTTTTACCGAAGCGATTCTTTTTTCACAATCTGATAACCCATTTTCAGATGTTTTTTGAGATCGTCGCCGGATTCTAAAATTTCAACCAGCATCCTGGCTGCTTCCTGCCCCATCGTTTTGTGGTAGAAATGCACACTGCTGATCGCCGGTGACACCGCACTTCCTATCTCGGTGTCTCCAAACGCCACGATCTGAACCTGCTGCGGAACCTGGATATCATGCTCATGAAAATACCTCAGTGCTCCGACGGCGAGGCTGTCCGTTGCACAGAACAGAGAGTCCACTTCCGGATGTGTTTTCCATATTTTTGCAGCTTTCTCGTAACCGCCCTGCATGCACAATTCCGTTTCATACATACAGGATCTGTCCATCCTGATGCCGGCATCTGCCATTGCATCCAGAAATCCGCTCTTTCGTGCTTTTCCTGCCGCTTTGTCTTTTGCCGGCTCTCCGATATAGGCGATGTGTCTGCCTTTTTTCGTCAGCATTTTTGCAGCATCATATGCCGCATGATAATCATCTTGAAAAACGCAGGAATATTGCCGGATCTCCTGTGCCGTCACCACGATCGGCACTTCGACTTCTTCCATCAGGTACAGATGTTCTCTGGAAAGCATCGTTCCCATGAAAATGATGCCGTCAACCTGATTTTTTTCGAAAATACGGAGGTATTTCAGCTCCGCCCTGGTGTTATTCCGCGTATCTGCCAGCAAAAGCTGATAACCTTTTACCGAAAGAACCTCACTGATCCCTGACACCATCTGGCTCACCGACCCGGACTCAATCTCCGGAATGATCACACCGACCAGCTTTGTCACTTTGCTTCTTAAATTTCTCGCCTGCTGTGACGGGCGATAGCCGGTGTCTTCTATCACTTTCCGGATTGCTGCCCTTTTTTCTTCGCTTACATATCCATCATTCAGATAGCGGGATACCGTCGCCCTGGAAACACCGGCCAGTTCTGCAATTTCATTGATATTCATAATGCCTCTGCCTCACGTGCGTTCAACCTGAACCTGTCTTACGCCTTTTTCTTAATGTCCATGTGGTTTCTGTCTCATTTTCTCTTCTTCTGCATGCAGATCCTCATTCAGGAAATCAATCAGAACGATCAGAAACGGCAGCAGCGTGATCCAGATTGCCTTCCCGGAATAAATATTGCAGGCAACCGTTCCAAACACCACACCTAATAAGAAATATACCACCATCATGCAATGTTTGCCCCATTTTTCTCGATGTTTTTTATCTTTTTTCCGAAAATGCTGGATTTCTTTTGCCAGTCCCACACCGACCTGGCGGATATGGTTTGTCGCAAAAGTTGTCGCCATCGGCGTTCCCTCTGCCTGACGAAACGTATTGTACTGCATGGAAGCAATAAAGTTGACCGCAACCTGTGAGATCTGCACCGGTGCGGATTCCGGTACAAGTCCAAGCACCAGAACGGTTGCCATTTCAACTGCAATCAGAAGGGTGTCCCAGCGGATTTTCAGATGATACTTGACTGGGTTCGGCAGCAGTTCTGAGATAAATGCACCTGCCATATACGCGGAAATCGGGAACAGGTAGTAGGCTGCCGTTTCCCATTCTGCCTGACCGATCGCCAGTCCAAGCAGCACCAGATTCCCTGTCTGAGCATTGCAGAATACTTTCCCGCGTAACAAAAAGGTATACGCACCAAAAAATCCTGCGATCGCAATCAGGGTATAATACACTCGGTTTCTTTCACATTCCAGATAATTTTCTGTGTTTGCCAATTTTGCTCCTCCTTTGGGGAAGTGTTATGATAAGACGAATAGTTACATTCTATCTTATAAATCATTTTCTTTCAACCGGAAACTGCGTTATTCTTGATTTTCACATGGTAAGCGTTATAATATCAGATGTCGGAATTGTGCAAAGTACTTCGCAGGCATCCTTTTCAGGAAGCAAAATTCTGAAATCAAAAATCTGAAACAATCTCTGTACAGAAGGGAGTCTTTCTTTATGAAAAAACTAATTGCAGATATGCACATGCACACCCTTGTCAGCGGACATGCATACGGAACGATACGCGAAATGGCTGCCACTGCAGGTGAAAAAAATCTGAAACTGATCGGGATCACAGAACACGCACCCGGCATTCCGGGAACGGTCGATCCTTTTTATTATCTGAATCTCACAGTCATCCCTCGCGTGCTTTCGAATGTACAGATCCTGCACGGATGTGAAATCAATGTTTTAAATGGCGGAAAACTGTCTCTGGAACAGAAATATATTGATTTTCTGGATTATGCAATCGTCGGAATCCACAAAGAGTGTTATACTGATGAAGGAAAAGAAAAGAACACCGACAACTTGATCGCATGTATGAAAAATGAGAAAGTACATTTTGTCTCTCACCCGGATGATGATCATACACCACTTAACTATGAACGTCTCGTTTCAGCTGCCAAACAGTACCGGGTCGCTCTAGAAGTCAACAACAGTTCGCTGGTCAAAAAAGACCGCCGTCTGAATTGCTATGAAAATTATCGGAAGATGCTGAAACTCTGTGAGCAGCAGCAAGTTCCGATTATTATAAGCTCCGATGCCCATGATCCGAGCTGGGTAGGACGTTTTGATCTCGCCGTCAAACTTCTGGAAGAACTGCAGTTTGATGAGTCTTTGATCTTAACAAATGATATAGAAAAACTGAGAGCATTTATCGGCGTATAAGCTCTGATTATTTTTTGCCCGCAAAAGCGGGCATTTTTTAAGAATGTTACTTTACGGTAATTTTACACGTTTTTTTCAGGCTGCCGGCTTTTATCGTAATCGTCGCTTTTCCCTTTTTCTTTGCTTTTACAACACCTTTTCCATTTACGGATGCAACCTTTTTATCAGAAGATTTATATGTAAGTTTTGCCACATTCTTTGGCGTTGCCTTTGCTTTGATGCTCCATTTTTTGCCTTTTTTCAGGGTTTTCTTTTTCGGTACACCCGTAATTTTTTTTACCCGGACTTTGGCATCCCCGGTCACCTGGATTGTTCTGGACTCTTCGAAAACACCGCATTTTGCTGTAATTTTGGCTGTTCCTGCACTCACACCGGTAACTACACCTTTTTCATCTACAGCTGCCACTTTCGGATTGGAAGAACTCCACTCTACTGTGTCCTCAAAAGAGAGTTTGTGTGTGCGTGACTGATAGAACCCAGAGCCTCTGTAATTTGCATAAAATTTCGCCTGCACCGTTTTGGAAGAGGCCAGTTTCTCTTTAAAAGGCTCCATGTATGCCTTTACATCCTGGTTCTGAACCTGGATTTTCTGCACTTTATTCTTTACTGCTTTTGCCTGTCCTTCATCCAGTCCTGTTTCAAAACTGAACTCCCCGGATGTCGTATTTTTGAAATCTGCATCCGGGCAAATGAAGGTTGCAAGTCCAACATAAAGATTGTTCGGATTGATCATCGATGTATAATGGCCTGTCACCCCACCGGTCTGTTTTACCCAGTCCTGCTTTTCACCGTACCACTGATCGATTCCGGTGATCATATCATTGCTGTTATTCCATGCCAGAACTTCTCCCCAGCTCTTCACCCCATTTGGTGATGCCTGTGAAAAACACATCGTTCCATTTGGTCTTTGATGATCCATATACACAGATGCTTCTGCTGCCCGGACTCTTGCGATATATTCCAGATCAGAAGACCATTTGACCGGTACATAATCTGACATCGTAAGCTTTCGGTTGGGATCACGCGGATCCTGAACGCCCTGTTTGCACGCCTCTTTTCGGATCTCATTGATCCGTTTCAATGCCGCATCTGCACTTGCCAGATAGCTGCCTTTCAGTCCAACCAGAACACAGTTCTCCTCCACGGAATCCGTCTCTGCAAGCGTATGATCCTGAAGTGTTTCCACTGCCGGTATCTCCGAGATCTCCTGCTGCATCTCCGAAGCAAATGCAGGAACAGCTGCCGTTCCTGCCAGTACCGACACACTGAGTACTAATGCGATCCATTTCCTTTTCATCTCTCTCGTACCTCCTTGAGCTTTTTTGTTAAATATCTTTGTGAAACAGTGTACTAAAAACATTTGTTCTCTTTGCAATACCTGATATCTTTATTCGTTCCACAGAAAACAGAAAATTTTGTAAGAAGACCGGTAGGAACATTTTCCATATCCTGCCGGTCTTCTTATAATATCATATTCAACTATGCGATGATCTTATATCTTATTCTTCACCCAGATAATATTTTCCATAAGCATCTGCTGCTTTAATTGCTGCAAATACAGTTTCCGGTGTCACTTCAAAAGGCATATTGTGAAGTGTATCATTTTCCGCACAGGAGGTCTTTGCAACTTCCATCAGCTGCTCATCTGTCACATTGCCGGCACCAAGTTCTGCCAGGGTAACAGGCAGTCCGACTTCGATGCACCACAAAATGATATCTTCCAGTTCTTCTTCCGGAACGTTTTCCAGTACCAGCTGAGTAAGTGTTCCAAATGCAACTTTTTCTCCATGATACATATGGTGGCATTCTTCCAGTACTGTAAATCCATTGTGGATCGCATGTGCTCCCGCAAGTCCGGCACTTTCAAATCCGATACCGGAAAGGAGCGTGTTCGCTTCGATCACTTTTTCGACTGCCGGTGTACATACACCTGCTTCCAGTGCAATTTTGGCTTTTACGCCTTCTTCCATCAGCGTATCAAAGCAAAGTTTTGCAAGTGCCATCGCTGCTTCCGTTGTCTTTCCGCCTGCACAGGAAGTTGCACCGCTGCGTTTGCATGCTCTCGCCTCGAAGTAAGTTGCAAGTGCATCTCCCATACCGGCTACTGTAAGGCGTACCGGTGATTTTGTGATAATATCGGTGTCCATCAGAACCAGATTCGGATTGGCCGGAAGGAACAGATATTTTTCAAAGATACCTTCTTCTGTATAAACAACGGACAGTGCACTGCACGGTGCATCAGTTGATGCGATCGTCGGGCAGATAAATACCGGTGTGCCTGCATAATATGCAACTGCTTTCGCTGTATCAAAGATCTTGCCTCCGCCGATACCGATCACAAGATCACACTGATTTTCTTTTACAATATTTACCAGACGGTCGATTTCACTGTTGCAACATTCTCCGTTAAAATAATCAAAAACCACTTCACATGTACTTTCTGCAAAGCTGTCTTCGATCATTTTTCCGATTCTCTTATAACCGCCTTTGCTGATCAGAACCAGAGCTTTTTTTCCGCAGTTTGACGCATAAGTTCCGATTTTTTTCATTTCCCCTGCACCCTGCAAATATTTAGATGGGCTGATTAAAATTTTTGCCATTTTTAACACTCCTTTTCTTTTTGTCCTCAAAAGTCGTTATCCGCATCTGGCTTTTGCGTTTGGATTCTTTTGTAATGGAATCTGTCTCTATTATAATAATTGCATTGTACATTTTCAAGCCCAAACTTACTTGAACACATCGGCCAGATTGCCGTCAATATATCTGCTGAATTTTTATGCTTTTTTCCAAAAAAACAGAAAAATATTTTGGAATTCTTGTTTTTAAGGCTGGTATACGAATTTTTTTCTGTACATATATTCGTAAAAGTGTTAGATTTATAATTATACATTATCTAAGAAAGGATTACTATCATGCTTCAGACAATCGAATCCATCAACAATGCCGTTAATAACTTCATCTGGGGTGTCCCGGCGATGATCTGCATTATCGGTGTCGGGCTTTATCTAAGCCTGCGGACCGGATTTATCCAGATTCGCAAATTCCCTTATGCACTGAAAACCACGCTCGGAAGAATTTTCAAAAAGAAGGAAGCTTCTGACGGCTCCATGACTCCTTTCCAGGCTGTCTGTACGGCCCTCGCCGGAACGGTCGGTACCGGAAATATCGCCGGTGTCGCCGGTGCGATCGCGATCGGCGGTCCGGGTGCCGTGTTCTGGATGTGGATCTCCGCAATCCTTGGAATGTGCACGAAATTCACTGAGGTCACACTTGCCGTTCATTTCCGCGAACGAAATAAAAAGGGTGATTATGTCGGCGGTCCGATGTACTACATCAAAAACGGACTGAGCAAGAAATGGCAGATCCTTGCAATTCTTTATTCCGCCTTCGGTGTACTGACCGTTTTCGGTACCGGAAATGCCACACAGGTAAATACAATCACTACTGCGATCGACACTGCTCTGATCAATTTCAACATCATTCCGGAATCTGCATCCAAAACGCTGAATCTGGTTCTTGGTATTGTGATCATGCTTCTTGTCGGTATGGTTCTGCTTGGCGGTATCAAACGAATCGGAAGTGTCTCCGAAAAACTGGTTCCGTTCATGGCACTGTTATACATCGTTCTTGCGATTGGTGTGGTTGTACTGAATTTTGAGAGAGTTCCTGCTGTATTCCATGATATCGTTTACGGAGCTTTTAACCCGGCTGCCGTCACCGGCGGTGTGATCGGAAGTTTCTTCCTCAGCCTGAAAAAAGGTGTATCCCGCGGTATCTTTTCCAATGAAGCAGGTCTTGGTACCGGTTCTATCGCCCATGCCTGTGCTGATACCAGCAAACCGGTAAAACAGGGTATGTTCGGTATTTTCGAAGTATTTGCCGACACGATCGTTATCTGTACTCTGACTGCCCTTGTCATTCTGGTAAGCGGTGTTCCGGTCAACTACGGAGCTGCCGCAGGTGCCGAGCTGACAATCTCTGGATTCACTTCTACCTACGGAAACTGGATATCTGTTTTTACCGCAGTTGCCATGTGCTGTTTTGCTTTCTCCACGATCATCGGCTGGGGACTTTACGGTGCACGCTGTATTGAGTTCCTGTTTTCCGAGAAAGTAGTAAAACCGTTTATGATCGCCTATTCACTGGTAGCTATCATCGGAGCAACGATCGATCTCGGACTTCTCTGGAGCATCGCCGAGACCTTCAACGGACTTATGGCAATCCCGAACCTGATCGGTATCTTCCTTCTTTCCGGAACTGCCATCGCTCTGACAAAAGAATATTTTGCGAAAAAATAATTTCATAAAAAAAGATCTCATGCAATCCTTATTCAAAAGAATTGTATGAGGTCTTTTTTATATGGTTCTTCTTACAGTCGCCTACAATCCTGCAAAAAACAGCTCGTAAAGGTCATCTTCCCCTTCCAGCATCGGAGAATTCTCGCCGCCCCCGTTTGTGCTTCGCCGCATGGCTGCATAAGCCTCTTCCCCTGCCGTGATCAGATCCATATCATAAATCTCATATCCAAGTTCCCTGCATTTGCTGCAAAATGCCGCAAATGGCTGTGATGCTTTCTTCGTTGCCAGAAGCTCCGCTCTCAGCTTCGGATCATGTAAAGCTTTCTGTTTCAGTTCATCCAACATTTCCGCAATTCCCATTTTGCTTCCTCCTGTTTTCTCATGTACTATTAATAAGTAAAGCGGACATTCACAGCTATAAACATATGCAATCTGTGGCAAAATTAACATTCATATCACGGTCTTAACCACCCCAGTCTATGGGAACAAGTGTAGAATCTTCTCGTCGTTGCAGAATTTTTGTCATAGTCAATGGCTGTAGCATACAGGTCGGTGATCTTCTGATAAAACTTTCTTTCGCTGGCACGGATTTCACGGATGCACTCCAACTGCTCATCGAAATACTTCTCTGTCAGATACGTTCCTCGTTTCAGTCGTTCATCATCCATCACCCAGCCTTTGATGGTGTAGTCCTTGGCAATCTGATTTACCCATTTACGAAACTGTACGGCACGCTCGGAATTGACCTTGAAGCCTACGGCAATGATCATTTGAAGATTATAATGCTTTGTATCACGAGTCACCTGACGTGAAGATTCGGTTTGAACTATCCGAAAATTCTGGATTGTTATTTCACCCTTGTTTCTATTCATTGGTTTTTCCTCACAAGTTTTACTGCACTTTCTACGTGACTCGTCTGGATATGCAGAATGTCTTTGCCATTTTCTTGTTTACGGAAACAAATCCACGATGTTTTTAACATTTACTTGTCAACGGGAACATATCCACCTATAGTTTTAATAAATTAGTCCAAACATCCGGCAGCTTATCTCTAACTAAATCTGCCATTTTTAAAAATTCCTTACAATCTATTAAATCAAATGTGTCTACGATGTTTTTATTAATTACATTACTTGCATAGTCCTTTGCGGGTTTAGAGAAGTGGTCTGCTGTTGATATAAAAATACAGCCTCGCACGTTATCCTCAATTACAGTTGTTCCAATCAACGCTCTGAGAGCTTCAACACCTTCTGTAGCATTTGCTTTTGTTCTTCTCTTAATTTGAATTAGTGATTGTTTACCACTATTATCAATAAGCAATCCATCTTTTCCACCATCTCTTGTTTTCCCGAAAGCTTTAACCTTGCAAGATGGGTAAAAATCAGAAAAAACCGACCGAACAAGTTCCTCCATTTTATGTGCATCAATATTGTAAATTACGCTTGGGTCTTTATTTATATATTTACGGAGGACCTCGAGTGGTATATCTATGTCAGAATCTTCATATGTTTTCAAAATTCCAGAGGAATACTCCAAATCCATTGCTCTTATCCCATCTACTATGGCATCGCTCTGATTTGAGTATTTATACTCCCACCAACCACAATTGGGGCATTGAACAACTAATTCGCTCTGGTCAAACCGCCCCCATAACCATTCAGGATAATCTGTTTTCGATTTATGGTGTATCACATTTTCAATTTTTTGTTTGCAGAAAGGACATATAGAGTCATGCTTAAATAATGGTAATCCGTTTTCTACATATACAGAGTTTACAATTCCTTTACTTGCTTTTTCCGTTATATATTCACTATAATCAACAATCACCTATTCCACCTACCTTTTCTACAAACTCTTGATATGTGTTATTCTGGCTCTGGTAAATCGAAATCTTCATCCGTACATTTCCGTATAATATGCTTTGTCTTTTCTGCAGGCAGAGGCACATCTCCTGCGGAAAAATATTCTATATCTACCACTTGCACAACCGCCTCATGGTTGTCTTTGCCCGCAGGCACAAGCACAAAATCACCAATCTCGATGCTGTCATCGTCCGTCAGATAATAATAGGATTTTTGTCCTTCTTCAAAGACCACGCTGCAATAGATATAATCCGTTGTCCTGCGTTTTACTTTACCATACACAGATGGGTCAAGTATCTCTCCCCAACCATAAAAACGTATGAAATCAAATACCGCATCTGCAAACTCCTCAAAATCATCCGGAAGTCCATTTTTATCAAATGACCCTGCGATGACCTTTTGTGGGGTCTTTTTATAGTCAATCGTAATTTTATAATCCTTGGTTTCGTTTGGAGTATCTATCACATCGTCGGGATTCCCTTCAATGTGTGAAAACAAATCCTCTGCATTGAAATTTTCAAGCAGACTTTCAATTCCTCCTTCAATTTCATATTTACGGGAAACCTTACAGCCAGGTCCTATATTTTGGATGTGTTCAAGGGTTTCTGTTTCTCTGTCAATGATTAGATGCTCTGTGTAATCCCATGTAACAAAGTCCCAGGTTGCACCTTCCGGCACTTCCTTCGGTTTTATTTTTGTGACTCTGTGATAGTCCAATGCGATTCTGTTTATCACATCTGGTTTGCAATTTCCATCAAAGACATACAAATCATCCATACCAACAGTATCACGTACAAGGTCAGATAAGTCGATGCCCTCATAGTCAAAATCAGCACAAAGCGAACCACGGAATTTATACACTGTGCCCTCGGTATTTGTTAGTTCCATCTCCCAATTTCCAATATCTGTAGCAAAAATTTCATCGTATTCGTTGCCAAAATAAGCTGCAATTGCACAGAGTAATCTGTCAGTAGCAGCTTTTTCAATTTTAAAAATCTTACTTCGTGCTTTTTCGTATCTTTCTCCACTGTGACCAAAGTTATATCCAGAAAACCAAACGCGACCTTCATCATTGATGGTAAGGTGTTGTTCCACTTCGTCATCAGGATCCGGCATGGGACCATAACAGATATTATTTGATACAATACGAATCTTTTTAAGTGTGCCTTGGAAAATAAATGGATTCTCCCCGGAAAGCAGTGCCAATCGGCTTAATGCCAGAATAAACCACGCTCGGTTTTGGGGTTCCAATATTTCTGCTGCGTCATATGCCCAATGGTTGAAATATCTCCATTGAGAATAAATTGCAGACCCAAGCAGGGGGATGTCTGTGACATCATAAATGATTCTATTCAGAGCCTCATGGTTGTTTGCTGCCTGTCCATATTTCTCAGAAAAAGCGTGGCCACAGTCCATCTCAAAACCAAGAGCAGCACAATCATCAGCCATATAGTGGTCAACCAAATCTATGTAATTAATGTTCTGATCACGAAATTTATCGCACCATTTGACAGCAAAATTATGTATCTGTTTCATGTCTGGCACTGTGGTACACCTCCAATCCTTAATTATCGTTGTATCCGTTTCTGATGGTATCCAAGCATTTTTTCCAGTATTGCTCACGTTCCAGTATTTTTATCGGATCATACGATAAGCCAAAATACTCAAGCAATGTATATGTAAAATACTTTTCAAAATACTCGGAACCCTTTTGTTCATACAAAGCAATCAATTTCTTGTTTCCACCATGTTTGGAATCAAGGTAGTTACCCCATCTTTGAGCAACACCTTCTTCACCTGTGGCAGAACCTATATATAGTTTTCCAGTGTGAGTGTCTGTCAGGCAGTAAACCCCCGTTATTTTCTTCAATGCTTCATAATATGTAGGCAGTATTCTTCCGTTGAAAATATCCGCCAAACGATGATAAGGAAGATGTACCCTGTCATATCCTTCAAAGTTTTCGCCACTGTATAGGCACGACAATATTTCTTTTACACTCGCTTGTTCAAGATACTTACTGAGGTTGAATACATACCTTGAAAAAGTGTTACCTTTCCTGCATTTAATAATTAGTCTTCCAAACAACGGCACAAATCTCTCCAGCACATTTACCGTTGCCCACTCATCAGCGGGAACATCCACAATCTCTGCTGCGGAAATCAGCAACCATTCATCGTCAGTCATTCTTGCAAAGCTGAATACCCACTGTCCGGGATAAAAATTACGCTGTTTTCCATACCAACCCCAATAGGAACAGTCAGTACAAGTCCCAGACTTTTTTTCATCCTCACTGTGCTTAAGCCATCTATCAAGGAACGGCTGTCCGCCACTACCGGCTTGCATATTAAATTCGATTTTACTGTTTTCAATTTCTTCCTTAGTGAGATTTAAAACATTATTCAATGGCAAATCCATAATCTCACCCCTTTCAACTGTGGTTCTATCTTATACTCCAAAGAATGCTATCAATCTTCTTTATTTTTGATATTCCTTTGTAATCAGGCAACACTTGGTCAAACTCACTAATACATTCTTTTCCTTTTTCTGTTTCCAAAAAATCGGCATACCACTTTTCTATATCAGCATAAAGCATAATTGCATTCTTCATTTTTTCTTCCTTCGTTGTTCCAGTTAATTGCATATTCAGATTCTGAACAACGTAGCGATCCCATATCGGCTTTTCAGGAATTATTGTTGCCAGCATTTTACTCGAAAAAGACGGCTCGATATTTCCGGTACATTCATAAAGATATGTAATAATATTTTTGAAGGTTGGCTTGTCCGAATACCCGGAAATGCTTTATTTTAAGGCTATTTACACTATTTACTTCTGTAACTTTGACAGCAATACTACTGTCTCATTTTGTGTATCATTGTCCAAACTTAGTGTAAACTCTTTTTCTATAATCGGCAACTTAAATTCTATGGATTTCAGCCACTGACCATTCTCTTTGCGTTCTTCGTAAATCTGTACATTATCCACTAACTGTGACAGGAACTCTCGTTTCTCAGCTTTGTTCATTTGGGCATACAGCTTATCAAAGAAAATGAGTGCCTTGTAGATATTGTCGCCGGTAATCTTTTCTGCCAGCAGAGTGCGTTTCTTAGTTTTTGCAGATATAAGCAATTCCTCTGCTTCATCTATTTTATCATAAGTCTTGTACAAACGGTTCTCTAAATCTGTTTTTCTTCGCCGATAATATTTATCCTCATAATCAAGAGAATCAATATCTGACAAGATCGTATCTTTATTATGATATAGCTGTCTTAATTGTTTTTCGTAATTTGCTATTTCCTGATCTAATGCACTGGTGTCTACTTCCATATTTATCTTGCTGCGTATTAAATCTGAAAATTTAGGATTGCTAACCAGTTTACTGATCACCTCTGCAACAGAAGCATCCAGCATTTCCTCATGCACCTGTTTTTTATAATCACACTTATGACCTCTGGTCATATTCCGGTGTTTACAGCCATAATAATAAAAGTCCTTATAATTGCTTCCATCCTTGCGCTTCTTAATGGCCTTGTTGCCATACATTCCGGCACCGCAGACAGGACATTTTAAAATTCCAGATAAAAGATGTATCTTTTCTTTCTTATCACGATTGACCTTTTCGTACTTTTTAGCCTGTGCCGCAACCTTGACCTGTGCCTGCTCCCATACTTCTTCTGATACAAGAGCTTCATGTAAACCATCTACCAACAGATAATCGTCTTTCTCAACCTGCCTATACTCGTTCCTTGTACCATGAACCTTTTCTGTCCGTCTTCTGCCATAGGAGATTTTACCGCTATAAACCGGATTCTGTATAATCCTTCTGATAAGAGCAGCATCAAATAATGGATTTTTGCCATTCTGTCTGGCTATCTTATGGATTCCATGATTTTCTAAATACTTAGCAATTCCATTCGCTCCCAAATCTGTATTTACATATTGGTCAAATATCGTTCTGATAGCTATTGCCTCTTCCTCATTCACTACCAATTTTCCATCAATGAGAGCATATCCATATGGTGCAAAACCACCATTCCATTTACCTTCCCTGGCTTTCTGCATCCTGCCTTCCATTGTCTGAACACGAATGTTCTCACGTTCAATCTCTGCCACTGCTGACAGAACAGATATCATAAGTTTTCCGGCATCTTTAGATGAATCTATTCCATCCTCTACACAAATCAGATTCACACCAAAGTCCTGCATCACTTGTAATGTTGCAAGGACATCTGCCGCATTTCTTCCAAATCTGGAAAGCTTAAATACAAGGACATAAGACACTTCATCTTTTCCTGATTTGATATCATCCATCATTTGATTAAAGGCAATTCTTCCCTCTATTGACTTACCGGATTTTCCTGCATCCTCATACTCACCGGCAATTTCATATTCATTATAGTCACAAAAGGCTTTCATTTTTGTTTTCTGCGCATCTAGAGAATAGCCGTCTATCTGCATGGTTGTGGAAACGCGGGTATATAAATAAACTCTGATTTTTTCTTTCTTCAATTTACATATCACCTCACGGAAGCGCCGAAACCGCTGATAAATTAATACTGGCTAATGTATCCATCTGCTTAATTGCCAAATTTCTAAGCAATACGAGTCTTTCTGATTGAGATTTTCCCTGTTCAATTAAAATTGCATTATAGCTCTCCATATTTGCCAATACCAATAACTGATTTAAATTTGCATCGTCACGCACATTACCCTTTTTACTTGGATTGTTATTTTTCCATTGCTTTGCAGTTTGTCCAAATAAAGCAACATTTAAAAGATCTGCTTCACTGGCATACGTATAGGCAATCTGTTCCGGTGTTAGTTCTGGTGGAATCAAATTTTCTTTTACTGCATCTGTGTGAATACGATAGTTCACCTTTGATAATGCTCTGTTCAAATTCCAATCCAATGACAGGCGACTATTTTCGTCCTGTTTCAATCTGCGATAGTCTTTCATAATATACAGTTGAAATTCTGGAGAAATCCATGTTGCAAATGCCATAGCAATATCACTATGTGCATAAGTTCCTCCACCATACCTGCCTGCTTTCGACACTATTCCAATAGCATTTGTCTGTTCAATCCATTTGGTCGGTGTCATAACAAATCTGTTTAATCCCGCCTCACTTCTAACCGCCTCGAATTGCACACGGTTAAAATCCGGATTGTGAAGTTCTTCCCAGACCGCCAAAAACTCAACTGTATTCCTGTTTCGCATCCAGTTCTGAATGACAAATCTTGGATCATTATCATTTCTGTATTTTGCGATATCTGTCAACGAAATATATTCATTTTCAAAATCCTTCGTGTAAATTCCAATATCAATCCCCTTTGCATGAATAATTTCTCTAACTATTTTATTTGCCATCTCTATTCCTCCACAATGCTTTCCATCTGCTCCAGTTTCTTCAATGCCTTCATATATGCCATCAATCTTTTATACTGATCATCTCCAAGACTGTGAATCTGCTTTAATATCTTAATATCCGACCTGGTAACTTCATAATCCATATCTGCATCTTTATATTCCGGATCAATTCCTTTACCCGTCAAAAGCTGTTCCGGTGTAATATCCAATGCGTCACATATGGATAACAGACAGTCTGCTTTTGGATTCGTCTTTTTCTTTTTCCAATCACTAATGTTGCTTGTTGCAATCCCGGTTCTTCTCGACAATTCCAATTGACTCATGTTCTTCTGCTCCATTATGTAAAAAATTCTTTCACTGATAATCATGTGTGTTCCTCCGTTATATTTTATATCCGTATTTATTGTTTTTATTTCCGTTTATACGGTTATTCTATCATGCCGCAGCATTTCTTTCAATAGGAATGATAATCCTTCTGAATTTCTCAATATTTTCTGTTTTATATAATTCCTTGTACAACTGTTTTATTCTCTTCATGCGAAGATAACAATCCGGATTCGGTAATTGATCCAATCCCATTGCGTCTGCATACTTTGCCACCATTTCTCCAATGAAATTCGCCAAATCACTCCATGCATCTCTTTCTTTTATAACTACTTTATTTTTAACCATAATTGAAATCCTTTTAGAAATAGTTGTTCTCAGATTTTCTACAAAATTAGAAAAAGCCCAAACCACAAGGGTTTGAGCTCCATTTGTACATTCGTATTTTCTTCTTTTGGGTATAAAATCTCCGCTGTTAAATATAGAATATTTGTTCGTTTTTGTCAAGTCTTACTTGCAATTTTTCTCTTTCTTCTTCGGCAATTCTTCCCACATGCTCTCAACCAATTCACACAGAAACTGCCGATTATCCACATCATCAACCAGAATCATTTTTTTCGCACCATCATATGGCGGTTCCATCTCAGCATCCGGCATCATTTTCACCGCCATCGGAACCGGCTTTACCAAAAGTCTGTCATCATATATTCCACCAAAAACCTTTCCACGGTAATAAAGAATGAATTCTCCCATCATTTCCCGACTGCTGATTTCATCCAGTCCTGATAATTGTTCCAAAACAAAATCCAAATATGCCTTTGTTGATGCCATATCTTTTTCCTTCTATTCCCCCATAGTCTTTATTGGATGCCTGACCACAGTCTTCAGTTTCTCAGGTGCCACTCTCCGTGCATCGCTCAAATAGATTTCGTGGTGCATTCTCTGATCAGTGATATCCAGTGCATATCCTTGTTCTTCCATAAATCTGTGCATTGCATCTACCGTAGCAGGCTCATCGTCATACGCTCCGATATGCATACACTGTACACATAAGCCCTCCTCATAGGAAAAAAACTCAACCTTAGAAAAATCCTGTTTTTTCTTTGCCGTAGCTTTCCTGACAGCCCAGTCGAAATCTTCCCTGGTAATAAAATCTGGCAAGCGAATAACAGAAATCCACTTAAAATCTTCCTTGCGCGCATAATCAATTCCGGACACACCTTCTTGCCACCAAAATCCCTCTAATGGCGGCACCACATAATCGAAATATCCGTCAATCTGATGGTCTTCCCTTTTACTCATTTTTATCGTAAATGCAATTCCGTACAGAAGTCCGATAGCCTGCTTATATTCTCCATCTGCATCATTTGGATTGCCGCTTCCCCTTACCGCTATATAGTTCATTTTCGGAACAGTTACGATAGACGGTGTGCCTTTCGGCATATAAAATTCTTTATATTCCTTCTTGTAGTCAAAAGCCATATCCTTTACACCCCCTCTAAATTCTTCTCTTCGTAAGGCTTATTCCAGGAACCCAGCTCTATCAGATTTCCTTCCGGATCAGCAATATAGCAGGTTCTCTGTCCCCAAGGTTCAAGTTCCGGTTCAAGCACAGATGTTGCACCGTTTTCCACAGCCTTCTTGTATGCTTCATCCACCTCTTCAAAAGTATCAACATATAGTGTTATTTCGAAATGACCATTCAGACCCTTGATATACTCATATCGCCGGTTTGTCATCTTCTCAAAATCGTTCCGTCCATACAGTAAAAAAAGTGTTCCGTCTTTCACAAGATAAACATTGGAAGTATTCTCTTCTTCCTTAATTTCAAATCCGAGAACATTCTTGTAAAAACGAATCATCTTTGCCATATCATCAACAAACAACCCAAAACCGTCTAATCTCATTTTCCTAATCCTCCATAGATTTTTATTATTTCCTCTGCATTCCTGCAAATAATGTCCCGCACTTCTTCCGGCTCAAGCACCTCTACTTTTGCTCCAAATGTCATAAGCCATGTCACAAGGTTTTCCATATCCGTATAGTCTGCTGAAAAGAGCAGCCTTCCATCGTCTGTTTCTGTAAAGCAGTTCGGTCCAAATTCTTCAACCAGCCGCCACTTCATATTCGGTGTGAAAAGAGCTTTTACCTTTATCCCACCCGGAAATATCTTCTCATTTGACAAATCCGGCATTGGTACATCTCTGCACAGAAATCCACGGTCTGTTTCAACAACACAATCCATACGGTTCAGTTTGAACAGCCTGTAATTTTTACGTTCTAAACACCACCCCCATACATACCAGCTCGACCACTGGAAAACCAGATAATATGGTTCTACCCTTTGGTTGCTCTCTCCAGATGGAGCATAATACATGAACTGTATGGTATGCCTGTTTTCTATTGCATTTTGGATTACCTCAATTTTCGGAGCAAGAGAGCCTTTATACCATGAAGACAAATCAATCAGCATAGAGTCTCTTCCACTAATAAACTCTGATGATCCAGTCTGGATTTTCTCCATCAGCTGACCGTAGTATCGGTTCCCACTCACACTGTCAAGGCTCCTCAGCCCCGCAAGAATCATCTGCATATCTTTGGATGTCAGAATTGTCCTATCCATACGGTATCCGTCCATAATACTAATACCGCCACCGGTCCCCTGTGCCGTCCTTATTGGAATACCTGCTTTGCAAAGGGCTTCTATATCCCGATTTATTGTCCTGCGAGATACCTCAAATTTTTCTGCCAGTTCAGGAGCCGTTGTCTTTTCTTCCTGCAGTAAGATTGACAATATCCCAATAAGCCTATCTATCTTCATAGTTCCCACACTCCATACATATCATATCTAACACAACACGACAACTATATGTCATGTTTATTATATCCACGAAAAATTTTTCTGTAAACAAAAAGCCTACAAACCCTTTTTCTGCATAATAAAAGCGCCTTGAATATTTTCAAAGACGCTCAATCTAATACTAACTTTTCATTTCTACACTATCTGACACAATTTTCCGTTTTCTATACCAACAAGCAATAATTCTAATGTCTGCGGATTTGTATTTCTATATTTCAAATGATAAAATATAGCCGAAACATTTTTGGCTAGTTTACCTTCTTCACCTTCTTTTATCTTCATATTAGAAGCAAAGAAACCTACTGCCTGAAGCAATAACGATAAAGCAAACTTTTCATTAATGTATATATATTCCTCTCCTGCATTTTCAAGTAATTGAAATGGTTTTCTCTTTATTATCCACGATGCAGTATATGATATCAGCTTAATATAATTCACCAAATCAATATCATGAAAATGCTTAAGTCTAACAATATCCACCAGAATATCAATTAAACAATTAGCAAAAATATCATCATTGAAATATACTCTTCCCTCTAATTCATTTTCCTCATAAAATTTTTCTGCAAGACTATGAACTAATAGACCAACATTGTAAATATATTCATTTGTAAAGTTCTCGTTTAGTTCTTCTTGTATCGTTTTGCTCTTTTTTTCTTCCATGTATAAAGCCTCGTTACTTGTCTATATTTTTTTCAACATATTTTTTAAGGTGTCCGACATAAGATTTAATTTCTGAAAATCCTCCGCCCGTCTTATTTTTCCAATGATATCTGCTTTAAGTTCTTCATCTTCACATTTTGAAATACGATCAATTATGTAGTTATATACATCATTATCGCAAATCATTCCATTAGTAGACATTTCCTCAAAGCCTTTGATATAGCTATTAATAAATGTACCCATCTCATCGGCCATACCAGCCGCTCTATTCATAATAGAAAGATATCCATTCATCATTTCATTGCCAATATTATAAGGATAACGGATTTTATGATCTACTTCGCTCCATGCTTCTTCAAAAAGAGTTCTAACCTGAATCTCCAATCCAGCCCCATCTTCATGACGAATTACATAGTGAACAGATCTATATGGACGCTCTTCTTTAATTTTTATTATCCCATCATAAAGATGGCGGTCATCGCCTTTTCTTATATAAGCAAATGGGTCTTCAACAAACCGTTTACTATACTTTTCTGACAAGAAAGTATGGACTTCTCTCCAATCTTCTTTAAACAATAACAATATACGAAGTCCCATCAAATCTGTTATATACTCTTTATAATTATTTACTGTGATAGCATTTCCTTCAGCAACATATTTCCCATTTTTACGAATAATTTTCTCTACCAAATGCTCTGTATCTTTTACTCTAAAACTCAAAGAATGAACACTCGAACACTGCTGTATTGCTAATGCATACGCTTGAACAGTATTCAAGTGTTCATTCCTATGAACTTCAAAATCATCAGCAATCTCTCTAAGTGTTTCCCACGACAAGAGAGACTCTCTAAACCGATCCTGAGAAATATTATATTTAACAAGGAAATGCTGTCGATCTTCTTCAGATTCAAACATCATAACCACCCTTTACTTTGTTGCAACATTAAAAATTTCAGATTTAATAAGATTAGTATATGACTCTACCTGTTTTCCAACAAATTCCATTGTAAGTTCAGGACCTTTATTAGGCTGATTGTCTTTGTTAAAACCATTTGTATTTAATTTTTCCATGAAAGAATCCATAAATGTTTTAGCCTTTGTCATCCTTCCTCACCTCTCTCAACTGAAATTCTGTCCATAATACTACAACAAATTATATTTGTCAATAGTGAAATATAGCTCCTATATATTATCATAACGGCACATAAAATGCAATATTTTTTACAGAAGTCGGTGTAATTCTAACCACCACATCCATTGTAACACTCTTATCATTTCATTTCTATTATTATTTTCGTCAAATATGAAAAAAATAATAACACAATATTGAAAATCATCTCCCTTCTTCCATTTCGCGATTTTGCACAGAAGAGAGGGCCGGTCTTGAAGCCTAAGAGATGTAAAGATTCAGATGTCACCTACCCTCGCTCTCAAAGCTTGTACTCCACATATCCGTCTTCCGTCATCGACTTTACATTATGATGACGCTCACATAAAGGTTGCCAGTTCCTACGCCCCCAGAAGAATTTCTGGTCTCCACAATGAGGTTTAATGTGATCCACGACTGTAGCTTTCGCGAGATGTCCTTCCTCATAACATTTCACACAGAATGGACTGCTATCTAAAAACTTCCTTCTCTCACGCTGCCACTTGGCCCCATACCCCCGCTCACTTGCATAGGCTCTGTCACTCTTATGTAATTTCTTGTGCTCGTCACAATACATCTGACCGTGCGTAATAAATGCTGCATAGTCAGGATGTTTACACGGTATGTTACTCCTATAAGGCATGCCGATATTCCCACTTTAAGAACCCCTAAAAAAAGAGCCGAGCAACCGTTCTGATTCCTCATTCTATACGCTTCCGGAGTACAGTAATCTGTGTGAGGAAAGGAGGAATATCAATGTTTGATAAGCCATTACTTTCCATCAAGGATTATGAAATCTGCAATAAGCTGAAAAAGCATGCGTTTTCTAGAAATTTCCCGATTACTCTATAATCTTTTTACAATAATAATATCACTATCTTACTTTAAAAAAGAGAAATAATGCACTATTTCACATTTTTTACGAAACTTTATATCATCTGAAAAAAACTCAACGCTTCTGCAATAGCCTCTTCCTTCTCCTTTGGACACTTAGGCTGTCTGGCATCATCAGATTTAGGTTTATTGTAATTCTCACGCTCTATAATCCCGTACTTAGCCTTAACCTGTGCAATATACAGATTAGACACCTTCATACCATCATAATGCTGTGCCACGTATTTTCTAATCTCCTCGTATGTAGCCTTACTCTCCGCAGATGTCAAATCCAGTTCGTCCATATCCAGTCTCACATTCACATGATGCTTTGCTTCATGAAGTTTGGACAATAAACATACCATCTCCACATGCGTCCGCTTCTTCTTGGGTAAGCTGTCCAGTTTTAACAGCATCAGAAATTGCCTCATTCAATTCTTCAACTGTTGAGCAATTTCCAATGTGTACCTTTTGACCATTATCTGTTATAACGTCAACGCTATAATCGGAAACCACATCGTCGGTAGGTGGAATCATGGAGTAGGTATCGCCGTCACCGTCGTCTTTGGAATACAATACTCCCTTTTTGATACTTTCCAGAGTTTCCTTATAGCTGTCCATCATAGCATCTACGCTTTCCTGCGTAAATTCGTGGAATACGCCTTGCCCATCATACCAACCATCTCCGGTTCCAATCAAAGATTCCATTTCTTTTTTCTGTTCGTTCATCCACGCTTCGTATTCATCGGCTGTCCACCACTGCACATCCGGTGCCGCATTGTTCTTCTCATAATCTGCCTCGGCAACCCAATTTTTACCGTCAACGCTGATTTGTCCACCGGATGTATCCTGATAGAGAATATCTGTGCCGGATGTATTTCCCGTTTCGGATGTTGAAACCTTTGGTGTGTCCGAAGCCAATGCACTTGCATAAGTAACCCCTGCAATGCTTAAACAGATTGCACCGCACAAGCCTATTGCCAAAATTTTTTTGTTCTTCATAGATAAGACCTCGCTTTCTAAAAATTATAGCTGCCCTCTTGAGGACAGCTATAATATAACAAAGCAACTTGGATATAGTTTGCATGGATTATGGATTTTAGATGGAGTTGTCTACCGGCTGCTTACAAGGCAATTCAAACCAAAACAGTACACCATTGTTTATATTTGAAATGCCGTAATTTGCTCGGTGCATTTCCATGACTTTACGAACAATATAAAGCCCTAATCCGGTTCCGCCTGTATTGCGGTTACGAGATGTATCTGCCCGATAGAAGGCTTCAAACAAATGTGGAATAGCATCGTCAGGCACACGGACACCTGTGTTTTCAATTTCACCGCGAATCGTACCATGCGTTTCGGACAAAGATATACGAATCAATTCACCACTTGGAGAATAGCGAATTGCGTTTACCAATATATTTTGAATTGCCCGTTCCATCTGTGCTTGTTCCACTTCACAATAAAGGCGGGTAGGAATATTTGCTTCAAGGTGCTGTTTCTTTTCTTCCAATAAATCTGCTACTGTGGCAATCTGTACCCGAAGTATTTCCGCAAAATCAACGGTTTTATATTCAGTTTTTTGAGTTCCCTCCGCTTTGGAAAGATACAGCAGTTCTTTTACCAACTTCTCCATCCTATCAACAACGGCAAGCGAACGCTCCATGTACTCTATGTGATTTTCATAGCCGCTGACTCCGTTCAGCATCCCCGCCAAATGTCCTTTCAAAATGGTTAGTGGTGTTTTCAGTTCATGGGATGCTGCCGAGAAAAAGTCTACCCGCTGTCTTTCTAACTCCTGTTCCTTTTCAATATCTGTTTTGAGCTGTTGATTGGCAGCTTGAAGGTCGTTCAATGCAGTAGATAGCGAAGCAGATAATGAATTTAGATTTTGTGCCAAGCAACCTAATTCATCTTCTCGTCCTGTACTACATTGACCGGAAAAATCCAGTTCCGCCATTCGCTTTGAAATCTTGCTCAGTCGCACAATAGGTCGAGTGATGTACCGTGTATAGAGCCATGCACAAAGGAGAGAAAGCAGAAAGACCATTAGGATGACATACGGAAGTATAGACAACAATACCTTTGTTGCCTGCTGTACAACGAACAAATCCGTTTGAACTGCCAATGTATAAGCAGTACCGTTTTTCAATGTGAACGGGTAAAAATTTGTCGTAGTTTTCCCAGATGGTTGCATATCTATGAACGATTCATCTTCATCGAATGTAACTGTGTAATCTGCCGAAGTAGTAGAGGTTTCCATTGATGCCTCGTCGGGATATATCATACGACCGTTACTATCCTCAATCCAAAAAGCGGCATTTGTTTCCTTTGAAAAATTAGATATATCATTTTCGCAATCAGATATATTGTCAAAGGCTGTCATTTGCTCAACAAGGTGCATAGCGGCTTTCTCCGTAGCCGCATTTATCAAATTGGAGTATGTCGTAGGTAACAGTTTTGAAATGAAAAAATATGTTCCGCCGCAAGCTGCACCCAGTAGAAGAAATGTAATTATAAAAATCTTGACGGATAACCGTTGCTTAATGTACTTTGTCAATTCTGTATCCCACCCCTCTGATTGTTTTGATATAGTCAGCATTCAGCTTTTTGCGAATGTTCTTTATATGACTGTCAACGATCCGATCTTCGACCTCCAAATCCTCCGCCCACAATCGGTCAAGCAGCATTTGCCGAGTAAAAACCTTTCCCTGATTTTCAAGCATAAGCCTAAGAAGCACAAACTCTTTGCTGGTCAAAACAACCTCGTTTCCGTCTTGATACACATGAAATCCATCAACATCCATATTCAACTCTTTATAAGTAAGCAGGTATGGATTTTGATTTTCCGTAGTCCTACGGCGAAGAATAGCCGCAATCTTGCATAGCAGAATTTTGGGCGAAAAGGGCTTTGGAATGTAATCATCAATCTGCTGTTCAAAACCCTTCAACTGGTTTTCTTCATCCGAAAGCGCAGTAAGCATAATAATAGGGACTTGCGACCTTTTGCGAATAACCTCACATACACCATAACCATCAATTTTCGGAAGCATAATGTCTAACAATATAAGATTGATTGTATCGTCAAACATCGCTATCCCAGCCACGCCGTCAGAAGCAACAACAACTTCATACCCTGCATCAATAAGATGGTTTTTCAGTATATCTTGAATATCAGCATCATCTTCAACAATTAAAATTTTCTGCATTATTCCACCTCCAAGCCCATAGTGTATCATATTTTTTTGAATTTCCGATGAAGTACACTATTCTTTCTTACCCCCGAAAGACTTCCTACGTCCATCAATAGGCTTTTCCGCATCTCTTGGTATCAGCCACATGTATCCAAGTTTAGAAGTACCCGGGATTCGATTCTCTTTGCAAAGTATCTGCACTCGTCTTTCTGAAATGCCCCATTTTTTTGCTGCCTGTGGTGCGGACATATATTCCATAGCTCCGTCTATCCTTTCTCATATGGTTTTTGCATGATTATACTCGGATAACCGAACAATAGCAAAACATGAATTGTGAGTTAGGGCAACTATGTAAATGTATCACAATTTTATAGCACTGATTGTCAAGGTAGTTATCAGGAAACTTACCACATTGGTCCCAAAGAATAGCAGTCTAATCAAAATGAGTCTACTTGGAAAAAACAGCTTAGAAGAGAGAGACATCAATTTTTGTATCAAGTCAGCTTCCACATACGAAGATTGCTACACAAATCTATAATGAAGTTGCTTCTCTCTCCGAACTGAAACATCAGATTACTGTAAAAAACGAAGCCGAATAATCTGCCAAACAGAGCGTTATAAAACCGGAACACCGCGAGAAATACCTCTCAGAAATCATCAAATATGCTGAGTAGTATAAAAATAACTGATCCTACCATATTGCCACAAAAAGTCAAAGAAACCAGACGCATATTTCCGCTGACACGGAAGTCAGATTATTCTATATAACAAAGTCAGCACGCAAACAACAACCGATAAAAATTTCATTTTATAATGAAATAGGCAGCTAATCTTCTTAGCTGCCTACCCGCCAATGGAATATTTGGATTCAGGCATTACCCATGCCTTCCTACGGTCATTCTTATTATATTCTCAAACAAATTTACTATTCCTATAAAAACAGTATTTTATCATATAATTCTTTCCAATTTGCCGGTAACACATTCATCTTATATATATCAATTTTTGTTTTTGAAATAAGTTTTTCCAGTTCCCTTGCCAACATATCAGCATCTTTTTGTGGTAATATTTTCTTCAATGCATATAATCGTGAATAAAGATTTGTATTATCCGGAAGCACATCTGCACTATCCCTATTATCTGGAATTACCACAGAGGAAGTCATACCAACCACCATAGAATGATGGGCACAATAATTTCTTAAATTTCTAACGGCATCTAACCATGTGTCCATCTGCTTTGTTACTTCTTTTTTATAGTTATTTTGTGAATACGTGTAATTTAATGCCTCTTTTCTCAGATCACCTCGCAGGTATGAATAAATCATCACCATTGTTCCCATTTCAAAATAAGAAAATGCTGCCCATACAGGTAATACATTGTTTTGGCGAGTTCCCCCTTTACGGTACTCCCTTAGTTCTGGATGTTTTACAACATCTCGTCTGAGTTTTTCCTCATCATTTGTTAAATTGGCAAAAAATTTCGTATTAAAAAAAGTTATATTTCTATTTCTGGTCTTTTTATCTTTCTCGCTCTTAGTAGGTGTGTAGTATTGTCTATCCAAATAAAAGCCTGCATCTCCGGTCTTTAACGAAACAGCATTGGCAATCGCACTTTTAAAACGAACCTCTGCTTTCTTACAATACTTAAATAATAATAACCTTAATTGCACATCAAAATCATATAGTTCAAAGAAAACTTTTGAATCCGCCTTACTTCCAAACGCATTGACTTGTGTCAAAAGAAATTTTCCATAACGGCTTGCTCTGAAATAACCTGCATAACCAAGAAATTCTCTCATCTTTTTTCTCTGACGAAAAGTGATATATTTTTTCATTAATACAACCTGGGATTCTAAATCCATTGGTAACTCAGTATTCGGCATTTGCAGCACCCTCTTTCATAGTAAAAAAAAAGAATGGATATACCATTCTTAATCCCGCCAATGGAATATTTGGATTCGGGCATTACCCATGCCTTCCTACGGTCTATGATTATATTAACACATGCCATTTAAAATATCAACAATTTATTCAAAAAATCCCTTATGTATCCGGACTGTCCTTCTCTTTTTTTCTGTAAATCGGCTTATATATAAATCAATCATTTTTAGAGCAAGTTTCGCAATGTAGCACAATAACCCCTTCCGGGGTTACTGGCCACTTGCAACTTGATGGGGATTTCGTTTCCCCATACCCTCGACCGCAATCAAAGATATGCGTATTGGTTCCCATTTACATGGTCACAGCGTGATGATTCTTCATCACTTGCTTTCACAGCAAGCTGTAAAATTTTCTCTTTCCCGTGCGGAACCTTTATGTAGAAAGGAGCATTGAATGACAAGACCCAAAAAAGATGAATCGCTTACCAAGAACAAAGACGTTCACCTGCGTATGAGCGAAACGGAATATGAGATTCTTTTGGAAAGATCCACTGCATCCAACATGACTGTTTCTAATTTTATACGCAATGCTTTGGATAGGCAGAATGTTATTATCAAATATGAAATTACTGCAGATGTTCCAGACATAAAAAAGCTGATTGGTGAATTGGGTAAGATAGGAAGCAACCTTAATTAGATTGCCCGATATTTTAATCAAGGTGGAATTATCTCCTCAGAAATGAGAACAGAGATAAAAAAATCTCTCCGGGATATTTATGAAATGAAATATGAAGTGATGAGAATGGCAGGTGATTTCCGTGGCAGTGATTAAACATATCGCAAGCAAAAATGCTGACTATGGAGAATCTGAACGGTATCTCATCTTTCAGCATAATGAATACACCCAAAAGCCAATCCTCGATGATGAGGGGCATATGATATTACGAGATGAATATTACCTGGATGGTCTGAACTGTGATCCGTTTACTTTTGCATCTGAATGTCAGGAACTAAACAGCTACTACCATAAAAATAAAAATTTCAATGAGATCAAGTCTCATCATTACATTATCAGCTTTGACTCAAAAGACAAAGAGGAATGTGGACTGACTGGTGAACGGGCACAACAGCTTGGACTAACTTTTGCAAAGAAGAACTTTCCCAGCCATCAGGCTTTAGTCTGTACTCATACAGACGGTCATAATGAAAGCGGCAATATCCATGTGCATATTGTAATCAACAGCCTTCGGAAATATGGTGTACCCCAAGAACCCTATATGGAATTTGACTGTGAATCAAAAGCCGGATATAAACACCACCTAAGCACAGCCTACCTTGCTCACTTAAAACAAGATGTTATGGACATGTGTCAGAAAGAGGGCCTGCATCAAGTTGATTTGCTCTCTCCTGCTGAAAGAAAAATCACGGAAAAAGAATACTGGGCACAGCGTCGTGGACAGGAAACACTTGATAAGCTCAACCAGAAAATGCTTGAAGATGGTATCACACCAAAAGAGACTCGCTATCAAACAGAGAAACAGTTTCTCCGGGATGCTATTGATGATGCTGCAAGCACCGCCAAGTCACCAGAAGAGTTTGCACAAATCCTCGATAAAAAATATCATATCATCTTCAAGCTCAGCAGAAACCGGTACAGCTATCTTCATCCAGGCAGAAAAAAATATATCACTGGACGAAATCTCGGAACACGATATGAAGAGGATTTTCTATTACAGACATTTAAGGAAAATGCAAAATCACTCTCTGATAGGAAAATGAAAATTGAAGAACCACAAGTTCCAAATACTACAAAAGATTTGCAGGCAACACTTGCTCCTGATACTTCCGATATTCCTGTACCGTTCATTTTCATCAAATCAGATCTCCGACTTGTGATAGATTTACAGACCTGTATCAAAGCACAGCAGAGTGAAGCCTATGCTCAAAAAGTCAAACTCTCCAATTTGAAACAGATGGCTCAGACTGTTGCCTATATCCAGGAACATGGATACAACTCTCTTGAAGATTTCCATACCGCACTTGACCAGGCATCCGATCAGACCAGTGCCATCAGAAAATCATTAAAGGATACAGTGCAGCAACTTAAAAATATAAACGAGCAAATACATTTTACCGGACAGTACCTTGCATACAAAAACGTATATACCGACTACCGTAAAAGCCGCAATAAGGATAAATTCTATGAAGAACACCGGGCAGAACTTTCTCTTCATGATACAGCTCTCCGGACACGGAAAGAAAAATCCAGTGGAAATAAGCTGCCTTCCATGAAAGCCCTCTATGCCGAAAAAGACCGGCTTATTGAATTGCGAGATATGCAACGGGAAGATTTTTCTAACCGCCGGGATTATGAACGGGAGCTTCGTACCGTTTCCGCTAATATTGACATTATCCTTGGAAAGAGGCACGAGCAGGAACAGCTGATTAAGAAAGAACAGAATTTATAAATTTTCCTGTTTTCATACTTTCCAAAAAGAGGTATTATTATAGAAAAATGCAGGAGGTATTTAAATGAAAGCACATAAATATTGGTCACTTGGTGCATTGGCAGCCATGATTGGAACCTTTTATACCGGCTATAAAAACATGAAAACAGCTCACAAATATTTTGCTTGCAGCTCTCTTCTCTGTATGATTATGGCTATCTACTCTGGGCATAAAATGATTTCTGGTAAATCCAGAAAAAAGAAAGATTCTGTTTCTGAAGAATCTGAGAAGTAATTGGAAATATCGAAACGTCACATATTATTTGCTTGATGGACTGAAATAAATTCCTCCATCAAGCAATTTTTACTCTTGTTTATAATTCTATTTCATTTATATTATACTTCCTACAGTGTTAGGCTAATCCCTCTATGAAATTTAACATATTATATTCTTTTCCATTTTCCCAATCACAAAAAAATCCATTCGGTTCTGTCATTGGATATACTTTTAAACAATTTGTTAATTTAACTAATATGCAAGTAGTAAAACCATAAAAATTTACCATCGCACAATATTCCTCTTCTATTTGAAAACAAATTACAGAATGAATATGCTCACCATATTTGTCTGTATAATGAATACACCCAAATGTTTTCGTGAGATTTTCCGGACATAAATGTACATAATTATTTATATTTTCTCCAGATATAATTGCCTCTCGTATTTCATCAAAACATTCATTTAACATAAATTCTTTTCCATTTAAATGCGTTGATACATTAAATGCAACCTTGGCACAAAAGCGAAAAAATTTGTTCATATCCATTTTATATTTAATTTTAAATTCTGGTTGTTTTCTTATAATTTTATGTTCTTCGGATTCATCTACCATAAAATTTTTATTCTTAATTTTACTGATAGATTCCGTTATTTCTTGTTCAATTACATTTTTATCTAACATCGAATTATAAGCTAAGAACCATCTTCCATTATGATTGCCTAAAATTTTTTGATTTTCCGGTATTCTTGAATCTGAAATATAAACAGCTTTTTTTATATCTATTTTCTTTAAATCTTTAAAAAATTGATCTACATATTTCTTTAAATCACCTTCTCGCTCTGCATCAATAGCCATTGTTAATTTATTGCCATCTGTATCTGTTTCCAAAAAGCACTGCATAATTTGTTTTGGTTTTCCCAGTAATATATAACCTAATGATACTTTTCCATCTGGAGCACACATCACACTTACCTTTGCATTTCCTGATTTCTTAGGATTTTTACTTCCTCTTTTCCCTGGACCTAAAAACATTCTATTAATGTTTATAAAAGATTCCATTGATACATGTTTTTCAATTCCTGAAAATAACTCGTTTGCCTGATCTGACACTACTCCTTGATCTAACATTTTCTTGCCACCCAAAAAAGCTGGAATTATATGTTCCTGTTTCTCAAATCTTAGACCTTCTGCATCTTTATAATAAACACACATATTTTCTAAAGTATTTTTTTCCATAACACGCCTCCGGTACTTTTTCAAATATTTTGTACTCCTTTTTCAACTTAGTTTTTCTGCTCTCACTTTACATAAATCAAACAAAAAATTTATCCGATCAATAACAGATAATGCTGTTATCGACATCAAAAAACCTTTATTATACATATCAGATTTTTCTCTTAAATACCTTAACATATTAATATTTTCAATCTGCGTCTTATTCAAATTTTCAACATCTTTTCTGATTGCATTATTATCCTTATTGTTAATATAAATCAGCAGCTTTCCCCATATACCTGCTATTACATCCGAAACTTGGATTAACACATTCGATGTTGAATCAACATACTCCATATTATTTAACTGCTCCCCAAGATACGTTGGCACAGAATCTTTTTCAGTTGCCTGAATCTCTGTCTCTATGTCATATGTATGCATTGCATTATAATACTTTCTCGGACCGTCGTAATAAAATGTTTCAAAACTTTCTTGCATTACATAGTCTGTATTTCCTTCAAGAAATACTAATTCATCACTCTGTTCTGCACGTTTTATCATTCCTGTAATAAACTTTTCTTCCATTGTTTGCTCACATCTCATCGGGAATAATCGCAGTAATTCTGAAATAAACCCAGATATTTTATCTTTCTTTATATTCGGAAATTCATATCGAAACATTATATTTTGCAGCTCCTTTTCTTTTCCATGCAACATTTCATAAAATGTATTCTTTATAGAAAAATAATTAAAGCCCATTTCATCAATTTCTCCTGGAGACATTATAGAATCTATGATTTCAACTATTGCGTAATATAAATTATTTACATGAGTATAATGTATAAATAACCCTTTTTCATTTATCCACTGAAACAAGTACCCCATATTATTAATTTTCTGCAGTTTACTATAAAATATTTTGCATTTTGGAAAAAAGCAAAAAAATAATATACAGTTGACAATTCATCAACGTAAAGAGTCCATTATCTGAACAAGTAGTGGACTTCTTTTCTAACTTTAAAAAAATTACTTTAAAAAAATTTTAAATTTTTTGTTACTATCCGGAATTTTTTACGATATATAATATGAGTAGAGAATTTCTTTTCTGCATTGGTAATGTGAATGATTTATAGGAAGTACAAGAGCAGAAATCAAGCTCCATGAAATGCGTTTTCAGAGTTTTTGCAAAAATACACCAAAAGAAATCAGCGAGCAGGCACAAAAACTAGATTATAAATAAAAATATGATACCATTGCCAGCAAAAATAAATTTAGCAAGTCGGAACTTGGAGGAATGAAAATTGATTAACAATTTAATGTATATTGAACTTAAAACCGGATATTCTGATGATGGACCAGCATGGATTGGATATGTCAAAACTTCCAAAAGTAAGAAAACCATTTATTTTAACGATCATGCTTTTCAAAAGAATATTGGTGACTATTCAAACTATATAGATATTGAAAATGGTGATGAATATTGGATTTCTGGATTAAAAAAAGGAGAAAGTAATCGCCATTGGGACGGACATGGAAAAATTATAATTGACCGCAGAGCTGTTGCTGAATATCTTTTACTAATCGGAGAAAAAGAACTTCCATTAAATTTGTTCAAAGTAGCTGACATTGAAGATAGATTCCCTGTGGAGAGGGTAAATGAATTATTGAATGAAAAGAAATAGAAATTCCTGTTTGCAGAAGAATTACGCAAAGTAAAAAATCAAAATATAAACGGAGGTGAGCATATTTGAAAAAATACAAAAACACTTCAAGAGACATTTCTTAATGAATCTGATATACTGTAAACACTAGGGCAACTGCAAAATCACTATGCAGTTGCCCTGTTTTATCTACTCTGCCGCTTTCTCAAGTTGTTTTTTCATAAAATTCATCCAGGAAATCCCGTCAGTATTTTTATATCTTGAATACGAAAATCCAGTATTTTTATAATATATACCTTTCATATCATCGAGAATAGTTTTTGCACTTACGTACCAACCTTGAATCCTTCGACGAAACCTTGGTTAAACGCTGGCTCAAGCAAATCACCGTCTGGGAAGACCACTTCACAGTGGAGCTCAAGTCCGGACTTAAAATTGACATTGAAGGTTAACGCCTAAAAATCACAAAGGCTCCTCACCACTGGAATTCAATCCGGTGATGGGGAGTCTTTATCATTTTAATCCTTATCCCAACGATTAGCATCTGTCCAACGGAAGTTTGGGTCTTTATTCCTTCGTGGGTCATTTTCCCATTCTTCAGCTACACGTTTACTTATTTCTTTATTAAGACGATTCATTTTGGGAGTTTTTTCACCAGTTCCACCATTGAATCCGTTCTTAATCCAATCCTGTCTTTCTTCTTCATAAGCATCTGATAACTCCTCAGGAGAAGCTCCTTCAACCCATTTTTCAAATTCACTTTTAAATAAATTACCAAAAAATCCCATATTTATCCTCCTTACTATGCAGCTTCAGCAAATATACGTCTCTGTACCTTAAGATAAGATTGCAGATTCTTGATAACATCTTTTTCTTCTTCTAAGTCGTCTGAAGCTATTTCTATTTCATTATCACTTGCCAGCTTTAGGGTATATTCATAGATTCGTCCTACTAATACATCAAGTTCTTCTGATGTAAGCTGAATACTGATTTTTGAATAATTTTTATCCGCTTTCAACGCATCCAAAGAGCTCATTAGATTATTAATCTTATCAATATCCATCTCACCCTTACGAATTGCATCAATATATCTCTTCAAGCTAGTTCTAAATTCTGTTACGACCTTTGGTTCATGGTTTTTTACTTTATTATAAATCCAAGCACCAGCGCCAACAGCTGCTGCACCTGCTCTGCTGCTGGTAGGTCAATCGGCTTTAAGTGTTTGACAATCTGGCCTTTATTGGGTCCTGTTGCCCATCTTACCACACTACCAATTCTTCGATAAATGCCTGTTGCTAATCCTGTCGCTATATCATCAGGAATGAAAAATGCATCTTGCGCTATAGCCATAAAATACCTCCCTTTTGTATTCTATAATAGGCCTTGTAAATTTCGCGAATTATTTTAATACCAATCCAAACTTGCCCTCATTCAGCCTCATATTCTGCTTTTATCTCACTTTGATAATCTGCGATAGCGTCAAGCATTGAATCGCAACCGTCAAGAAAATTGATTATTGCTTTAAGGTATGTATAGCAACGGTGTACAAAGGGAACATAATAAAAAACTTAATAATGGACTGCCAATCT
>ERZ1673739.377-NODE-377-length-64616-cov-9.148046_pt1 | contig 64616 bp, 61 predicted proteins | sample MGYA00580210_ERZ1673739 | MGnify/ENA primary metagenome ERZ1673739 (study PRJEB41218, sample SAMN15661749) | gut metagenome | host: Homo sapiens | place: Canada: London | collected 2015-08-20/2019-03-30 | study: EMG produced TPA metagenomics assembly of... | reverse complement strand
TTCAATTATTAGTTGTAATCGTGCCATAGCTTTTCACTATGGAACGTTTCGCACCTCCCTTGGGGTCGGTTGCGATGAATGATCCCTTTGGCAACATCTGCATTATGTTTGGCTTTACAATGTAAAATGTTTTTCCTGCACCGGAGCCTCCAATTACTAGCATGTTGTTGTTTAGTCCTGTAACTGTTGTGTCTGTGCTCATTTTCACGTGCTTGCTAAGTATTCTGTTCTTTTCATCAGTTTTATCACTGATTGATTTGTTTACCTGTTTTATGTTTGCAAAGCTTGCAGTGCCGTACTCCCTGCCATGCATTAGATTTCTTCTGCCTGTAATGTAAATGAGTACTACCATTGCATAAATAAGTGTTCCAACTGCCATTGCCTTAAAGGTATGTGCAGTAAAATAATTGTCAAATGGATGTGCCAATGCTTCATTTAATCTGTCAAGCAATGTTATTACATCCATTCCCTTTTTCCACACACCACTTATGATGTACGAAATGTACAGTACAAAAAGTTCTCCAATTATAAGAAAAGGAATTAACATTTTGTTATCTCTTTTTTGCATCAGGCTTCATTGCCCTTTCCTGATTTTTCTTTATTGCCTGCTTTCTGTTTGCTGCCTGCTTTTTTTGTTTTTCCTTTTCCTTGTCTCTTTGTCTGTTTGCTCTCTTTCTTATCTCCTCTTCAACCTTGTCATAATGGTTGTTTCTTAATTCCTCACCACGCATTTTGCCTGCCGGCTTTTTATTCCTGTCAAGAAGTTCATATTCCTGATCCTTGTTTAAAAAGGTAAGAAATGTTTTTCCATTATTTATTGTAATGATGTCTTCCTTCTTTATTGCAAGATACCTTACATTTTCTCCGAATGTGCCGGGAACCCTTGTTATGAAGGAATCCTTATTTTCGCCTGCAACGAGCTTTGTTGAAATGGTAATGTCTGTCTTTTCAAGGTCATTAATGTTTTCGTTATACTTAATGTTTCTTGCAGCATTGTCCGTTTCCTTTTTTCTCTCTGCAGTAAATGATAATTGTGTTTGTGGCAACAGATTTTTCTTCTTTAGGTAATCCATTGTGTCCTTAACATTTCCCTCTCCATTTTTTACATACTCTGCAATGTCTTCAAGTCTGCCATTACCAAGCTTCTCAATTAATGCATTTATCCTTGGAGTTGCCTCTACAGGAAATATGTATTCCGTCATTCCATCACCCTTGTTTATGTCAGGCATCTTGGAATATAGAATGCCATATTTCCTTGCCATTTTTTCAAACTCCCTTACATCATTTTCCTTTATCTGCAGTACCTGAAGATTTCCACTGTTCTTAAGCATCTTCCTAAGGCTTGTCTTTCCCTGTGTCTTTTCGTGATTTAACAATCCCACTATGAATATGGTAAGATTCTTTGCCTCTCTTATGGATGAACCTGTCACATCAAGACCTAGTTTTATGCCGTCATATCCAAACCTTAACATCTGTATTGCTTCCATTATTTCATCTGCCATTAACATTTCACCTCCTTCTGACTCATCTTATTAACATTTATGGCAATGTCTATTATCACTGCCATCCTACCTGCATCCTTCTTGCTGTTTATTATTGAGTTAAGCTGCCTGTCTGAAAGTCCACTCTTGATTGCCCTGTTAATCTGCTTTAGTTGTGCAACTGTCAATTCTCCGGCTGACAGTTTCTTTACAAGACTGTCATTGTATTTCTTTGATAGAAATATCTTCTTTAAAAGATTAAGTGGTTTCCCTCTTGGTTTGTTCTTTTCAATCTTGACTCCCCCGGTATTGTTTCTTTTATCCTTTGCATTTTTATATGCACACTCAAAATCATGTTCCATTTTTTCTCCTCTTCCAAAAGTTAGTGACATGATGTCACTTACTTTTTCTTAACTGCTTGTCTTTGCTCTTCTTTTTCATTATTTCTATTCTGCTTCTGTTGTTCCTTTTCTCTTTCCTTAATGGCTAATTCTTTTCTATATTCAATGTCCTTAATTAATCCATATGAAGTTCTTAATTCCTTCTTCATTTGTTTAATTTCCTTCTCTCCTTCTAAGATTAAGGAGCTATAATGCATCTCTAATTTTCTTGCTTCCTCAAATGTAATGCCAAAATTTTTTAAAACTTGCTTTGCACCTTCAAGCTGTTCATTTTGTTTCCAAAATGTTTTATCTCCAAGCTTGTAAAATGTTGCTGCCTGTTTTTCCTTATTTATAGTTCCTACTGCGTTATAGATATCCTGATATTTTTCATTTTCAGCTTTTAATACCTTAATTGCAGTATTTGTTGTTTTAATTTTAGTTCTTATGTATTCCTGCACCTTTGCGATGTCCTCTTCTTTTTTTATGTCGTAGCGCGATAAGAATAAATATTGTCGTTGTAAAAAATCCAATTTTCTAATATCCTGTCGATATTTGTAATTGTTGGAATATGAGCTCTTCTTAATTTTTCCAAGTCGATAAAGAAGAGAAAAATACTGTTTTTGCAATCCTGTGAGTTTTCTCTTTTTAATATTTCCTCTATGGCTCTTAATTGTTGGATGACCATATATTTTTGCCAGGTTATTTTTACTAAAGGACTTATTAGATATTCTTTGTTTAATTCTCTCCTCCGTGTAATCATCACCTAACGTTTTCAACCTTCTAAATCTTTGCATCCCTTTTGGTTTAATTGCCAAGTATTTTCCCTGCTTTACCAGATAGTCTTTTTCTTCTAATAGCTGTATGAACATGTCAAAATCTGTTGCTGTAATTATGCATTCATCAACATCCTTTTTTATTTGTTCATTCCACACAAAAGGTCCGTTCTTGTACTCATCCCATTCCTTGTCATCTTTAAAAGTAAGTGACATCATGTCACCTTCTTTTTTCTTTTGAAGTTCTAGTGTGTTCAGTCCATGCCTTTTGCATATTTCATTTACCAATGGTTGTATATATCTCTCCCAATCACCTTTTTCATATCTGTATTTATAACCATCTGTAAATCTTACACTATTCCATATGACGTGACAGTGAATGTGTTCAGTATCATTGTGAACCGAATATACTGCCTCATAATTTTCAGCTAAATATTTTTCACAAAATTCTTTAGCTATTTCAAATGCTGTATCCGCATCTGTTTCACCCTTTTCAAAAGAAATGATTAAATGATATGCCTGTCGCTTATCTGTTTTCCCATATATTTCCTTTGTGGAAATCATAGATGAATATGCATTTTCCACTGTACAGTTAACAGCACCTGTATAAAATCTGCCTTCTGTTTTTTCCGACTTTGTAATGTATTCTAAGCCCTGCTTTAAATGTAAATGTACAGACTTTTTGTATGGGTTCATGTGAAGAATTTTACTGATTGCCATTTTGTGTCATCAATAAATCAACTTTCTCATTAATAATTCTCATGTATTCCATCAATCTTTGTTTATCAAAATCTGAATACAAACCACTATTGTTATTCTTAACAATCTGGTTTATATTATGACCAATGTAATTGATTTCAGATGCCAGCCTACTAATCCGTCTACGAAGCTCAATGTCGTATTGAGGATTATTTCCAAGCATCTTTATTACATATGCTGAAAAAATCATGTTTTGATCCTTTGCTGCAGCCATAATTTTTTGATATTCAGACTGTGTAAATCTTACTGTTTTTATAATGCTTTTCTTTTTGTTTTTCACAAAATCAACTCCTTCCTAGTCCCTTGATAACGTGTAGTGGTTCATTTGCAAGATACGCATTTGTAATACAAATGCATTCTTGTTAGGGGGAGTGGCAAGCACCTCCCCTAAAACCCCTTTTAATTATCTGACAGACCTACTATTCTTTTCTGCTACCTTTATTTCATTGTCTGTTTTAAAGTTAAGGAATTCCAGATTATCCGCATATTTAATATTGGATTTAAAACTGACAATATTTTTTTCCTTCATGCTGAAATAATCATTTGTCTTAGGTCCAACTATTATGTGGTCTAATAATGGAATTCCCATTAATTCACAAGTGTCTATAAACCTTGATGTCATTTTTATGTCATCAGTAGATGGTTTCAATATTGATGAAGGATGATTGTGCATAACCATCATGTATGTTGCGTTTGAGAGAATTGCTGATTTCAGTACATCTCTTGGAACTGCCAAGGTTGAATTAACTGTCCCAATACTAACAACACTAAAGTTTATGGGTTGAAGCTTTGAGTTAAAATTGATTACACAAAAAGCTTCTCTATCCATATCCTTTATAAATTTGCCTACAGCCTGTGCTGCTTTCTTTGGTGTATCAAGAATCTCTTCTGAAACAAGTGGAATGTCATTTACCAAGCGTATTGATACTTTATTCATTGTATTTTCCGTCAATCTGTTTCACCTCAATTTCAACATATAATTCTTCATCATCTCTAAGACCTCCCAGTAATTCTGTGATTATTTTCACAACATCCTCGGCCTTATTTACGTCAATTGCTTTTTCCATATGTCTACCTAACCTTTCCATTATCGTGAATTGGTGCCTTTTCAGAAAAATCATCTGAAATACTTTTGTTTATTGTATCTGTAGCAAGTCTCAATGTTTTTGCATCCTTGTCGTAGCGATAAACCTGATTGGATAATCTTTCATCAAGCTTTACCTGGTCCATGTTGATTTCATATACCATTTCTGCAAGGTCATCAGGATTTCCAAACTTATCGCTGATGGCTATACACTCATGCACAGAAGATGGCAATATATAAAGGCTTGAATCTAACTTTTCTGATAATTCATCAAGTTTGTCTTCATATAACATTGATGCTGCTCCAAAGATATTTGCCTCATTTGAAATAACGTACATTGCCTTGTCATCAGGCATGTCTGTCATTACCTCTTTAAATTCTTCTTCCATTTCAGCGTCCAACCCGTCTGACCCAAACATGATTTCGCAGATTACCTCATTCATGTTTCTAACTGTTGGTGGGAAAAGTTCCCTTGTATTTTCTCTTGCAAGTTCATATAACTCTGGCTCACTCTTGCCCATTTGCTCTGCGAACTGATTATTTATGATGTTTGTGTAAAGACCTTCATTTGTTCCTCCCACATTCCATCTGTAAATGATTGCCAAATCTTCAAATTCCCTGTGTGGAACATTTTCCAATAATTCCCTGTTCTGCTCTGCGTTAACAAGTGTAAAGAAAATATTCTTATCTAATGAATTAAAATCCAAACCTGACTTAAATGGTGAGCTGTCAATTGTTTTAACCGCGTCCTTAATTGTGTTGCTTAGTTTTTCCATTTCTCCTTTAAAATCACCTGTCTTTTCATATGATTCATACAAGTCCTGCAGTGAAATGGATGGTGATGCATTTTGATATCCCGGAATACCTGAAAGCATTACCTGCTCCACAACTCTGTTAACCTTCATTGCTTCTCTAACCACAACCTGTGTGTCCTTGTATTCATCTCCAAGATAATTCTTTAATTCCTTCTGAACCTTATCCTTAAATTCTTCGTAGTTCATTTTTTGTCCTCCTAATAAATAAAATTTTGCAAAATAAAACGCCAGGCAAAACCTAACTTTATGGTTAAGTTTATACTTGGCGTTAATTTTGTTTGTTATATTAAATTGTTATTGTCACTCCCGGGTTACCTGACACGTATATAATATCATGAACTACGTTAATCTCCTAAAACTGGTGCTGATAAGATTTACAGTGTGGATTGAATTGTGGTGTGGCAAAAGTTAGTGACATGATGTCACTTACTTCCTTACTAATCACAATTATTCTTCTACAGATTTTACCAGATCATCTATAATTTCTACTTTGGAATTACTAATTATTGTGCCCTCGGTATTATCCTTATATTCTTTCTTTATTTCTTCTTTTGCCTCACTAACAACTACCTTATCTAGTTGCTTTTTTTCTTCGATATAAGGTAAAGCATATATACCTATTTTTGATAATGCTTCAACTTTTTCATCTTCATTTAGAATTTCTGATGTCATAATAACATTAACATTATCCTCTACTCCTCGTAAGAAAACTTGATATTTTTCTAAAAATTCTTGACCACTACTCCACTCACCTTCTAAACTTTCCATATCAACACCACTAATTTCCTCAATCGCAATAGACATAATATATTCCATCAAACCTGATTCTTCACTATTCTCTAAACTTTCTACTAATAATGGTAATGCATCTAGTTTCATTTTTATTATATTTTCATAATATTGATTATTGTCTATATAATCATATGGGTTAGATGAATACGATAAATCACTATGATCTTCCATCTCTTTCTGGATGCCTTCTGCTAATTTATTCATATTAGTAGTAAAAGCATAAGTAGGTGTACTTCTTACTGCGACTACCGTAATCACTAAACTTAATACAATCACAATAGCTGATATTGATACTATTATCTTGCTTTTATTCATTTTTCATATACCTCCGTTATTATTTACTATAAACTGTTACTTTCTTTCCATATCCGCCATTTTTTGTATATGGATCATAAGAATGATGGTTGAACCTTTCCAATCCACCCCATTTAGCCCTACACCATTCAGTACCAGTAACCTTACTAAAATGCGTGATGTTTTTTGTCGTACCATACGATATTATATGCGGATATTTGTTTGAAACATAATAACCTTTTTTCTTCAAATAGGTAGTTACCTGTGCATTTGTGGGATTACTTGCTCCCCAAGGCCATTCCCATTTCATGGAACCTGTAGCATATCCTAAACAATTATAACTATTTGTATATGGTGCACTATATTCATAAGTCCAAGATATTTTATCGTAATATGACTTTGAATAATATAATGCAAATGCTGTTGTTACCGTAGATAAACATGCTGCTATCGCGATTACCATTACTGCTATTTTCTTAATAATTTTCTTTTTCATCATTTCCCTCCATATTAATTTCTTATTTTACTCTTTCAATAACATAACTTGCTTCTTGTTCTTCATAAATATAGAGCAAGGTCTCTCCTATTATTTTTTCACCTTCATACATCGCTATCTTTAGATTTGCTTCTTTAGAAAATATTTCATTATCTAATGGTGACCAATAAATATTTTCATCTAAATCAAAACTTGCATTTTTTCCTTTATCCTTAACCTCTCCTGTTTGAGTGTCCCAACTCAACAAATTACCACCATCAGTTTCGATTTTTATTTTAATATTCTGTCCGTTATTTTTTTGTTCTTCATCATTTACCATTAGTGGATATCCTGGTACTGAACTGGATAAAAGACTGTATGTCCCTATATTTGTTTTTTCCCCCACTTTGACCTTTTTCATTGTCAATTCTTTCGCATAGTTTTCTGTTACAACCTGATTTTTATCTTTTGCCGCATATACACTTACCACAATTCTGTCATTTTTCTCAATAATAACTGTAGCATCTGTTGTGTGTTGAACAACTTTATTTTCAATATCACGTTTTACATTAATATTATTAATTGAATAGACACACACACATACTATTGCAGCGGTCGCAGCAAATGAAATCATCAATACCTTTATCTTTTTTTTATTATAGCGTCTTTTTTCATAGCGTTTCTTTTCCATTACTAAGCTATAAATTCTGTTTATTTCTTCCTCACTACAATCTTCTTCTCTTATTGACAATTTGCCAATTTCCTTTAACAAATCTTGTATCATAAATGATTCCTCCCATTCAAAGATTCCTTTAACTTAATTTTGCTCCTATATAAACTATTTCTTATCTGTCGCTCATTCATTTTCATGTCTGTAGCTATTTCTTCTATAGTTTCCATCAAGATATGCCTCCGCATAAATATTTCTTTATGTTCTCCCTTCAAACTATTTAAAATAGTTTCTACTACTTCATCCTGATATATGTTTTCAATTAAGTTTTCAATTTCATCTTCTGATGTAAGAATATCTAATTCTATCTCCACAAGTTGTTCTTTTTTTAAGATATTGTATCTGTTTATAGCTGTATTTCTAGCTATGCATGCTATCAGACCTTTCATACTCTCGGCTTTTATCTTAACAGAATCTTTTCTTTTCCAAACAGAAATAAAAGTATCTGCAATACATTCTTCGATATCTTGGTGCCGATTAATGAGAATTCTGCTTACTATTGTTTTAACATATGAACTATATTTTTTAATTAATTCATATAAACCCTGGTCACTATTCTTTAAAAGCAGTTTATAAATCTCATCATCATTCATTCATCTTCCCTCCTTCGCAACTTATTTGAAAGACCTTTCTACTTATATAAACAACTAATGTTTCAATTTTGTCTTAATTTTTGTGAAAAAATTTTTATTAACTTTTTTATTTTATCATTTATTTTATGTTTATAATAGCCGTGTTCCTTCCCAGTTGATGAATATACTTTACAATTTAGTATTAATATATTATTTTCTATAAAGTTGTCATATTTCCTTCCCCACCACCACAATTCTCCAGTCATCCCCTTTTCCATTATCACAGGTAGATAACATCAGCATCTGCTCTTCACACTTAGGCTTTTTTCCTGTACTCCACAAGCTATGCTCCAACACCTTCTCCACAAATTCGTCATAGTCATTCTCATCCCTTGCCATTACAAACTTCCAGTACTCAAACTCTTTTATGTTTACACTCATAACAGCAAACACTTCATATTTTCTTCTTCTGTCCGTTGTAAAGTAAATATTATTATGCCTACCAAAGAAATCCTTATCCTTGTACTGTTCCAATGCTCCAAACATTTTCCCACCGTTTATGTTATGACCATAAATAATCAGGTTATCAGATTTCATTAAATCACAGTAAGCACTTAAGTATGGTGTTCCATAAAAGCTATAATTCTTATTAAAGTCATGCGTCAAGTAAAAATTCGGATTGTCTCTTGTCTGCATTATAGGATAACTTATGCTAGTTCCTAGCACTTCCAAGTATCCGATGCAGTCCTCATTTTTTCTCTTAAGTTTTTCCACATTTATTGTCTTGTCTTCTTTATCTGTCACACATTCCTGTATTTCCTTAAATCCATTCTCACTTTTCTTCTCCGCTTCTTTTTCCTTTAAAAAAGGGACAGCTGCAATTACAGCCATCCCCACTAAAAGAAGTATCAGAGATATTTTAATCATTCTCTTCATTGTCCTTCTTCTCCTGTTTGAAATTGTATTTTGCTTTATCCTTTGCTCTGACACATGCAAAACATCCAAGTGCCATTAATAATGAGATAAGTGAAATCATCATTCCTGCGGTCTTTTCCTTGATTCCTGTCTGCGGTGTGTCAGGCACTTCCGGTATTCTTTCATCAACCACTGTAAGTTTTTGAAGCTTTCCTGTATCCTTTATATTGATTTTCTTATCCTTTGCAACCTTGTAATGCTTTGGTGAACTTACTTCCTTAAAGGTATATGTTTCTCCAGCCTTTAGGATTCCTTCAATGAGTTCAGCATTTTTTCCTGTTGTAAATTCATAAACCTTTCTGCTCTTGCTGTCATACACCTTGTATTTTGCACCGCTAAGCTGCTTCTTTGTGTCTGATCCGGTCTTGTTAAACTGAACCTTTATTGTGTCATCAGTCATGCTTACCTTCTGTAAGCTACTGTCATCTGCCACTGTAAACTCAACACTTTCTGCAGTTGCATAACCGTCTCTTGGCAGTTTTTCAGTTAAAACATATGTCTTACCTACAGCATACTTTCCTTCAATCACATGGCTTTCTTCTGTTGAAACCCATTCATCCATTACAACTCCTGTTTCCTTATCAGTTACCTGCATGTGACATCCTGAAAGTTCCCTTCCGTTTGTAATGTCCTTCTTTGAAAATTCAAGTTTTGTTGTGTCATCATACATTACCACCTTATTATCAGATAGCATGTTTGAGATTCCATTGTTCTTTATTACCACTCTTGTCATTCCATATGCACTGTCACTTTCAACAATCTCAAATGTAATGTCATCTGCGGATACAAAACCGTCTGCCGGTCTTGTTTCAGTTAATGTGTATTCCTTATCCTTAAGAAGTCCATAGATTTTTAATGCATAATCGTTGTCTTTTTCGACATGAACGTTGGAATATCCCATTTTCTTAAGATTTTCATTTAACTTAACTGATGAAATGTCACCTGAAACCCAGCTTATGATTTCATTACCATTTTCATCACTTATCTTTAAATGACATTCCTTGATTTCCACTGATGATGCAATCATTCTCTTGCTGATTACTGTTTCAGTCTGGTCTTCCTTAACCATTACCCTTGCTGAAACTGTTGCTGTTTCCTGATTCTTATATTTAATGTGAACCTCATGCATTTCCCTGTCAATGTAATAGCTGTCACTTACACTCTCCTCAAGAAAATAATAATTACCTGAATTTAATGTTTCATTAACAAGTTGTTCCTGCTCATTCTTTTGCTCATCACCCTGTTCATCTTTCTGCTCGTTCTTCTTGCCATAACCTTCATCCATTACCGGCACATTAAACGGTATCTTTGCCACACCATTTTCATCTGTTATGACTGTTGTAATCTTTTCTCCGGCCTTTACAATAACATTTCCCTTTCGGTCATAAATGTTGTCCCTTGAATAAAATCCAAACACTGCACCTGCAACAAGTTCTCCTGTTCTTGAATCCTGCTTTTCAAGGGTGATATCAGTCTTTACAAGTTCATTGTAAACATCTACCCTTCCATCCTTGGAATTTTCAGAAACATCAAGAACATATTCACCATCCTTGTTATTCCACTTAAAGCTTAAGTCCCATGATGCCTGTTTTGGAAGAACATAACCGTACTTTGTCTTTACTTCCTTCAATGTGTATTCACCAAGTGGAACACTTAAGGTCATTGTGCCGTCAGCATTTACAGTGTAGTTGCATATGCCATTACAGTCATTTGTAAACTCTGCCTTTTCACCTGTAGTAATTGTTGCCACAACTGAATCCTTATTAAAAAGTACTGTTCCCTGATTATCCTGTGACATGATGTCTTCCCTTGCAGTAAGCTCAAACACAACACCATTAAGCTTTACATCATCATAATCAAATGGATTAACTGTAACTTCCGTTGTGTTATCTAAATTGCTTTCTGTATCTTTTGGCTGTTCCTTGTTACCTGTTAAATTGCCTGAAGCTATGTCAGTCTTGCCTGATATGTTATCAGTTGCTTCATTTTCTTCTGCACCACTTTTATCATTTCTGCCACATAATTCAGGACCTGTTTTGTCCAATGTGAACTTTCCATAAGTCACATCATTGTAATACTCACACTCTGCATAAAGATATTCATTTCCAAGCTCATCCTTCATTGTCTTGTATGAACTACTGCTTATCTTGGCTGTAACAGGACTCTTGTTTATCTTGTAACCTTCCGGACCTTCGATTTCATATACCTTATATGTTCCGGCTTTAAGCTTTTCGTAAGTAATGATTTCTCCTGTTTCATCTGTTACGAATCTGTCAACAACAACCATCTTATTGCCGTTGCTGTACTTCTGTGTTACAAGTGTTTCATTGCCTTCCTTGTCAACCTTGTAAATCTGATATGTTGTGCCCTTCTTTAAAACTGTCTGATGTGTCTTTGAATCCTTCTTTACGATTTTTAAGTATGCTGTAAATTCAGGATTGTTTAATAAGTACTGATAAATCTTACCGTTTTCAGTTACATTCACATAAAAGTCTGGACATTTTTCAGTATTGTCTGCTCCAACGGTCTGATGAACAACATATGTACCGTATGGTAACTGCTTTGACTTGGCATAACCGTTTAAGTCTGTTGTTAAAATGTCTCTTTCAGTTGCCTTTGCCTTGTCATATGAGCCTGCACTTGCAAGATATATCTGAAACTGTGCACTCTTTTCAAATGGTACAATGCTTGCAGTCCCATTACCCATGCCCTTAATGATTGCCACATCACCCTTAATTGGCTTTTCTGAAACCTGCTTTTCAACTGAATTGTATTCTGCAGTAAACTTTGCTCCATCAGCCACAATGTCATATACCTTGTCATTCTTAAGATATCCCCTTGGCGGTGTGATTTCCTTTAGGTAATAAGTCTTTCCGCATCTCATGTAGTCTGTCTCAAACTGGTAATTCTTGTCCGTTGTATATGACTTAATTAACTTTGTGCATGCTGCGTCTGAATATACTCCATACACTGCACCTTCAAGTGTTGCATCCCCCTGTGCAGTCTTGCCTGTTTCCTCATCAATCTTTACTGCAGTTAATTTAACCTTCTTGTACTTGTCCTTAAGAACCGGCTTGTAGGCAAGCTTGTAATTGCTGTACGACTCTTCTGCTGTTTCAGGCCACTTTCCATCACTGTTTCTGGTCCAAGAATCAGCCTTCTTAAGTGTAACAGTTACCTTGGTAGCAGACTGACTTGTAATCTTGTTTGAACCTGAATCAACAGCAAATGAATTTAAGATGTTGTCATTACCTGATGAAATTTCTTCAATGATGTAATTGTTTGAAATGTCATCCATCTGATCTTCAATATCAGCTTTTACTAATTTTTCTGCTCCACTCTTAGATAAATCTGATGCATAAGAATATCCCTTATCATCAAACTTATCCTTCATTGCTTTCTTGTCAGCAGAAGTCATTTTAGCTAAATCTTTATCAGCAACATAATAATATCTTTTTGTTGATAATTGATAAGTAAATCTAAATACAATTTTGCCATTAGAATCTGTCTTTACTTCTTGACTAAATTTGTTTGCATCAGCATCAATATCTTCCTTAACTGAATCTCCCCAGCCATTATACTGATATGAATATAGTTGCTTTATGTTTTTAGCTGTAAATCTGAAATATGCCTGTGATAAACCTTTACCATCTTCATCATTTTTTTGTAATGTAATTCTTTGGCGGTAAAACTCACTTGAATCCAAATAATCATATGGAACTTTTATTTTTTCACTATTAATTTCCATTAATTTTTGGACTTCGTCATCATCAGTTGTTCCACTGTATTTCCAAATAGTAATGTTACATGTTACAGTTCCTGATATATTAAATATGTCAGAATAAATTGTATCATTCGAATAATAACCGGTATTATTTTTTACCTGCTTAATTACATCTTTTAAATCTTCTTCACTATAATGTCCTTCTTCAATACTCCATATAAGACACTGTGCATAAACCCAAGCCTTATTACTGCCATCCTTAACCTTATCATACCAATAACCAACCTTAGCCTTCAGCGCATTTTTCTTATTGCTACTGTCACTTGAAATGCTACTGTTTGTTGCCACGTATGTGTAACCAGTATGACAAGCTTTTCCTAAGTCTAAGCAAAAAACATCACGATTGTTAACCTGTGTTTTAACCCATGTTCCACTCTCACTTTTTGAGCCAATTTTAACAGTTCCAAGTTTTCCTAGACTTTCTATTGTTGCCTTTTGCTTATCTCCATCACTTGCTGCATTTACAGCTGTAATTGGCATTGCTGTTACAAGTGTAATTGCTACCAGCATTCCTGCTACAATTCTTTTTAATTTTGTAATCATTTTATTCGTATCCTCCTTAAAAAATAAAAAACGCCAATCATAACCCACTTCATAGTGAATTATTTTGGCGTTTTATAATAATTGTTTATTTTTCATCAATTCCGGAAATTGATGTATTAATAATATCATTATTTGAGAAATACTCCTAAAACTGACACTGATAAATTTTTCAGTGTTGATTTAATATTTTACTTTTTTATTCGGCAAATAAAAAGTGGATTTTAATTTTACACTTATTTCCACCTAATAAAATATAAAAAGTAGCAATTACCCTTTTCTGTAAGAGTAAATACTACTTTTTATGTTACCATTTTCAAAGCGAAAACCAACACTTCAACTTTTAATATAGCCCTCTGCCGAGGTATTCCCTACAAGTGATAAGCCTTCTATGTTCCCAGCGACAACCTCCTCATATAACCGACGAGCTATACGCGGTACAGCCGGTCTAGGTTTAAAAAAGTCTCTTGGTAAGTAGTTTCCTGGCGGTAAACTAGATATGGTATTAAGAACTTTTTTATATTCTATAGTTTCTGCAATATTCAACTTTATCATATACTCCCTCCTCTTTTAATATAACATTTTTCTTTATTTATTTTTAATAATTTGATCTAAATTTCCACCACCAAATATTGCTACCCAATAGGTTCTTCCACCAATTACAAAATTTGCAATTGCTCCATCTTCATATTCATCTCCAATTATATTTCTATAATGTCCTGAGCTTGATTTCCAACCTTTCATTACATCTGAGTATGATGTATATCCTAATGCTATGTTTTCTCCTCCAACCACTTGTTTATGATAAGCTATACCGTCTTCCTTTCCGACCTCTACCCATAAATCTGTCAATCCATATTTATTCTTCAATATTTTTGTAGATGTGTTTTCAAAATTATCATGACTAAAATCTTTTGTTATTTCCTTTGCCCTTGCCTTGCATATCTCATACAATACATCTGACCATACTAACGGCTTTTCCCCTGCCTGTTTTCTGTATTCATTCTGCAACTGAAAGGCCTGTTCTGCAGCATATCTGTCATGGTATTTCTGTTTTGCATGACCTCCATTAGTTATTTTAGTCATTGTTTCAGATGCTTTTATGGTTTTACTCTTTGACCATTTTCCATATATCTTTTCATTATTTACTTTTTTGTAGGCTCTAACCTTAAATTTAACCTTATCCTTCCACAACAAGTTCGTGAACACGTAACTTGTGCTCTTTGTACTTTTTACTTTTCTCCATTTCTTTGAAGCAACACCATATGCATATATTTCATATCCACTTGCATTCTTTACCTTTTTCCAAGAAGCCTTGATGCCATACTTATATTTTATTTTTCTATAATGCATGTCCTTTGCACTGACAATGCCTTTGTAATATCTGTAATTACCTTTTGTCTTTACTGATTTAACCTGTCCTAAGGTATCAGCCTTTGCCTGCACATTAATCCCTACTCCTAGCACAAAAACTGCCATTAACACAATCATTAGTGTTTTTTTAATATTTCTTATCATTTGCCAAACCTCCCTTGATGTAAAACTAAATTTAATTATACTCTACAACTCTTATTAATGAAAACACTATTTTAAACACTGCAACTGTTAATATTATAAAAATCTTTAACATGCTTATAGCAACTGCACCTATAACCTTTAAGATTAATATCAGAGCAGCTACGATGAATCCAAATAATTTTTTAATTTTGACCATAATCTTACCTCTTTCTTGCGTACTGTGGCATGTCATGATTTACCTCTGCTGAATAATATCCGTCCATCGTTAGTGGTGCGTTAAACAATGATGCCAACAGATATTTCTTTATGTTTTTTACCTTTATGGTATTTGCATTAAAGCAGTCCATGACGTACTCCATGTGTGAAAAATTAAGCTTAAGAAATCTTGACTTTACAACTTCCTTTGGAAATGAATTACTTGCTATTACTATGTAATCACTTGTACTGACTGTTACCTCTGTCATCATTTCCACAATTCCATCTATAAGAGCTACATCTGTTGGATGGCGCTCCTTTAAGGCATCATATTCAACGTTGTCCTTGATTAACTCCTTATAAATTTCGTATTCAGATTTTTTCTCATCTAATCTCATCACATCGGATTTGGGCATGGTTATTCCCATTACATTTTCACTTAAGCCTGTATCCATATCTTGTATATATGCTTTATTCTTTTCCGTGTAAGGATAAGATTTGATAAGATTAGTATTATTATATTTAGTATTATTAATATTAGTATTATTAGGGTTCAAATCCTGAACCTCTTGAAGTTCAACTTCTGAACTCCCTGAAGTATAATTATTGAACTCCTTGAAGTTCATTTTCTGAACTTCTTGAATTTCATTTTTTGAACTTCTTGAAGTATAATTTTTGAACTTCTGTGTATTTATCGGTGTTTCAGGCATACTTTCACCTGATTTTTCCGGTACTTCATCCACTGTTTTTTTATGTGTAGGTATTTCTTTTTCCACAAGAAAACTCTTAACATACAGTATGTTTGGAAGTCCCAGCCCTCTCTTTTTCTTCTCCACCAATCCAAAATCAACAAGCTCCTGCAGATATTTTACTGCAGTTGCCCTTGCCATGTTCATGTCACCCATTATGTCCTTTATCTGATAAATGATGTAAACTCTGTTTTCTTCATCAAGCCATCCATTTTTCATAGATAAGTTCATTCTATCAAGTAAAAGTCCGTATAGCATTTTTGCGTCCACCGACAATTCAGTGAACGCTTCATCATGCACTAATAATTTTGGCACCTTTATAAAATTGTATTGATCTGCCTGCTTTCCATAGTAATATTCAAATGCCATATTAATCCTTTCCTTCCTTCCATTTATCCAATAATGAATAAATTACCTTTTCCATATCTTCCCTGCTGTAACCAGGTGGAAAATATTCCTGCAATTTATTCTGTTTAATAGTTACGTTTATCGCCTTTTTTACTGTCTCCTGCTCCGGTGACATAAGGTCTTCTATGTCCTTAACCGTCAATGTTTCCTTATTTCTTTTCATGAAAGCAATGTCATCCTTTTTCGGTTGTCTTCCCTTTTCTATGCTTTCATATATTGCTCTTTGAAATTCCTTATTCATATATGAAATGTCTATTGCCATTACAATTGCCAGTTTCTTTTCATCCACTAGTTCCAAAAGTTCAGGTATTAGATTTGTAAGTCTCATATATCTATAAACCTGCCTTGAACCTATTCCCTCAGATTCAGCAATGACCTCGGCTGACTTTCCTTCATCTTTTTTTCCTGAACCCCTGTGATTCATAGCATCCATTTTCATCTTGTATGCATAAGCCTTTTCACTTGGAAGGATCTCTTCTCTTTGAATGTTGGAATCAACCATTAAAATTACAGCCTCGTCATCATCAAGTTCCTTTATGATTGCCGGTATTTTATTAATACCGGCTAACTCACATGCTCTCTTTCTTCTATGTCCTGATATGATTTCATAATTTCCATCATCCATTTTTCTTACTAATATTGGAGATAAAACACCATTTTCCTTAATTGATTCAACAAGGCTGTCCATTCTTTCATCCTCAATTACCTTAAACGGATGATTTTTAAAAGTTGTAAGTCTTGCTATTTCTATTTCCTCTGTTCCATCATTTGTAACACCTAACAATTCATCATAGCTTGTAAGCTTAATCTTCTCTCTTGCTGCCATATTCCAATACCTCCTCTGTCAATTTTTCATAAGCAATGGCCACCTTGCTTTTCTTACTGTGCTCGTAAATGCTTGTACCATTAATGGTTGTTTCTGCCGCTCTAACAGACGTTGGAATCACTGTATTAAAAACATTGATGCTATTGGAATATGTATCGAATATTGCAGATGCAATATCCCTTGCATAGTTAGTTCTGTAATCAACCATTGTCAGTACTATTCCTTCTATTTCAAGTTTTGGATTAAGTTGTTTTTTTACCCTTGATATTGTTTTTATCAGTTGTTGTAATCCCTTTACCGGCAAGTATGATACCTGAACCGGTATAAGAACTGTATCGGCACATGCAAGTGCATTAATGGTTATCATTCCAAGACTTGGCATGCAATCTATTAGAATGTAATCATAATCACTCTTCACCTGATTTATGAATTCCCTAAGAATTAATTCCCTGCTCATTACATTTACCAGCGAAACCTCAAGTCCTGATAGTTCTATGTTTGACGGAATGAAATCCACTTCCTCTCTGTGATGGATTATTCCCTTATCCATTGGTAACTCCTCCTCATTAACCACATCAAGCATTATGTTTGATATGGTGTAATCAAGCTGGTCCGGTTCTTGTATTCCAAGACTTATTGTTAGACTTCCCTGAGGATCCGCATCAATCAGTAATACTCTGTTTCCTTCTTTTGCAAGACCCACTCCAAGATTTACCGTTGTGGTTGTCTTTCCCACACCTCCCTTTTGATTTGCTACTGCCATTACCTTACACATTTGACCATCCTCCTCTATTTTTGTATATTTCCATTCTTTTCTTCTCACTTATATTTTGATTTTCCTGAATTTTAAGTAAAATTTCCGTTATTATCTTTAATAATTCAAACACTTCCTCGTGTTCTTCATTGATTTTTCCAATTCTTTCAAGCTCCTCATTAATGTATGCCAATTGTGTTTTTATTCCGTTAAAGGTTCTAATGCTTCCCTCCACAACAATGTCCTTATTTGTCAGCTTATTAATGATGTAATCCTGCTTGCTCATTCCTGAAATGCTAACCATTCTGTTAATCATTTCGGACTCTGCCTCAGATACCCTTACTGCTACTATCTTGTTTCTAAAGCGTCCTTTCTTATCCGTTTTTTTCTCTGTCATTAACTTAACACTCCTTCCAACTGATCTAATCTGTCTGCTATCTCCAACTGCTTACTTGGGAACAAATGTGCATAACGATAAGTTACACGTACACTTTCATGTCCCATTCTGTCTGCTATTGCCAATGCTGAAAATCCAAGTTCTATAAGTAGTGAAACATGACTGTGTCGTAAATCATGTACTCTAATCTTTTTTACTCCTGCAATTTCAGCTCCTCTTGCAATCTCATGCTCATAAAATCTTTTTGTGTTATCAAAAAGTCTGTCATTTGGTCCTATGTAATAATGCATATTTATAAAATCTTCAATTTCCTCACACAAAAATGCCGGCATTACTATGTTTCGGTTACTCTTTGGTGTCTTTGGGTCTGTAATTAAATCCCTGCCTTTTATTCTCTGATAACTTTTTGTAATTGAAACAATTCCTTTTTCAAAGTCAAAATCTGATGGTGTAAGTGCCAACAACTCACCTATTCTTAATCCACACCAATAAAGTAATTCAAAACCATAGTAAGACTTGGGCTTGTCCATAACGGACTTAATGAATTTTTTATATTCATCCTGCGTCCAGAAAAGCATTTCGCAATGTTCCTTTGTTCCCATTCCTCCTGCCATTCTTGCCACATTTGTTTTTAATCCATAAAATCTTACTGCATGGTTTAATATGCAGCTTAACTGGGTGTGAATTGTTGCAAGATATGAAGGCTTGTGCTTTCTTCCGTTTTCATCCACTTCCTGCATGATTTCATTTTGCCAATGTCTTATTGTTCTTGGCGTAATCTGTGACAGTGGCATTTCCCCAAAGTAAGGCAGAATTTTTGATTTTACAATGTATTCCTTGTTATTCCAGGTATTTTCCTTTACTCTGTGTTTTACATCCTTTTCGTAAAGTTCATAAAACTTTCCAAGTGTCATGCTTGTGCTAAATTCTTCCTTTAATCTGTCTTCTCTTTCCCAAGCCTGGGCCTCAGCCCTTGTTCTGAAGCCTCTGTGATATTTTCTTTTTCGATTTCCAAAAGAATCCACGTATCTGTAAGACACGTACCAGTTTCCTCTGTTCTTATCCTTGTAAACTCCCATGTTGCCTCCTTAATCCCTATATACCAGTTTCTTTAAAAAGTATTTAGTGTTTATTTTTCCCTGTACTACCATGTACCCCTGCTCCTTGAGTTCCTGATTTAACATTCTGATAATCTGATATGCCTTTCCATCAGACACCTCTAAAACTTCCTTAACGTCCTCAACATCCATAAATAATTTATCTGTCATTTCTTTTTTACTCCTTTCAAAATCTGTTGTTTTTTCCATTTGTTTGATTACATTTTCAATATAAACTCATTTTTAATTAAAGTCGTGGTAGCACCACTACTACCTCTATCTCAAAAGAACGCAAAAAAAGACTCCAATGTGACTGATTAATCACATTGGAGCCTCTATTCTCCTACAATTACGTAAGTGGTAGCCATTTGGTAGCCATAACGTAATTTTTTATACAATTAAATGTGTGAAACCCTTTATTTATGGGCATTTCCAAGTGTTTAAGTTTGTAAGACACCTTATTCAAACTCTATAGTTCCAGGTGGCTTACTTGTCAAATCGTACATTACTCTATTGACCCCGCGCACCTCGTTTATGATTCTGCTCATTACCTTTGACAATACTTCGTAAGGTATTTCTGCAGCTTCTGCTGTCATGAAATCTACAGTATTTACTGCACGAAGTGCAATGGCATAATCGTATGTTCTTTCGTCGCCCATTACACCTACGCTACGCATATTTGTAAGTGCTGCAAAATACTGTCCTATTGTTTTATCCAATCCGGCATTTGCAATTTCTTCACGATAAATTGCATCTGCATCTTGTACCATTTTAACTTTTTCGGCTGTTACTTCACCGATGATACGGATTCCAAGTCCCGGACCTGGGAAAGGCTGACGGTATACTAAATATTCAGGTATACCCATTTCTAAGCCGGCTTTTCTTACTTCGTCCTTAAATAAATCACGAAGTGGTTCGATTATTTCCTTAAAATCTACACAGTCAGGTAATCCACCTACGTTGTGATGTGACTTAATTACTGCTGATTCGCCACCTAAACCACTTTCAACAACGTCAGGATAAATTGTTCCCTGTACAAGGAAGTCAACTGCTCCGATTTTCTTTGCTTCTTCTTCAAAAACTCTAATAAATTCTTCACCAATTATTTTACGCTTCTGTTCAGGTTCTTTTACTCCTGCTAACTTGCTGTAGTAACGTTCCTGTGCGTTTACACGGATAAAGTTTAAGTCATATGGACCGTCAGGACCGAATACTGCTTCTACTTCGTCACCTTCGTTTTTACGAAGTAAGCCATGGTCTACGAATACGCATGTAAGCTGTTTTCCAATGGCTTTTGAAAGCATTACTGCTGCAACTGATGAATCTACACCACCTGACAATGCACATAAAACCTTACCATCGCCAACTTTTTCACGGATTGCCTTAATTGATTCTTCTACAAATGAATCCATTCTCCAGTCTCCTGAACACTGGCAAATTCCACGAACGAAGTTGTATAACATCTTTGTTCCTTCCTGTGTGTGAAGTACTTCTGGATGGAACTGTATTGCATAAAGTTTCTTTTCTTCGTTTTCTGCTGATGCACAAGGGCAATCCTTTGTGTGTGATGAGATTTCAAATCCCGGTGCCACCTGTGATATATAATCAAAATGACTCATCCAGCAAACTGTTTTTGGTGAAACATCTGCAAAAATCTTTGACTGAGTCTTGTCTATTAATACTTCTGTCTTACCATATTCACGTACATCTGCACGTTCTACTTTTCCGCCTAACACATGCATCATAAGCTGTGCTCCGTAGCAAAGTCCTAACACTGGAACGCCTAATTCAAATAATTCTTTTGAATATGTTGGAGAATCGGCTTCATAACAACTATTTGGTCCACCTGTTAAGATGATACCCTTTGGGTTCATTGCTTTGATTTTTTCAATGTCTGTTTTGTAAGAATATATTTCACAATATACATTACATTCGCGAACACGTCTTGCAACCAACTGGTTATACTGACCACCAAAGTCAAGAACGATTACTAATTCTTTCTTCAATGTATTTCCTCCTAAAATGGTGCCTGCACCATACTACTGTAAAAGGTAATTGCTATATAAAATCTAATTACCTGCTAATTTTTAATTCTACCCTATTTTTCTATTTAAAACAAGTACACTGTACTAACTTTTATAATTCCCATAACTTATAACCTGACTGCTCTCTATATACAAAATATTTTTAAACTTATACATCTTTCAGACTCATAATATACTTTCACACGTTCCTAAATTGTAATATCATTTCAAGTACTTATAACGAATTAAGAGCACCTGTCCTACTTCCTCGTATGACAGATGCTCCCTATTTCAATACCCTAACTTTACAATTTTGTTAACAACCGCAGGTACTTTTTATTAAATGAATCTTCTCGGGAATTTCTTCTGTACACTATTCGTTTCGATCGCATTCCGAATATCTGCATACCTAGTCTATTCCTTACTATTTGTCCTGCTTCGACTTCACTATCTACCTTAACCATAAGATGTTATTCTTCATTGAATTTTCGTTTTGAATAATTCCTATCCTATCCAATTCTTTGTAACACCTCATCCAATAATCACTACTTAAACAATCTTCCGTTGATTGCCATGTTAGCAGATATCACTGGGTAAAACTCCTTTCACCACTAAACTTAGATACTGTTGTTATTAGGTTGACATCTAATAACAAGTGGGTCGTTAACTTCTTTGTAGAAGTCTTTTTAGGTATTTAATACGTTTTTGTTTGTATGTTTAATATAGCACAATTTTCCCTTATTTTAAAGGGGGTTCAAGCACTTTTTTCATCTTTATAAACATTGCATAAATGCCCTTTTATTTAAACATTTTTATGAATCGTTTTTTTATAAAAAATGACTATTGTCTCTCTAACATCTGCTTAACATACTTGCCGGTATAACTTGTTGGATGTTCTGCAACCTGCTCAGGTGTTCCTGCAACTACAACTGTTCCACCACGGTCACCACCGTCAGGTCCCATATCAATTATATAATCTGCCACTTTTATTACATCCAGATTATGCTCAATAACCACTACTGTATTACCTTCATCTGTTAATCTGTGAAGAATCTCTACTAATTTATGCACATCAGCAAAATGAAGACCTGTTGTCGGTTCATCCAATACATATATTGTTTTTCCTGTGCTTCTCTTACTTAATTCTGTTGCAAGCTTAATTCTCTGTGCTTCACCACCCGACAATGTTGTTGACGGCTGTCCTAATTTTAAATAGCCAAGACCTACATCATACAATGTCTGTACCTTGTTAAGAATTCTAGGCACATTCTTAAAGAAATCCAATGCTTCTTCCACTGTCATTTCAAGAACATCATAAATAGTCTTACCTTTGTAGTGTACTTCCAGTGTTTCCCTATTGTAACGCTTTCCGCCACAAACCTCACATGGAACATATACATCAGGAAGAAAATGCATTTCAACTTTTAAAATTCCGTCACCTGAACACGCTTCACAACGACCGCCTTTTACATTAAAACTAAATCTTCCCTTCTTGTAACCTCTTTCTTTTGCATCGGTTGTTGCCGCAAAAAGGTCCCTTATCATATCGAACATTCCCGTATATGTTGCCGGGTTTGAACGTGGAGTTCTGCCTATTGGTGACTGATCAATATTTATTACCTTATCAAGCTGCTCCATTCCCTCTATCTTCTTGCATTTTCCGGGAATTGTTCTTGCCCTGTTTAATTTTCTTGCAAGACTCTTATATAATATTTCATTAACAAGTGAACTTTTACCTGAGCCTGAAACACCTGTTACACATGTAAGTACCCCAATTGGCACCTTTACATCAATGTTCTTTAGGTTATTTTCCTTGGCTCCAACTACTTTTAAGAAACCTTTTGGTTTTCTACGTGTTTTTGGAACAGGTATTTTAATCTCTCCACTTAAATATTTTCCTGTAATTGAATTAGGACTTTTCATTATATCCTCTGCAGTTCCTGTAGCAATAACCTGTCCACCGTGTTCTCCTGCTCCCGGACCTATGTCAACCACATAATCTGCTGCACGCATTGTATCCTCATCATGTTCAACTACAATCAAAGTATTTCCCAAATCTCTTAAATGCTTCAACGTTGCAAGAAGCTTATCATTATCATTCTGATGCAATCCAATACTTGGCTCATCCATTATATAAGCAACACCAACCAAGCCTGAACCTATCTGAGTTGCCAAACGTATACGCTGAGCCTCTCCACCTGACAAAGTTCCCGTAGCTCTTGAAAGACTAAGATAATCAAGTCCAACGTCAACTAAGAATTGAAGACGTCCTTTAATTTCTTTCAAAATCTCTTTTCCTATCTTTAGCTGAGTTTCAGTCAATTGCAATTCATCCAAATACTGGCGCAAATCTCTTACAGACATTTCTGTCATTTCATAAATATTCTTATCTCCAATAGTTACAGCCAACGATTCCTTTTTAAGTCTCTGTCCGTGGCATGTTGCACATGGCGTAAATCTCATAAATGTTTCATATTCTGCCTTTGTTGACTCTGCGCTTGTTTCACGATATCGTCTTTCTACATTTTTAATTAATCCTTCAAAAGCAATATCATAAACTCCAATACCTCTTTGCCCCTTGTATCTTACGGCTACTTTTTCACCATTTGTTCCATAAATCAAAATATCATGTATCTCTTTTGGATAATCCTCAAAAGGCGTATCAAGAGAAAAATTGTATTTTAAAGCCAATGCCTGAAGTATTGCATTACTAAAACTCTTTCCGTCATTTGCACTCTGCCACCCCAATACTACAATTGCTCCCTGATTAATGCTTAAACTCTTATCAGGAATAATAAGGTCTTCGTCAAATTCCATCTTGTATCCCAAACCATAACAGTCAGGACAAGCCCCAAAAGGATTATTAAAAGAAAAACTTCTAGGCTGTACTTCGTCAATACTTATTCCACAGTCAGGGCAGGCAAAATTCTGACTAAAAGTCATCTCTTCCCCACCAATAACATCTACTATTATTAGTCCGTTGCCAAGCTTTAAAGCATTTTCAACAGAATCTGTAAGACGCTTTTCAATTCCTTCACGAATGCTAAGTCGGTCTATAATAATTTCGATACTGTGCTTTATGTTTTTTTCTAACTTAATCTCTTCAGTTAGTTCATACATATTGCCATCAACTCTTACTCGCAAATAGCCGCTTTTCTTAGCACTTTCAAATACTTTTTCATGACGTCCTTTCTTTCCTCTTACAACAGGTGCCAATATCTGAAACTTAGTACGTTCTTCCAGCATAAGAATACGATCTACCATTTCATCAACTGTCTGTTTCTTTATTTCACGTCCGCATTTTGGACAATGTGGAATACCTGCTCTTGCATAAAGCAATCTCATATAATCGTATATTTCTGTTACTGTTCCAACTGTTGAACGTGGATTCTTGTTTGTTGATTTCTGATCAATTGAAATAGCAGGTGGCAATCCTTCAATACTTTCAACCTGTGGTTTTTCCATCTGCCCTAAGAACTGTCTTGCATAAGAAGACAATGATTCCATATATCTTCTCTGTCCTTCTGCATAAATAGTGTCAAAAGCAAGGGATGACTTACCTGAACCGCTTAAACCTGTTACTACCGTAAATTCATCTCTTGGTATATCAATATCAATATTTTTCAAATTGTGCTCATTTGCACCTTTTATATGAATATATTTTTTATTGTCTTTCATTTTATTTTCCTATCTTTTTCTATCTTTGTTATTTGGTTATTTTATATCTTTTCCAAATAAATTCCGTTATAGATTTTTAGTTATCTTCCTGCAACTTTCTTAATTCCGCCAACTTATCTCGCATTTCAATAGCCGTTTCAAAATCAAGTTCTGCTGCAGCTCTTTCCATTTTCTTCTTAACCTTTTCGATAAGCTTTTTAAGTTCCTTATAATCCATTGATTCAGGATCTTTCTCAACGTCGCTAATCTTTCTGTCCACTTCTTTGGAAATGCTAATAAGGTCTCGAACAGCCTTCTTAATAGTTGTTGGAGTAATACCGTGCTCATTATTGTATTTCTGCTGAATCTCTCTACGTCTGTTAGTTTCCGTTAAAGCTTTATCCATTGAATCAGTAATATTGTCAGCATACATTATTACGTGGCCTTCTGCATTTCTTGCAGCTCGTCCAATAGTCTGAATAAGTGATGTTTCTGAACGTAAAAACCCTTCCTTGTCAGCATCCAATATTGCAACTAAAGCAATTTCCGGTATGTCCAAACCTTCTCTTAAAAGGTTAATACCAACCAAAACATCAAAAACATCCAATCGCATATCTCTGATAATCTGAGTTCTCTCTAACGTATCTATATCTGAATGAAGGTATTTAACCCTAATTCCCACATCGCGCATATAATCTGTCAAATCCTCAGCCATACGCTTCGTCAAAGTTGTTACCAAAACTTTGTTCTTCTTGGCAACTTCCTTGTTAATCTCAGTTATAAGGTCATCAATCTGTCCTTCAACCGGTCTTACTTCAACTTCCGGATCAAGCAATCCTGTAGGTCTTATAATCTGCTCTGCACGGCCTAATTCATGTTCCTGTTCATAAACATTAGGTGTAGCTGACACAAACATCATCTGGTCAATCATGCTTTCAAACTCTTCAAAATTAAGTGGTCTGTTATCCTTAGCCGAAGGCAGTCTGAACCCATAATCAACTAAAGTAGACTTTCTTGACTGGTCACCGGCATACATTCCTCTAATCTGTGGAATCGTAATATGAGACTCATCTACTATTATTAAGAAATCATCTCCGAAATATTCCATTAATGTATGAGGTGTGGCTCCCGGCTCCAAACCTGCCATATGTCTTGAATAGTTCTCTATTCCTGAACAAAAACCTGTTTCTCTTAGCATTTCCATATCAAAATTAGTTCGTTCTGCAATACGCTGTGCCTCTATTAATTTGTCTTCTGATTTAAAATATGCTACCTGTTCCTCTAACTCTTTCTCTATATCCTTAATGGCACGCTCCATCTTTTCAGGTGGCACAACATAATGAGAATTAGGGAATATTGCTACGTGTTCAAGCACGTTCTTAATCTGACCCGTTAAAGCATCAATCTCTGAAATTCTCTCGATTTCATCATCAAAAAATTCAACTCTAATTGCACTATCCGTATACGAAGCAGGAAATATTTCCAGATTCTCTCCACGAACCCTGAAAGTTCCACGTTTAAAGTCCATATCATTTCTGTCATACTGTATTTCAATAAGCTTATGAATAATCTCATCTCTATCTCTAATGGTATTCGGTCTTAAAGACACAACCATGTTCTTGTAATCTATTGGGTCTCCCAAACCATATATACATGAAACTGAAGAAATAATAATTACATCTTTACGCTCCATTAAAGCCATTGTTGCCGAATGACGTAACTTATCTATTTCATCATTAATTGATGAATCCTTCTCAATATATGTGTCTGTGCTTGGAACATAAGCCTCCGGCTGATAATAATCGTAGTAGGAAACAAAATATTCCACAGCATTATTAGGAAAAAACTCCTTAAACTCACCATAAAGCTGAGCTGCCAAAGTCTTATTATGAGCAATAATAAGTGTAGGTTTATTTAATTGTTCAATAACATTCGCCATTGTAAAAGTCTTACCTGAACCTGTTACACCAAGCAAAGTCTGGAATTGTTTTCCTTTCTTAAAGCCTTCAACTAACTCTTCAATAGCCTGCGGCTGGTCCCCGGTAGGCTTATACTCTGAAACTAATTCAAAATGATCCATATGATTTCTCCCAATTAGCTCTAATCAACATTTGAGTATTTTCAAACCCAAATCATTTATCAACTACTTTTCTTAGTATTGTTACTTGTCAAGTATATCATTCAAAAGAACAAAAGTACAGAGCAAAATCGAATGTTTGTTCTGTACTTTTGTTATTCTTTTATTATTCCTCTATTAACTTTTCATATTCGTCCGTAGGTATTGGCTTTGAGAAATAATATCCCTGAATCACTTCTGCTCCAATTGATTTTAAGAAGTTAACCTGTTTTTCTGACTCAACACCTTCTACTACTACCGGAATATTTAATTTCTTGGACAATTCTACAATAGACTCAACAATTATGTTGTTTCTTTCATTTTCATTATCCAAATTTCGCATAAACGCCATATCCAATTTAAGTACGTCTATAGGCGCATCCTTTAACATATTAAGTGATGAATATCCGCTTCCGAAATCATCCATCAAAATCTTAAATCCTGCTTCCTGCAATTCACTTATTATTGAATATATTACCTGCTTTTCCTCAGTATATACTGTTTCCGTAATTTCAAGTTGCAAATCCTTTGGTTCCAAATTATATTTTTCAACCAGTTCCAAAAGATTTGATACCAGATTAGTTGTATAGAAATTTACTCTTGAAACATTAACAGAAATAGGAAGTACACTTCCGTTTTTATCCTTTAAATAACGCAATAACTGACACGTTTTCTCCCAAACATAATAATCAAGCCTTGTTATGTAATTATTCTTTTCAAGTACTGTTATAAATTTAAATGGTGGTATCATTCCAAATTTCGGATGTAACCATCTTACCAACGCTTCTCCGCCTACAATCTTTTTATGAACAACATCATATTTCGGCTGAATATATATAACAATCTGCCCCTGTTCCATTGCTCCATTTATGTCATTCAGTATGTTCTGTTCAAAGATTAACTGATCTCCCTGTTGTCTGCTATATATACCAACTTTCTTCATTCCTTCTTTTACAGTATCCGTTGCTATCTGTGCCCTGTCACACATAACGTTAATTGGAAGTGTTCTATCATCAACCAAATATAACCCTGTTCGCACAGTTATATTTATTTTCAAATGATAGTCATCAACCAAGTCAAAAGTCTTAATTAAATCGTACTGTTCCTTAGTCAAAAGTGCAAAAAAGTTATCATCTGACATTCTTGCAAGAAGAATATTGTCTCCATCTGTCTGTGAATCTCTGAACATCTTTAATCTGTCAGCCACATGCTTAATAAGCTCATCACCTTCTTCTATGCCATAAATATCATTAACAACCTTTAATCTGTTAATGTTTATGTTCATAATATAAAATTCTTCATCGCTTATTCTAAGTCTTTCAGCAACTTTTTCATAGAAAATATCAATATTATACAAGCCCGTAAGCTTATCAATTTCTACTTTTCTTCGAAGAATTTCATTTTCTTTGCTTTGAATTAATGCATTAGTCTTTTTTGAAATAACAACATATCCAAGAACTATCAATAATATTGCAATTGCAATTCCCAGAATTATCAAAGCAAGATTGTCTTCTATTCGTTCTGTAAGCGAAGCATTATATTTTATTCCGCTGGAATATTTAACACAAACATTATCTATTTCTTCATCTGAAATAGAACTAATCAGCTTGTTTACTACAGATTTCAATATATCATTAACCTGAGCTGAAGCTAACAGACAATATGCAGAAGACTCATTATACTCACTGACTGCTGCCAAACTGTCTGCATAACGTTTACTTTGCATATAATAATTAACTGAATAAATATCATTAATTGCAAAATCAACTTTTCCGGTACGGACAGCTTCCATACATTCTTTTACGCTGTCATATTTCTTAATCTGTTCATCACTGTTTACATATAACAGTTTAGTCTGACTATTATATAATGCATCTTTTACCACAGCTACGCTTGACACTTTATCCTGGCTTATTGAAGTATTCTTACGTTTTACAATTACCTGGTCAACGCTAAAAATATTGTTAGAATGCCAATACTTACCCTTTACTGTTGACACAGCTGAGCCCAATGAATTTCCTATGTAAAATCTATTAGTCCCCTCTTCCAGAAACTTTTTCGGATCACTTACATATTCTATTCGAATTGATAATTTGGACTTTCCGCCCATCAGGTCAAGAACCCCTTTAAATAATCCTGTAATCTTATGAGCCTCTTTATAGCTATATGGAATACTGTCAGCTTTTAATCCAACCACAATCTCCTTGTATCTTTCAATATACTCATTTTCCTCTCTCGTCAAAAGGGGCTGATTGGAATATGCACTTTCACTATAATATTTATCCTGAAGGTGTTGCTGAAAATAAGGAGAATCATTTCTAATTTCATCTAATGCCCTATCTACTTCAGCCATAAATTTTCCATTCATCTTTCCTGTCACAATGTAGAAAGGCTCCTGATTAAATCTGTCAACAACTCTCATTCCTTTGTGAAGTGATATACTTCCCACTGCTGCAAGGTCAATTTTGTTATCCTTTAAGGCCTGAACAATTTCTGTTTCAGAATTATAATATACCGGTGTATATTTTATTTTATTCTTGTTAGCATAGTTGGTCCATGTTAACATCTGATAGCTGTCTTTTAACATGCCTACTTTTTTGTTATTCATACCTTCTAAATCTTTATAATAAATATTAGATTTAAGATTGGCATATACAATTGTAAACTCGCTTCCAACAGAATAATTAGAAAAAATATAGTCTTTCTCTCTTTCTGCTGTTTTCTGAGCCTGACATATTATGTCGATTTTTCCGTTCTTTAAATCTTTTAAAGTCTGCTCCTATGTATTCTCCACAAACTCATATGTCCAGTTATTGTACTTAGCTATCTCATTCAGATACTCTACGCCATAGCCTTCATAAGAGCCGTCATCCATCTTTTGTATAAATCCCGGATAATCAATATAACCTACTTTAATTATCTTGCTTTCTGCTTTAACAAAAGATACATTAACCGCGCATATCATAAAAATCATTACTGCAATGGATATTAAAATTTTCGTTTTTTTCTTCATAATTTTGTCCCTTTTTTAATACATCCGCCTCTATAATTGCATATTATAGCATTTTAACGTCACGATAACAATGTAAAACCCAGCCTATTAATATGATTTTTAGACAAATAAATAACCAAAACTTTCGTAAAAACTTTGTCTGTTTTGACACTTTACAAATTTAATTTTTTCATAAGCATTTGTCAAAATAAAAAGGAACCTTTTTCATTTACCCTTTTACTTATTTTATACAGTTATTCAAAGCATAGAAAAAGACCATACATATATCTTCGTTTGCAAGATATATGTACGGTCTTTCTGTTCATTATTTCATTAATTCCATAATTGTTTCTTTTGCCTTTTCAAGTTGTGTATCGCTTGTTGCATTTTCTTCCAATTCTGCTTCCACATCAGGAGTTATTCCCTTTCCGTGAATGTTTTTGCCACTTGGAGTATAATAATCCTGAACTGTAAGTTTTACCGCTGAGCCGTCGCTTAATGGAAGAATTGTCTGTACAATTCCTTTACCAAATGACTGTGTGCCTACGATTTTTCCTGCATTAAAGTCCTGAATTGCACCTGCAAAAATTTCTGATGCACTGGCGCTGTCCTTATTCTGCAAAACAACCATCGGCATGTCAAGACACTTGCTGTCTGAAGTCTGCTTTTCCTCATTTCCATATTTATCCTTAGTTGAAACCAAATTTCCTTCAGGAAGTATTTCATCAAGCATCTTGCAGACTGTCTCATATAATCCACCCGGATTGCTTCTAACATCAAAGATAACAGCCTTCATTCCCTGCTTCTTCAAGTCATCCAATGCTTTCGTAAACTGGTCATAAGTAACTTCTTCAAACTGACTTATCTGTATATAACCAATCTTTTTCTTCTTATCAAGCATCTTATATTCAACAGTAGGCTCATTAACCTGATCTCTTGTTATTGTAAAGTCAATGTATTTCTTTTCGGACTCTCTGTAAACAGTTATGTCAACTGTTGTTCCTTTTTCGCCCTTCATTTCAGTAACAACATTGTTAATGTCAACACCAGTTACTTCTTTGCCCTTTACTTTATAAATAATATCTCCGTTCTTTACTCCTGCCTTTGCAGCCGGTGCATCGGCAAAAGCCTTAACTACCGTAATTATTCCTGTTTCAGCATTCTGAGATACCAAAGCACCTATTCCGCTGTAAGTTCCTGACGTCTGTTCCATCATTTTCCGGTATTCTTCTGCCGTGTAATAAACAGAATACGGATCATTTAAGCCTTCCAACAATCCTTTATAAATTCCATCTTCCAAGTCAGATTCATTAACCTTATTTAAGAACTTAGCATCTATAAGTTTATTTATATAATCAAGCTTTTGTGATGTTTTTTCACTGATTGTTTTTCCGGATGTGTTCTGGTTTGCAAAATACAAACCTGTTCCAACACCACCTACCACAACTGCCATGGCAAGCATTCCAAAAAAGAATCCAAGTAAAAAACGGTTCTTATTCTTTTTCATCATGACTCCTTAATTCAAGTTTATTTTAAATAATCCCAAGGATTAACATATGCCCCGTTCTTACGTACTGCAAAATGTAAATGGTTACCCTGTGATGCTCCTGTATTTCCTACAAGTCCAATGCTCTGTCCTGCGCTTACCTTTGTTCCTGCCGAAACTAAAAGTGCAGACATATGCATATATACACTATATACACCATTGCCGTGATTAATACCAATCCAGTTGCCTGCTGTTGTACTATAATTAGCCCACTCTACTGTACCTGAACCTGCTGCAACAATAGTGGTTCCTGCTGATGCCGGAATATCAATACCCTTATGAAATTCAGAACCTCTATATCCATATCCTGAAGATATAGTTGTATGTCCCGGAAGTGGCCATGTAAATCCACCGCCTGAAACTGTTCCACTACTTCCTGAATTTCCACTGTTTGAAGTATCTGTTGTGTTACTTTCTGTATTTGATGATGTATTGCTTGTACTACTATTTGAACTAGCTGCCTGCTGTTTCTTTGCTGCCGCTTCACGTCTTGCCTGCTCAGCAGCTGCCTGGTTTTTGCTCTGTTCTTCAGCAGATGCAACTCTCTTTTCCTGTGCACTGATTTCTGCTTCCAATTCATCAGAAGTAGCCTCATTATGTGCTATCAAATCTTCATAATTCTTAAGTTCCTGCTGCTTTGATGCTGAAAGATTAGTAAGCTTAGTCTGGTCACTCTTCTGCTGTGCCTGTATTGTCTGAAGATTCTTTTTCTCAGTTACAAGAGTACTCTTTGCAGAAGCTATTTTCTCTTTAGTCTTCTTCATCTTATTAAGCATATCTCTGTCATACTGTGATAACTCTGTTATGTACTCTGCCTTATTTAAGAAATCAGTTATGCTCTTTGAATTAAAAATCAAATCTATCATCTGAGTATCACCATTCTCATACATATATTTGATTCTAAGCTTCATATCTTCATACTGCTCATTTATGCTAACCTGAGCATTGTCCAATTCCTTCTGAGTCTTAGATATCTTGTCTTCTGTTTTTGATAATTTCTGATTAGTCTTGTACATCTCTATAGCCAAATTAGTTAACTTCTTATCAACTGACTGAATATACTCCTGTGCATCAGACTTAGATTTCTGTAGTTTATTATTTTCATCCTGAGCCTGTTGCTTCTGATTCTGCAAATCTGAAAGCTTATTCTTCTCATCGCTAACTGTTCCAAACGCATTAATTGGAATAGCAGTAACTGCCAATGCTGCCACGAGAACAAAACTTAATACTTTAGATTTTCTCATTACTTTCTCCTTATCTCTTTCCCTGTTAACTCAATTAACTTTATACCTTTAAGTGCTTTCTCATTGACACAATTGATCCTATTAAACCAATACCTGCTCCAATTCCAAGTCCTAATGGAACAAGCACCAAAAAAATCTGATGAACTGACGCAAAAGGAATACTGTTGCCAAGTACACCAAATTTAGTCATAATAAGATCAATTAATTTGTCATAAACAAGTCTTATTATAACAAGCGGAATTATTGAACCTAATAAACCGATTGTCACACCTTCTATAATAAATGGTGCCCTTACAAAACTATTAGTTGCTCCAATAAGCTTCATAATTTTAATCTCGTGTCTTCTTACTGAAATACCAATCATAACCGTGTTGCTTATAAGGAAAATACCAACACCAAGCAAAATAATAATCAATGCAATAGACGCATATCCTAACATTTTGCCAAAGTTTGTAAGAAACTCTCTTGTTGGGTTTGAATACTTAACCTGTCTTACCCCCTGAACCTTTTCCATTGCTGTGGCAAAAGCTTTCTGGTCGTTAATACTCTTTAAGTAAACTGTGTAAGATGCTGAATTAGCCAATGGATTCTCTTTTGAAAATCCTTCTGCCAAATCAGGATTATCTTTAAAATAATTCTTCTTAAAGCTTTCCCATGCCTGTTCTGCCGATGTATATTCATAGCTCTTTACACGGGAATCTGACTTAATTGTTTTTCCAATATCATCTATTCCCTGCTGGCTTAACCCTTCGTTAAAGAATATTGTTACCCCAACCTGTTGCTCAACTTTTTTTTCCATAAAGTTTACATTTATAATAATTGTAAAAATTACACCTATTAAAAATGTACATGCAGCAATAGTTCCTATTGATGCAAGGGAAAACAGTTTGTTTCTCTTTATGTTTACAAAACCCTGTTTTAAACAGTAGTTTGCTGTTCTAGTATTCATCTGTCTGTTCCTCCCCTTTGCTGTCCTCTACTTTTACACCTTTCTTCATAGTTATGACACGCTTGTTCATAGCCTTAACTATTTCCATGTTATGTGTAACAACAATAACTGTTGTTCCCTGCTCATTAACTTTTTCAAGCAGTTTCATAATCTCCCATGAATTTTCAGGGTCAAGGTTTCCTGTAGGTTCATCAGCCAAAATATACTGTGGTTTATTAACAAGTGCTCTTGCAAGGGCAACTCTCTGCTGCTCACCACCTGACAATTCTGACGGATTGGAACGATATTTTTCTGAAAGTCCCACCAAAGATAATACTCTTGCCACATTCTTTTTAATCTCTCTTGGTGACGCCCCTATTACTCTCTGTGCAAAAGCAATATTTGAGTAAACATCTCTATCCTGTAACAATCTGAAATCCTGAAAAACAACTCCAACCTTTCTTCTATACTTAGCTGTTCCTCTTGATTTAAGCTTTGATAAATTAACATTATCTACCACTATTGTTCCCTCTGTGGGATTTAACTCTTTAAGAAGCAGTTTGATAAATGTTGACTTTCCTGAACCACTGGCTCCAACAACAAATACAAACTCTCCTTCCTCTATTTCAAGATTTAAATTGCTTAACGCCGGTGCACCGTTGCCATAAGACTTACTTACACCTTCTATTTTAATCATTATATGCCTCCTAATATTCTGCTCTAAATAGAAATATATAACACAAATGTGTTTTTTTGTGGGTGGGCAAAGCACGTAACAATCCTTGTAATAAAATTTTAATATATTTCCGAATTGAATTTGCTCCACTAGCACAATATGAAGGTCCATAGTGGGCCTTCATATTGCTACATTTTAACTATTTATTTTCTAAAAATCTGTGTTCTCCATATATTTCATGTACTTAACAACCATAAGGGCAATCTTAAATGTAATTGCATCCTCAAATACTCTTAAATCTAGTCCTGTACTCTTCTGCAACTTGTCCAGTCTGTATACTAAAGTATTTCTGTGAATATATAACTGTCTTGATGTTTCAGATACATTCAAGCTGTTTTCAAAGAACTTATTAATTGTTGTCAATGTTTCTTCGTCAAATTCATCCGGTGACTTTCCTTCAAAAATCTCGCTAATGAACATCTTGCAAAGTGGAATTGGCAACTGATAAATTAATCTTCCGATTCCAAGATTATTGTAAGCAATTACGTTCTTAGTGCTAAAGAAAATCTTTCCTACATCAAGGGCCATTCTTGCTTCCTTGTATGAACGTGATACTTCCTTAATCTCCTTAACAATAGTTCCGTATGCTACAGTAGCCTTAGCCATTGCCTCTGTGTTAAGCATGTCCACAATTGTCCTTGCTATCTTTTCAATATCTTCATATCCCTGTTTTTCTTCTAACTCCTTAACAAGAATAATGCTTTTTTCATCTACCGCTGTAATAAAGTCTTTCTTATTACCTGAGAACAATGTTCTAACTGTTTCTAAAGCAACACTGTCCTTTTCGTTCTTTGTTTCAATAATACAGACACATCTTCTTGCATCCACATCAATGTACAACTTCTTTGATCTATTATAAATGTCAACAAGGAGTAGATTGTCTAATAATAAGTTTTTGATAAAATTGTCTTTATCAAATCTTTCTTTATATGCAACAAGCAGATTCTGAATCTGGAAGGCAGCCATCTTTCCTACCATAAATACGTCATCGCTTGTTCCCTGAGCTATCAGAATCAGTTCTAACTGGCTTTCATCATAAACCTTAAAAAACTGGTATTCCTGTACTGACTGGCTGTCTGCCGGAGAATTAACAAAGCTAATTATAGCATGTCCAAACTCATCTCCTAACTGGGAAGTACTGGCAATAATCTTTCCGTCTGTATCTGCCACATGTAAATCTACCCTTGAAATACTTTTTATTCCTTCTATTGTATTCTGTAAAATCTGATTTGATATCATAGGCCACTCCTTGTTCTAAAAAATTCGTACATTCTGTCAAACTATATTTTAAACTAGTTTATGACAAAAAACAAGAGAAAAGAGCTAATCAATAATACTTTTATCTTGTAATTTTTGTCAAAATAACCAACTATTTTACAGCATCAAAAAAATCCTTTATAATATCGTATGATTTTTTTACCCCCACTCTTGACAAAGAGCCTAATAAAAATTCCAAATGAATTTCTTATTAAGTAAAAAAGACTGCCCAAATCGGGCAGTCTTTTGATAAATATATATATTAGTTTGTGATAACTTTTTCTGTATCCTTATCAAAGATGTGAAGTTTTGTAAGATCCATTGCCATAACAACTTCATCACCAGGTCTAGCTGTTGTACGAGCATTAACTCTTGCTGTACAATCGAATCCTTCAAGGTCAAAGTATAAGTATACTTCAGCACCAAGTAATTCGTAAATTCTGATTGTTGTCTTAAATGCACTATCAGGTGACATTTCGATGAAGCTTTCTTCATCATGAACATCTTCTGGTCTGATACCCATAACAACTGTCTTACCAACATAACCACCGTCAATAAGCCTTCTAGCCTGTTCAGCTGGTACTGTAATGTATGTTCTAGCCTGTCCAATGTGGAGCTTAACGTCAGCACCTTCCTGTTCAACTTCTGCATCGATGAAGTTCATCTGTGGTGAACCCATGAATCCTGCTACGAATAAGTTAACTGGCTTATCATATAAGTTCTTAGGTGAATCTACCTGCTGTACAACACCATCCTTCATAACTACGATTCTTGTACCAAGTGTCATAGCTTCTGTCTGGTCATGTGTTACGTAGATGATTGTTGCGCCTAATCTCTTATGAATCTTAGCGATTTCCACACGCATCTGTACTCTTAATTTAGCATCCAAGTTTGAAAGAGGTTCATCCATAAGGAATACCTTAGGGTTACGAACGATAGCACGTCCCATAGCAACTCTCTGTCTCTGACCACCTGATAAAGCCTTAGGCTTACGATCAAGTAACTGTTCAAGGTCAAGAATCTTAGCTGCATCCTTAACTAATCTTTCCTGTTCAGCCTTAGGTACTTTTCTTAACTTAAGACCAAATGCCATATTATCATATACTGTCATATGTGGATATAAAGCGTAGTTCTGGAATACCATTGCGATATCTCTATCCTTTGGTTCAACATCGTTTACTAACTTATCTCCGATGTATAATTCTCCTGATGAAATTTCTTCAAGACCTGCGATCATTCTAAGTGTTGTTGATTTACCACAACCAGATGGTCCTACGAAGATGATAAATTCTTTATCCTTAATTTCAAGATTAAAATCTTTTACTGCACAGAATCCGTTTGGATATACCTTGCAGATATTTCTTAATGATAAACTTGCCATTTTAAAAATTCCTCCTAGTATTGAAATAGTTTCTATATCTCGCGTCTGATTGTATTCTAAATCACTGACACTAAAAATGCTATATTGTAAATAAACAAAATAACAAAAAAATCTTTGTTAATATTGCATACAGCCCCTATTATTTATTTAAAAATATGTTACTTTCGCCAATGATTATACGGTGTTCTTTGAGCAATCTGCCGATAGCTCTTTTAAATTCACTTTTGCTCATCTGAAAATCTTCTCTAATTACCTCAGGTTTAGCCTTATCTGTATATCCTAATTGACCACCGTTATTCTCAATGTATTTATATATTTTTTCGGCATCTTCGTCCATTTGTAAATATGCTTTCTTTCTAAGTGAAAGGTCTAATTTGCCATCAGGTCTTACACTTTTTACTCTTGCCTGAATCTGCTGACCGATTTCTAATCTTGTTGTAAGCTCTTTCTTCTGTACAAGTCCGTGATACTTATTATCTACAGCAACAAAAACACCGTACTCAGGATTGTAGTTATAAACTGTTCCTGTTACAACATCATCAGGTTCATATGTTGAGGTACATTTTAAGAACTTATACGCCTTCATTGTTGCACATAATCTGTTACTTTTGTCCAAATATACTCCTACTAATACCTTGTCCCCTGACTTAATTGAAACTGTCTGCTCCTTGTATGGCAAAAATAAGTCTTTTTCTAAGCCCCAGTCAAGAAATGCACCATTCTTTGAAACTTCCTTAACTGTCAAAACTGCTGTTTCGTCTAATTCAACTAAAGGCTTGTTTACTGTTGCTATAAGTCTGTCCTGTGAATCTCTGTAAATAAATACCTTTACTTCATCACCAACATTTGCTCCTTCAGGAACCTGCTTTTTTGGAAGAAGCACCTGTTCTTCCTCTGTGCCAAGATATGCACCAAAATCTACCATTCTTACTATTTCTAATTTTTGTGTTCTTCCTAATTCCATTTTTTGTCTCTCCGTTCTATTTTTTATAGTTTACCTGATATTAGCACTTTTATAAAAAAGAGGTCAGACTTTAACGCCATAACCTCTTTTATCATTACATAAGCATTATTCTTGTAAGTGTCTCTCCACTTTGATTTTCGAAGCTAATACCTATTCCATTTTCTTCGCTATAAAGATATGGTGTAATAATTTCACCTTCCATAGCTTCTTTATTATACACAATATCTACCTCATGGCAAGGAAAATTTGTTGGTAAAAATTCTTCAGCCGCCCTTAAATAATTAGCATTGTTCATATGACCATTGCTGTCTATGTAAGTTTTTAAAACCTTAAACGACTCTAATTTGGTTCTTTCACTACTAAACCTAATCTTTCTTGACGCCTTTATATTATCAAATATCGGTTCCGGCTTATAAACACTTGAATCCTCTTCAGTAATTCTTAAAGGTTTTCGTGTCTGAATATCAATAAGAACCCAGAGGCTGTCTGCCTGAACAAGATAATCTCCATTTTCATCTTTTATGAAATACTGTCTTGAAGCAAACATGCTGCTAAACTTTGAAGGAGATGTGCCTATTGTTATTTTCTGTCCAAACATAATAGGTCTGTTAACTATAACTTTGTATGCAACAAGTACCCACGCCCTGGCCTCTCTTTTCATATAACTTACGCCACGACCAATATCTTCTGAATGAAAGGTGGAGCAATCCTGCAAAAGATTTAATATCTCATGCATTGGAACTTTTCCATTTCTATCTGTTCTGCTGTAACTTACTGTTGTCTCATATGAAAACATTTATTGCCCCTCTTTCTTCTATTATTTACTTAGATGTTGTTGTTTCCGGTACAGTTGTTATCTCAGGTGCCTTAGTTGTTGTTTCAGGTGCCTTAGTTGTTGTTTCCGGTACCTTAGTTGTAGGCTGTGTTGTAACAGGCTTTGTTGTAGGTTGCTGTGCAACAGCTTCTACTACAACTTTAAGTGTTGCTGTTCTTGCAGTGTATGCCTGATTTAAGTACTGTGCCTTATATGTTAATGTATATGTTCCAGGTTTCTTTGTATCAAGCTTTCCTGTAACTGTAACGCTGTTCTTAATATTTAAAGCATTACCCTTGTAATCCTTAACTGAAGCTACATAATTCAAAGGATTAAATGTGCTGTTCTGTTTAACCTTTACAGTTGTATTCTTCATTGTAAGACTTACCTTGTGGTCTTTTACAACGTATTTAATAGTCTTCTTTACTGTCTTCTTATTTTTGCCCGTAACTTTATATGTAATGTAATATTTGCCCTTGTTTGCAAACTTAACCACACCGTTCTTAATCTTAACTTTCTTCTTATTATACTTAACAGTAACTTTTATTTTCGAAGTAATATTCTTGCCTGCTGCTGTCTTTGCAGTAACGTTAGACAAAACATTAACTGAACTATTTAAAGCTACATCAGGATTCTTTACTGCGCCTGAAATAACAGGTTTCTTTGTATCTACTACTTTAAATGTTAAAGTCTTAGTCTTTGAGTTTCCTAAGCTGTCTTTTACTTTAAATTTAATCTTATACTTTCCTAATTTAGATGTTTTAATCTTACCAACTGTAGTAATCTTTGCATTTTTTTTCGTAAGAACGTTGCCTGCTCTGTCTTTTACTGTAATTAAGTCAGACAATTTAACTTTTGTTCCATACTCAATGGTCTTTACTTTTGCAGTAATTACAGGCTTATTGCTCTTGTATGGATTCTTAGGATCAGGATCAGTTGGGTCCCAATCTGTAAACTTACCGTTTGTAATAGGTGTAAATGAAGGTCTCTTAATAGGATCATCCTTCTTTGTTCCTCTAAAAATTACAACCTTTGTTCCTAATGCACAATGATCATAAATCCACTTAGAATCTTTACATAAAAGTCTTACACAACCGTGTGATGCCTTCTGTCCCATTACATTGTATGCCTTAACTGACATTGTTGATTTATCACCATTCTTGTAATACCAAACTGAATGGAATAAGATGCCGGTTGTAATTCTTGTACAATACTGTGCATAACAATTTCCTATCATCTCATGCCATCTGTATTTAACAGGTGTATAAAATGTTCCCGTAGGTGTTTCATTACTTGGTGAACAAATCATAGCCTTTATTGCTTTTCCGTTTTTGTAAACTGTTGTACAGTTTGTTCCTAAGTTAACTTTAATAACATAACCTTTGCTTTCTTTAGCTTCTGTCTTAACTGTTGCTGTGCCTGAAATACCAAATGCCATAACAACAATCATTAATACTGCTACTAATTTTGATGTGATTTTCTTCATATCATTACTCCTTTGCTTATTTTGAAGCCTTTTACGGCTTATTCCCTTTAACATAATTCGCCCTTATTATACTATTTTATTTGGCAATATACAATCACAAACACCTAATTAGTTGTTTTTCATAAGTGGTTCATATATAATGTACTTAAACGTTTTTATTTCACAAAAATATCGTATTTACTTAAAATTTATATTTTATAATCTAAGAAAATGCACATAATATTATGGAGGCTTTTATGTTCAAAAACAAATTTAAACTTTTTATTTTTATGCTGGCAATTGGTTTCGTTCTCATAACATTGGACGTTCATGTTACAACTCCATTTAAATATCCACATAAATATAACAATTCAGGTTCGGTAATCGGAGAATTTCAGTATTATAACATTGCATCTAACTATAATGCCTGGTGCGATTACAAAGTTATTAACACAAGTTCAGAAAAAGCTGATGAAAATTCACATTATAATACAACAACTGATAATAGCTCAACCAATTCATCAATAAACACCGGTCAGAGCACGGCAAAAGTTATTGACCACGTTTATTTTGGAAATATTTCAGTAGATATTTTCAGTGATGCTTTAGGTTTTCTTCTTATATTTATTGCATGCTTAAACTTAGCTAAAGTTAATAACCGTTTCAAATACGGTTCAGTTACGACATTGTTCGCCTTAATTTTGCACATTGTTATTTTGGCACTTCCATTCTTCCTTAACGGAATAGTTCTATGCAATACAGCTCTTGTTTTGGGACTGGCTTATCTTGGAAGCAATGTTATAACTACTTTTATGTTCAGTAGCGGACTTCTTAAGATGTGCACGGACATTTGCTGTAGAGATGAAAGAAAATGGTGCAAAATGATTTGGTTCGTTACTTTTGTTCTACAGATTTTAGTCACATTTGTTTTCTGGATAGGTTCAGATTTCAATATGCTCCTGGCTGTGGGCAGATTCTTTGAAGGCGTACTTGTATTTATGGTAATTGTTTTTTGGATTATTCTGAAACGTACATATTATTATTTAGAAAGGACATGGCTTAATTATGAAAAACAAAATTAATTTAGGAACAAAGTTTATTGCATTTCTTGCTCTTTTTATGTTTAGCATTTTGGCAATTAATGTTTCTGCCAAAGCAGGGCAAATGAAAATGCATGCCATTTATGTTGACAGGGGTGATGCCATTGTTATCGAAAGTAACGGACATTTTATGCTTGTGGATTCAGGTATTTCACAAACATCTGAAAAGGTACTTGCATATCTTAAATCTTTAAACATTCCGAATAAAAAAATTGACTACGTTATATCAACCCACCCTGACGGGGACCATGTTGGCGGTTTTCCTGCTGTTTTCAAGGAATATGAAATCGGTCAGGTAATTTACTCACCATGTACAAAACCAAGCAAAGAATACCTTAGTTTTATAAAAACCGTTAAGGAGAAAGGTTGTCCTTTCAGGATTCCGGTGGAAGGTGAAAAATTCAAATTGGGCGATGCAACTGTGGAAGTGGTTTATGACGGTTCACAAGGTTCAACCTATAATGAAGCCAGCATTGTTATGCGTGTCACATGCGATAACAAGTCTATTCTCTTAACCGGCGACCTTCCATCTACCATGGAAAATGAACTTCTTAAACAAGGTTATAATTTTAAGGCTGATGTTCTTAAAATAGGTCATCACGGTGCTGCCGCTTCATCATGCGCCAACTTCCTTGATGCAGTTGCTCCACAATACGCAGTTGTTTCCTGCGGAACTCCTAATATATGCGAATTTCCTAAGGAATCAGTACTTCAAAGACTTGCAAGACGTTTTATCAAATTATATAGAACTGCAGATGCTAATGTAGTTATCAATTTTAACAACGGTGTAATTTCTACTTCCAATAAAGAAAACAATCCTTTTGTTTCAATAAAAAAAGGTACGATTACATTGAGTAATAACGTTTTCTACGCAACAGGTAAACAAATCAAACCTACTGTCAATTTGTACGTTGACGGTCAGTTAGTTCCTGCATATCATTACAAGATTACTTATTCATCTAACATTAACACCGGTGTTGCCAAGGTTAAACTTACTGCAACAGAAGTTAAATACGTTAGCGTATGTTCAACTACATTTTTGATTTTGCCTAAGAAGGAAACACTGAAAGGTTCCGTTTCTTCTTATAACAGTGCACATTTAAGTTGGGACAAGCAAGGTTCCGCAACAGGTTACACAATAATGTATTCCACTGACAAAACATTTAACACGGCATTTAAATATAAATACATTACAAAACCTGAAACTACAAATACTACTATCAAAAATCTTAAATATAACACAAAGTACTATTTTAAAATCAGAGCATACAAAACAAATGTAGGCTACGGAAAATGGAGCAAAGCAGTTAAAATAAAAACAAAAAAGAACCCTGCTCCTGCAACTGTAAAAATCAAGTCAGCAAAGAAATATTCAAAAACTTCTATTTATATAAAATGGAAAGCTCAGACTGCCCGCGGAAAAAGTGGCTACTATGTCCAGTACTCCACTAACAAACGATTTAAGAAAAATACGAAAACACTAAAGATAAAAACAACTTGGCAAAACTCAGCTACAATTACAAAGTTGAAGAAAAAGAAAACATACTACATACGTGTTCGAGGATATAATAAGCACGGAAAAGGTAATTGGAGCAAGATAATGAAGGTGAAGTTGAAGTAAGAGATAAAAAATCTCTTAACTTTTTGTCTTATTTCACAGAAAATATTTATATAATAGTTTTTAGAGAATCAGGGCTGGCACAATGCCAGCCCTGATTGACTTAATATTTTCTGTTTTCTTTCAGCTATTCGGCTTTATTCCCCTTTATGCCTAACCCTATATATCACATAGTACACCGCGCCGCCAATGGTTCCGCCCAGGGTGTTGTACACCAAATCCGATATTTGGAACGTGCCAAGGTGGAACAGTAGCTGTGAAAACTCAATTCCAAAAGAAAAAATTCCAACTGCCACGGTAGACTTCCATATAACTTTTCCAAGTCTTACATCACTTCCAAGAATCTCATCCTTAAACGCCCAAAGCAAAAGCACCGCAAAAGGCATAAAAAGCATAAAATTCTCAATAGGCTCCGTAGACAAAGTACCATCCGCATAGTGAAGTCCCCAGTTTCCCATAATATCGCCTAATGGATCAAACCAAATATCTCTATTCAAAATCGTTCTAAAAAGAATCATAGTAGAATAAAACACCAAAAGGAAAGCCCTTCTAAATGTAGAGCTTTCCTTAAAATTTCTAAACCATGTGCCAAAAATATTTTTAATCAGGCTTCCCTTCTTCCAGCCGTGTTCCCTTGCGTAAAGAAAAACAAACATAGAAACAAAAGCCATTAGCACTGCTGCGCCAAAAGGTTGATAAAGTGCATTAAGCACCTCTTTTATAATGTTAGTAATAATATCATTTGCTTTGTCCATAGTAAACCTTTCGTATGGATAACTATTCTACCACAACATATTGCTATCTGTTACCATACATCTTTTCATAATAATTCTGGTATTCTCCCGAAATAATAGTTTCCCACCATTCTTTATTGTCAAGATACCATTTGATAGTCTTCTTAATACCGTCAGTAAACTTAGTTTCCGGCAACCAGCCAAGTTCGTTGTGAATCTTAGTAGGATCGATTGCGTAACGCATATCGTGTCCCTTTCTGTCAGCTACGTATGTAATAAGGCTTTCAGGCTTGCCTAATTCCTTACAAATAATCTTAACAATGTCAATGTTCTTCATTTCGTTGTGACCGCCAACATTGTAAACTTCGCCAACTCTTCCCTTGTGAATAATCAAGTCAATTGCACGACAATGGTCTTCAACGTATAACCAGTCACGAACGTTTTCGCCCTTGCCATATACTGGAAGTGGCTTGTCATTTAATGCATTGGCAATCATAAGGGGAATCAACTTCTCTGGGAAGTGATATGGTCCGTAGTTGTTAGAACATCTACTGATTGTAACAGGAAGTCCGTAAGTTCTGTGATATGCAAGAACCAAAAGGTCAGCTCCAGCCTTTGATGAACTGTAAGGACTGCTTGTGTGAATTGGTGTTTTCTCTGTAAAGAACAAGTCAGGTCTGTCAAGAGGAAGGTCGCCGTAAACTTCGTCAGTAGATACCTGATGATAACGCTTAATACCATACTTTCTGCAGGCATCCATAAGAACTGCAGTACCAAGAATATTAGTGTTAAGGAATACTTCAGGGTTCTCGATTGAACGGTCTACGTGACTTTCTGCTGCAAAGTTAACAACCATGTCAGGATGTTCTTCCTCGAAAAGTTTGTAAATTGCATCTCTGTCGCAAATGTCGATTTTGCAAAAACGGAAATTTGGGTTATCCATAACAGGTTCAAGAGTGGATAAGTTACCTGCGTAAGTGAGCTTGTCCACACAAATAATCCTATAATCAGGATATGTATTTAACATATGAAATACAAAGTTACTTCCGATAAATCCGGCTCCACCGGTTACGATAATGTTCATTTCTTAGTCCTTTTTCTTTTATATGTAAAATATTTAACTTTCAAGGCATCTTTCCCAATTTTTGTATTTTTCTATTTTTATATAAATTATATCACCTTTTCCAATCTTCTATTCTTGAGATTATTCTCCTCTAAAAAACCTTAGATTTTTTAGGTAATTATTTCATGAGAACTAGCAAAAATCTTGGTACCTACTATTTGCCGTTTAGAACCTTAAAGTAACTGACAATTAAAAATAACTATAAAAATAATAACACAAGTCAATCTTTATTTCATCAATTTATAAATTATCTTTCAAAAATTTCTCAAACCTATTATAACTATCATATCGGTTGATATATGACCTGCACTAGTTCTTAGCCAACTCGAAACCTCTTAAGGTGTCCTATAAAATTAGAAAAGATTTAAGTTCTTCACATCCTTTTTCAACTTATGAGCAAATCATACATCAAATTCTATAAACATTCAGATTCTATAATTTGCAAATAACCAAGCCACACAAAAAAGCCCGGTCAACGTCTCTCCCCATAAGAGTTAAACATCGACCGGAGTTTCCGTTCAAAATAAAAATCTATTCATTCCTATGTCTAAACCTGTAAATTACGTAATACATAAGTCCTCCAATAGTTTCGCCTAAAGTATTGTAAACCAAATCCAATATATGGAAGGTTCCAAGTTGAAACAGCAGTTGCGAAAATTCAATGACAAATGAAAATATAACAACTGTCTTTCTTGCCACCCACAGGGTCTTTTTAAGTCCCGGCTTGTTCCCAAGAAGTTCATTTCTAAATGCCCATAAAAGCAGAGCTGCAAATGGGATAAATATATAAAACTCCTCTAATATCTCCAAGTGCTTTCGGGTTCTTCACTTCTTCTGAAATCCTCTTACTATTTTCAAATGCCAGCACCACACCACTCCAGGCAAGACTCTTACTTTTCTCTCTACGATCTATCATCAGCTCTCTGTTATACTCTCCGTTTTTACCAACTTTTAATTTATATCGGAACGGTAATCCTGTTTCTGTTTTAAATAGATAATCCTGAAACGCAATAACAGCTTGTCACAAATTTTCTTCTGATGGTATTTCCTTTAGAAGCCGAACCTGCTCTTGTCGAATCTTATATGTCCGGCACCGCTCCACATTTAGACTTATCTCTGCTGCATTATATTTTCATATTATTTTCTTTTCTTTTTATTTCTTTCACTTTTATCATAATAAAATTGTTCCCAAAGTTCTGTATCTCTTAAATTTGGATCCCAACCACTAGTACCTTCTTCTAAATTATATCGTTTTTCATATAAATTTGAGAATGAATCAACTATCTTTGCAGGATTTCCCGCAACAATAGCACCCTCTGGCACATCTTTTGTAACAACGCTCCCCGCACCAATAATTGCATTAGGACCAATCGACACATTTCCTACAATAATGCTATTTCCACCAATGAATACATTATCATATATTTCTATACAACTTCCATGTGTTTGATACCTCCCCCAAAATTTAATAGCAAATACCGAATTAATTACATCGTGCGTATAAAATGTAACATCTGCCGCAACTTTTACATTATTATGTATTTTAATAAGCTTTGGTTCATTTGGAAGTTTAATCGGCTGATATAAGACATTATCCCCCAGCTCAGCAAAAACATTATGCTGTTTTAGGTATTTCACTCTATCAAATCCTAAAATACATATTAGTATATACTTAATTTTCATCATTTTCTTTTGCCATAAATATTTCTTTAATTCATTCATCTACTCATACCTTCTTTCTTGTACAACTTTTTATAAAATCAACACCATATTGAAGCATCCATATAACTGTTTTTCTATACAAAAATATAATTGCAATTAAACAAATAAAATATCCTAAAATAGAAAAAATACTAAATGGATTAAATGTATTATAAAAAGCATAGAAACTCACAATCATTGTAAGCATGCAAAAACGAGTGACTTTAAAATCAACATAATAGTATCTCATTCCTAAAAGCGTTCTTAAAAGATAAAATACAATATATGAAATTCCTGTAGATATCGCAGCTCCTTGACATCCTATCTGAGGAACCAGAATTGAATTTCCTATAATATTTGTGACACACGCTCCAACTGCCACTAAAACTTGCAAATTACTTTTCTTCTTAAAAACTAACCCTGCAACTGTTGTCTCTGAAATTGTATACATAATTGGATTAAAAATCAGAAATGGTAAAATATATGCAGCTTCCCTATATTTAGAGCCAAGAAGGATTGCAAATATCTCCTTCACCAAGATTAATGAAATTCCTAAAAAAAACATTACCACTGTAATAATCTGATTTGCTGATTTATGAAACTGTGTGTCTTCTGGATATTTAGTGTAGTGTTCAACAGACATCGGAGCCCATAATGTATTAAAAGCAGTCTGTACAATTGCAAAAATATGTACTAATGTCATAGTTGATGAATAAATTCCTACTTCAGTATATGTACAATAGTAATTCAGAGAAATTTTGTCTATCGCTTGAAACAACGTAGTAACCCCCATTGAAAGGATAAAAGGAACTGAATATTTCATCAACTCACTCATAGAAACTGTACAATTACTTACATCTACTGTTTTAAAATTCCACATTGACTTTTGAGCAATAATACTCACCACCATACAAACAAAATAAGAAACAACTGTTGCAATAACTAATAAAAGTAAATAGTTTTCTTTTATTGTATAACATAATCCTAATGCCACTATAATGTATATTAGTTTTTGAAGTATTTGCAAAAGCGAAAATAATTTCACATTTCTTTCCAATCTTACAATTAATAGGCTAAACCTGTAAATTACTTGATCAAACGTAAATACACATAGAAAAAACATAATTAATGAATCAAATTCAAAATTAACAATATGAAATAATGACATTGCCATGACAATTATTGTAATTATCAAACTCGCAATTATCGGTATAACAATACATCTAAAAAGCAAAGCTTGTTTGTATTTCAAGTTTTCTTTTTCATAATAGTATCTTACAACTGCTTGGTCTAATCCCATACATAAAACCATAAGTGCAATTCCTGAATACATTGTAAATATTGATAATTGGCCATATTCACTTGGAGCAACAATACGAGTTATAACTGGTGTACTAAATAATCCTAATAATAAATTAAAAAATGTTCCTCCACCAATTATTGTAAATTGTTTTAAAAATCCATTTTTTTGCATTCTTAATCCTCTCTTTTATACTCTACAAAATCTCTTTCTTCAATTGGCATAATGTTTTTTATAAAGCGCCTACTATCTTTATCAGAAATAATTTTTGCTGGAACTCCTCCAATAGTACAATTTCCTTCAATAAAATCTTTATTTACAACAGAATTAGCTGCAATAACTGTATTATTTCCAATTACTATTTTTCCAAATATTTTTGCTCCCGGTCCGATGTATACATTTTCACCCAAAATTGGAGTATCTTTTTCTCCTCCTCCATTTGCCCCTATATTAACACAGGCATGTATCCGACAATTTGCTCCTACTTGTGCTCCACCGTTTACTACCACGGTCCCATAATGGACAATACACATTCCTGGACCAAATGAATTTGGATAGATTGACCAACCTAATCTTATCCCCAATTTTTTCGTCCTTATCTTGTGATATAATACCATTATCTTTCCAATTAAATCTCTTCTACAATTTAAATAATACTCAAGTTTTCGAAGATGTACTTGAAAAGACCACATTTCTCCTAATCTAATTTTTCTAAAAAGTGATACTTTACTTCCAAATCGTGCATATTCATCACAAAGAAGATAATATTTTAAATCATGCTTACTTTTAATCATTTTCTTCACCTATTACACTTTACAATCTATTATCATAGCAAAAAATAAATCATATTTTTTATGTTTTAATATTCTTATTAAAACATATCACATAAATCTTTTTATTATTAATTTTTAATTATTAACATATCGAATTATCTTAGCTGGAATTCCTGCTACGATTGTATTAGTCGGAATATCCTTCACTACAACTGAGTTAGCACCTACTACTACATTATCACCAATTGACACACTTCCTATAACTTTACTTCCAGCACATAATGTTACCCTATCTCCTATAATTGCAACATCATCTCTAGACTTCAATGCATTGTTACCAACAGTAACATTCTGCATTATTTCGCAGTTTTCTCCTATTATAGCATTTGAATGGATAACAATCCCCCCTCCCCAATGAGGTAATCTTAACCCCCCACCAATTTTAGTTTTAGGTGATATTTCATAACCAAATTTAAAAGAATGATGATAATAAATACGATATACTATGCCTCGAATCAACTTGGGAGAATTTTCACAATAATTCGCAACTCTAAAAAAAATTAAATATTTCATAGGATCATACTTTTCCCATAAAATCAATTTTAATAACTGAAGGCTATTCAAAATATATCCTCTATTTTGAATCATATCTTGTTTTATTATTTCACCTAAATTCTTTTTCATTCAATATCTCTCCTTGATTGTAATTAATCATTTTAAACAAATCTGTCCCTAATCTATTGCATATAGCTAATAATTGTTCATCATTTCCTACTGCCCCAACATTATCCAGTGCTAATCCGTCACACTCAGTAGCCCATATATGTTTCAATTTATATGACTGAGATTTAGCCAAAACAACTGGTGTTCCTTTCATCAACTCCATAACTTTGAGCCATAAATCATCTGCACATATACAAGTATCTTTTATCGTATCTATATCTGTATATCGTTCACTTATGCAGTGTGGCGGATATAATACTCCTCCACATCCTGTGGCTATTAAATCAAAAGATTCCTCATCAATTTGTTCTTTTGTCGCTATATCCCATTCTGTATATTTTTTAACTTTCTTATCAGAGCTGAATAATATCTTATGTACTCTTTTGGCAGATATTGCATGAGGATGTTTTAAATACGATTGATATAAATCAGAAATTAAATATTTATCATATATAATATCATCATCAACTGTTATCACAATGTCTTCAGGATACTCTTTAAAAGCATATAAATACTTTTTATGTGATCGCATATCTCCATCTACCAATTTAACATTTACACCTTGTTTTTTAATAGAGTTTAATATCTTATCATCTACTGTTTCAAATTGCTCATTACTAAGATAAAGTACAATTCTATCTGGTTGTAATTTCTGACGTAACAAACTCCCTACAACCACTGGAAGCCATTTCTCCCTTGCCGGATATGTAGTAAATGATACTGTAATGTTCGGAATATTATTCCCCTCTTGTAAAGAAGGTTTATTTACATAAAATTTAATATATGACAAATAGCTTCTAATCTTTTTAAATAATCTCCATCCCACTTTCATACAACAATATAATAGATTTTCTCTTTCTTTTCTTATAGCCATACCAAGCTCCTTTTTTATAGATACAATACACCTACAATCTAACTATATCTCTTCATTTTCCCAAATATACGACTATTCTTATTTAGCATAATTGCAATCATAATTATAGCAATATTATCTCCTACTAAGGATAAATAATTTTCTGTTATTCCTATAATACATAGAACAATTACTACAAACGCTTCATACTTGTTAGTTTTTTCATAATTATACTTACCTAACTGGTAATATAATAAACTTAAAATAATTGCAATTATTAATCCCCAACAGATTAAAATATACATATAACTATTATCCAATCCACTCCAAGCTTCACCCGTGCGAAGTGCTTGTGAATAAGATACTGTTTTAATAGTCTGTCCAAAAAGTTTAATACCATAACCTCGCAAATAATTTCTCATGAAACCTAATCTATATGACATCATAATATTTAATATATTTAGCTGAGATATATAATACCCCCCTTTGTAAAGCCAGGAACAAATGTAACAAACTATCATAAGTACCGGAAAGCATAATTTTGAAATCTGATAAAGAATTTTTCCTTTAAATCTATTCTCTTTTTTAAGCATTAAGAAAAATAAGGAAAGCACTAAACTCATAATAAATGCCATTCTACTATTAGTAAATAAGAAAACTGCTACTGCAATTGACCCACAAAATATAGTGTCTCTCCAATTCCAACGTTCTTTTTTTTGTAATCCAAATAATAGCATCCAAATAAGCGTACTATTGGCAAATGCATTAGCTGATGTAAAACCGTATGAATTTCTTATCGCATTTTCTCGATATACAACATCCGAAGGTATAATACCCATAACCGCTAAAGCAATAGTAAAAACTATCAAACAAAACAAACTTCGCTTTTCCCATTTTGCAATAGTACTAATCTCCATTCCCGAAGGGCAGGTCATAATTGCCATAAACATTAAAGCCAATGCATAATTATTAGTTATACTTGTTACTATTATTGTTACTATTCCCAAAACAAGTGATACATACATTATTCTTTTACTTACAGTTCCATTTATGAAAAAAATAATAATAAAAAGCAGCAAAGAAATTTTGGGAGTTAATGAATACAGCACTTCTTTTGGAATAAATAAAATATTCTGAATATTAGTTCCTGCAAGTGTCTGCATAATCAAATTAAAACAAATCGTAAAAATATATAATCCAATACAAAAATCTCCTTTTGAAATTTTAATACTATTATTCATCCTATACTCACCTTATTTCTTTATTCTATAATTTTTTAATAACGTTTAACCATTGTTCCGTAATTTTATCGGGTGAAAAGTCTTTTCCACGATTTGTTATACGTTCTTTATAATCCTCCCTAAGTTTCTGATTATTTAGCATTTCAATAATTGCATTTGCCATACACTCTTCGCTAAATTTCAACGGATCCATAGATGAATATTTTTTACCATCCATAGGAGGAACTAATACACCATACTGTGCATAATCAATATCTGATACAAAAGAATCAAAATCTTCTTCAGGACTAAGTAATTCCTTTGGACCATATGGACAATCCGCAGAAACAACAGGAAGTTGACATGCCATACATTCAATTAAAATATTTCCCAATCCTTCAAAAACAGATGGAAATGCAAATACACTGGCCCGATTTAAATATGGATAAGGATTAGCCTTAAAACCATATATGAATACATTATTCTCCAGATTCAAATCTCTAATTAGATTTTTAAGATAATCTTCTTCCTCTCCTTGACCTAAAATCACAAGCTTCGCATCAGAAATTTCGTCAACAACCTTCTTAAAAGCTCTAATTAAATGCCACTGTCCCTTTTGGATGTTTAATCTTCCAGCAGTTATAACAATTTTTTCTTTATTCTTCTCAAAAAAATTCTTTTCTTCTATCGAAAAAACATCTTCTCTACATTTTTTTTGAATAATCTCTGTATAACATGGATTATAAATAGGTGTAATAATATCTTCTGATATATCAAAGAATTCTACTAAATCCTTTTTAACCATCTGTGATAAAGATACTATTGCATCTGCCTTACTAAAAACCCACTTATTCTTCCAAAGAATAAACTTTGTCGGATTAGATGACGACCTTTTATTTCTAACTGAAATAATTATCTTCTCATTTCCCTTTGACAAAACATTTGCAAGATCTGGTTCTGCCATAAAACTAATACAATGAGTAGGTTTAAAATCTTTTTTTATCTTTTTAACTTTTTTATAAGCATTATAGTGCCATAAAACTTTAAATTTGCCTTTATTCTCTGGTAAATTTAAATCAATCGTCTTTGCTGTTGTCCCATACGTATTATTTTGACCACTTAGCACTACAAACAATACTTCTGCAAATTTTGAAAGACAGCCTGCAAGATTGGTGGCAACTCGTTCAGCACCACCACCTGTCAAATTTTTAGATATAATCATTATCCTATTCTTCATAATTAATTTCCTCTTTTTAATCTTCTATACAGTTCAATTATCATCGTTTTTCTTGCTATTTTTTTTATATTATATAAAACTTTATATTTTCTTCCCCAACCAATATACTTAATTAAAATATCTTCAAATTCTTTTTTCTCATAATCCTTCCAAAATTCTTCATATTGTTTAGGCATTTCAGTAGGCCTTTGGAAATTATCTTGATACTTAATAAATTCTCGGCTTTTCGTTTCAATAAGAAAATCATGATTTTCTCGGCATTTTTCCCCAATTCTAAGTATCAATATCCTTGCCACTTCAGAATTACAAAGAATCAACGATACTCCATCTTTATAATTTCTGATAGTTGTATCAATATATTCAATTCCCCAATAATCACCCAATGTAATATCTCCATTTCTTTCTTCAGAAGCAAATGGGCATTGAAAACATCCTTTTTCAATACTATATGCACTTAAATGAAGCTTAGAAAATACCGATGTTTCTGGAGTATTAATTAATTTTTTATGAGAATCAAATTCTGCATAACCCGGATAAGCCTTCCATCCCTCTGGTTTATATCTAAAACAGAATCTCATTAGTTTAGCTTTATTATTTTTTTCCAACCATGCAATATAATCTTTCCAAACCTGATTTTTTGCCGTTCCATGACAAAGCAAATCAATGGTAAATAATTTTGAATCAAGTTGTTTCTTTTGTATATATTTTTTTATTCCATATATTTGACATGGTGTTCCTGAAACTAGAACCCATTTTCCTGCTCTTAAATCTTTCTCTATATCTCCTATACACTGTGAAAAATCACTTCTTACATATTTTGCACCTTGAAATATATGGCATTGTTCAGCACCATAAACTCCAAGGTGTCTTACTGACATATCTTCTAACATCGAAGCACCATAAAAAGCAACATTTCCTTTTCCGTGTAGCATTTCAAATTCTTGGCAAATGCGGATAAATGCTCCACCGGAAGAGCTTTTCATTATTTCACTTTTGATGTTTCTATAAGCAAATACCTTCATCATATTTCCTAATTACCTTTCTTATATACTGCTGAGAAATAATCCTTTTCCCATCAAGTATTTCATCTACTGATTTCCAGTCAATCTTTTTTTGAAAAACACAATTAATATCATTTTCATTGTATACCATTCGACTATCAATATTTAGGATTTTTTGAAGATTAATAATCCTGCTCATCTGTGCTTTTCCGACTTTAGGAAATGTAAAAAATGGAACATGATATAATATACTAAACACACTACTATGAAATGAATCAGTAAAAACATATGATGCATTTTTAATAACACTAATAAATTCATCTGGCCCAGCATCCCAATATTTAAAATCACCAAATTTAAAATCGTACCATACCGCATATTCCGGTTCCATAAATGGCATCGTTATTATTTTTAAATTTACTTTTTTTGCAAATTTCTCAATCATACAACGTTGCTCTTTCGTACCTCTTAACATATATACAAAAATATACGGCTCTTTAAATTTAGATTCCGGGCACAATTTATCCCATACACTTTTTTCTACCATTAGCGTGGGATCCAAAACTGTTCTGCATTGATTCGTCCCGATAATATTATTTATTAACTCTGTTCCTGTTTCTTCCCGACAAGAAACTCCATGAAAACGTCTCAAATTTTTTCTTATAACTTTCGCTTCTTCTTCACTTACTCCATCTACTCCAATACTCGGAGCATAAGAAAAGCGTAACTTTATATCATCTGAAAATCCAAGCCAATACATACTATTTATATCTGTTAAAGTAGGATTCCATACCTGATCACTTCCACATACAAATCCTTCATATTTTTTATTTGCTTGAGCTATTGTATCTTCGGAATATTGATTTGAAGAAATTCTTAATTTTTCATCTGTAAATTTTTGAATATTAAAACTTCGATTACGCAATTTTTTCATTCCAAACTTCCAAAAAATTCGTTGTATAGTTTTTTTTATCCCTATTGTTTTTATTTTATCAATCAAATTATCAAACGAAGCAATTTTTTTTCCATATTGATTTATAATCTCATACGAGATACCAGGAATACTATTTAATTCTTCTTGCAATGCGTATGCCTGTAAAATTGATCCATAATTATTTCTCCACCATGTAAGTCCAGCTAATTTCATTTTTTAATCCCCACATTTTATTCATTTTCAATATATATGCTACGCAATTGCTTCGCTCCCTGTTTAATATCAAATCCTACTTGTACTATCTTTTTCTGGGCATTAATTGAACTATTAATTCTATCATTATCTCTTATCATTTGAATAATATTTTGTGCCCACTCTTTTGCAGAATCATTTAATGATTTAAATCTAACATTATCCATAAACACACAATCCTTAGTAATTGTATCTGACAATATACATGGTAATCCATTTATTTGCCACTCTATCGCTACTAACGGCAATCCCTCAAATAACGATGGTAATAACATACCATCCATCATTTGCAAATAATCAGTTACTCTGTCTGTTGTACCTGTAAATGTGATATGTTCATTTAAATCTCTAGCCTGATATTCAATTTTTTTCTTAAGAGGACCATCACCAATCAAGAAAAAGTGAGCTTGAGGTTCTATTTTCAATATTTCATGTAATATCATCAATAAAAATTTATGATTTTTTTGTTCAAAAAAGCCTCCAACATGTCCTATAACTAATTCTTTATGTATATTATATTGAGTTCTCAATTTGTTTCTAATTTGTTCATTATAGACGTATTTTTCTACATTTCTTCCATTTTGCAATACTGTAAATTTTCGATTTTTAAATAACCATTTTCCTGCATTCACTCCACATGCTAAGGCATCTGTATAACAACAATTAAAAACTGGTCGTAACAATTTGTCGGCTTTAACTTGATTGCATCTAGTATTATGCGAATGTGCAATTCTTTTTTTACATCCTCCTATCCAGCCTGCAACCATCTCAATAGCTAAAGTTGCACTATTACCATGTGCATGAATAACTTCAATTTCATTTTTTTTAATAAATGAAATTAGTCTTAAAAAGTATTTCAATGTGTCTTCTCTTCTTGATGGTAAATGTACAATATGACATCCTAGTTTCTCTAATTTTTCTATAATTGTCGGCTCAGCTTTTATAGTTGCCACAATATAAATATCCAAATCTTGTAAATCCATTGCCTCAAGATATGATACAATAACATTTGTAATCCCATCATAAATTAAACCAACAGTACTAGTAATAACTATTTTCTTCATTCATTTAACCTCAAATTAACTCTTTTACTAATTTCTCTAATTCCACATTAAACTTAGCATTATTACTACTCATCCCATGTCCCATTTTCGCAACAACTTGATCGTAATTTATTATAACATCTCCCAGCGTTTCAATATCCTCTACAGGTATAATCGTTCCCATCCTCTGGGATACATTTCGAGCAAACTCTACTTGATGGTCATTTACATGCTCGTTAAATTGATGCTGTCTAGGTACAACAATAGGTGTTTTCCCAATTTGAAGTGGCATAATAAAACTTGCTGGTCCACCATGAGTAATTACAATTCTTGCATCTTTCACATTCTTAATCATCTGCTGATAGGGAATTAATTTGCTCCATTGGCAATACTTCGGTTCATATGTACTAAATCCTGTCTGGATAATCACATCCTCTTGTATTACTCCATCTTTTTTTAATTCATCTATCTTTTGAACTAACCGATTAAATGGCTGCTCATGTGTTCCTACTGTTACAAAAATCATTTCTCTTTTTCTCCTATTTAGAATATACTACCTAGATTAATCGCCTTAGGATAAACCTTCTTTTGTTCTTCCCATTGAACTATGAATTTATCTACAATGGGATATACCATCTTTCCTGTCATAGTTGGCTTATCAATACGATCAAATACCTCAATATAAATAAGCTTAGCTCCCATTATTTTTCCAAGATAAAAAAATGGAACTGCCACTGCTGCACCACAAGAAATAATTAAATCCGGCTTTTCTTTCCGTAATACGTTCCAAGCAATTTTTGTATTTTTAATAAGGGCTTTGAGACTTCGATTAGTTGGGTAATAACAAGAATACATTTTTTCTCTTTCTAAAAGACTTTTAGCATCTTCTTTATCAAAAGTGACCCAAAAATGCTCTTTATCTTTCCAGAAAGGTTTCAACATATATAGGTGCGTCAAATGCCCACCAGATGAGCCAACCAAACAAACTTTTATTTCTTTATTTTTTTTCATCTGACTCTCTCCTATTTCTTAATCTCTCTGGAAAATATCTCTCGTATAAACCTTATCATTCACATCATCCAAGCACTCATCATATCTATTCGCAATAATTGCCTGAGACATTTCCTTAAATTTTTCTAAATCATTTACAACTACGGAACCAAAGAATGTTTCTCCATTCTTTAATGTTGGTTCATAAATAACAACTGTTGCACCTTTTGCTTTAATACGCTTCATAACTCCCTGAATACTACTCTGACGGAAGTTATCAGAATTACTCTTCATTGTTAAGCGGTATACACCGATCGTTACTGGTTTTTCCTGTGATTCGCTCCATTCGTTATCCTCACCATAACCATAATAACCAGCTAAACGAAGAACTCTGTCTGCAATGAAGTCTTTTCTTGTTCTGTTGCTTTCAACGATTGCTTCAATTAAGTTTTCCGGTACGTCTGCATAGTTGGCAAGTAACTGTTTTGTATCTTTTGGTAAGCAATATCCACCATAACCAAAGGATGGATTGTTATAATGACTTCCGATACGTGGATCAAGACATACACCGTTGATAATCTGCTGTGTATTTAATCCCTTACTTTCTGCATAAGTATCTAACTCATTAAAATAAGCAACACGAAGTGCCAGATAAGTATTGGCAAATAACTTAACTGCCTCCGCTTCTGTAAATCCCATAAATAAAGTATCAATATTTTCTTTAATGGCACCTTCCTGTAATAATGCTGCAAATTCATGTGCCGCATTTACCAACTTTTCATCGTTTAAATCTGTACCTACAATGATACGGGAAGGATATAAGTTATCATATAAAGCTTTGCTTTCTCTTAAGAACTCTGGACTGAATATAATATTTTTACTTCCTGTTTTTTCTCTGATTGACTGTGTATAGCCAACTGGAATTGTAGATTTAATAACCATGATTGCTTCTGGATTGTATTCTATAACAAGTTTAATAACTGCTTCTACAGCAGATGTATCAAAGTGCTGTGTTGCAGAATCATAATTTGTTGGTGCTGCAATTACTACAAAGTCTGCATTACTATATGCTTCTTTTGCATCAAGTGTCGCTGTAAGATTTAGATTTTTCTCTGCTAAGTATTTTTCGATATAGTCATCTTGAATTGGTGACTTTCTGTTATTAATTAAATCAACTTTTTCTTTTACAATATCTACAGCCATTACCTTATGATGCTGTGATAATAATGTTGCAATTGACAAACCAACATATCCCGTTCCAGCAACTGCAATCGTATAATTTTTTGTCATTTTTATTCCTCCATCTTTTGCAAGCATTCTATTTTCCATGCAATCTTTATATTTATAACTTATCTACATCTAGACTTTCGCAACCTATTCTCTATAAAATAAGCTGCTTATAGGATTTACATTGATCCATCTTTCTTAAACACAACTAATACTGTTTTAAACAGAATCTTTATATCTAGCCCAATGTTCCAGTTTGTGATGTACTCTTTATCAAGACGAACTACTTCTTCAAAATCGGTAATATCACTTCGTCCGCTTACCTGCCATATGCCAGTGATTCCAGGCTTAATTGCCAATCTTGCACGATAGCGAAGCTCATACAGATTCGTTTCTGAAATAAGGGGCTGGCGAGTACCTATAATCGACATATCGCCTCGTAATACATTAAAAAATTGCGGAAATTCATCTAAACTTGTTCGTCTGATAAAATCATCGATTTCTGTCTTATGTGTCCCATCTGGAAGTATCTTATTTCCGATAACACGAGGATCAAAGTCCAGTTTAAACATCTTTCCATCTCCAAGTTTGTTATCTTTCATAAGCTCTGCCTTACGTTCTTCGGCATCCATATACATACTGCGGAACTTGTACATTTTAAATTTCTTTCCATTCTTTCCTACTCGTTCCTGAGCAAAGAAAATTGGTCCCGGTGATGCAATATAAATTGCCGGTCCGACAAAAATACAAATGATTCCGGTAGAAATACACCCAACTAATCCACCCGCAATATCCATTAAGCGTTTTAACATTAACTGTCTGGTTGATGCATAATTGATACTTGTCGTAAAGACTGTGTAATCACCAACCTTTTCCACAAACTGTTTTTTCCCTGGCACACTTGTAATCTTTGCAAGATTAAGATTAATGGTTACTCCTGTCTCTGATAACTGCTCAATTAACTCTGCCGGATACGGAAGAACTTCTGAAACAACAATCAGAACTTCGTCAATCCATTCCTGACATACATACATACATTGCTGCCAACCCTTTACAGTTTATTGTAGGCACTGTTTTCAGGTTTATTCCTTTGTAGTTTTTAATCTTCGCACTGTCAAATTCCTTACCGCTAACATGATGTCCGCCACGGTTGTAGCATGTTACTTTGTGACCTTTGTTAACCATTCTTGTACAAAGTTCTTCCACCACAATTTCCACACCACCTTCTCTTGAAGGTATTCTCTTATGACCTAACATTGCGATTCTTAATTTATCTTTATTCTTCTTATGCACTTTTTATCCCCTTGCATATTTTGCCAAATATTACACCGATCCCTTCTGTCCCAGCACTACCAGCACTGTTTTCAGAATTATTTTTATATCAAGTCCTATATTCCAGTTCTTAATATAATCGCTGTCCATTTTTACTATTTCTTCAAAATCAGTAAAATCACTTCTGCCGCTTACCTGCCACATTCCTGTAAGTCCCGGTTTTGCTGCCAGACGGCTCTTGTGATGCAATTCGTACTGATTGTATTCATCCATTGTTGGTGGTCTTGTTCCCACAAGACTCATATCGCCTTTTAAGATGCTCCAGAAGTTAGGGAATTCATCTATAGACAGATGTCTAAGATAATATCCAAGTCCCTTTCTTGTTCCGTCAGGACCGCTTCCTATAATTCTAGGGTCTGCGTCCATCTTAAACATAAGACCTTCCATCTTGTTCTTTTCCATAAGTTCCTTCTTGCGTTCTCCCGCATCTACATACATTGAACGGAACTTGTATATTGTAAAAGTTCTACCGTTACGACCAACTCTCTTCTGTCCGAAGAATACAGGTCCCTTAGGATCTGCTATCTTAATAGCTGGTGCTACAAATATAAAAAGTATGCCTGTAACTAAACATCCAACAACACCTGCACAGATATCCATGGCTCTCTTTAATGCCATCTCTGTTATTGTTACAGTATTGGCACTTGTTCTTATAATCTTAGTATCGTTAATGTGTCCGAACTCCTGAGTTCCACCATTAAACTTAATATTTAATTTAATATCTACGGTAATTCCTATATTAACTAAAGTTTCCACTATCTGAGCAAACTTATCTGATGGATAGTTTAAATTAAGTAAAACTTCATCTACAACATTTTTGCAAACATAGTCATACATATCTGTTACTTCTGAAACTACCGGTATTCCCTGGCACTCTTTAATTCCTTCCTCATTTGTGTTTAATGCTATTCCTACTATTTCAAAACTCTTGTCCGGTCCATCGTTTACTTCACTAATTACTTTCTCCATATTTTCCGGTGTAGTAATTATCAAAAGTTTAGTTTGCTTCTTCTCTCGGTAATCTCTTTTTCTTAAAAATGTTTTTAAGCAAATATGTACAAAATACATTGCAAAAATGTCCATTACCCAGAATGCAAAAATCATTAATCTTGAGTATGTTGCTCCTGTATGAGTAAAGAACATAAATACCATTACACATAGCATTAATTCTGTATTATGAACAAGTACTCTTTTAAATTCCTGAAAATATCCTCTTCTTAGGATGTCTGAATATGTATTCGAAAAAAAACTTACGCAGAAATGCAGTGCCATTATTGCAAAAAGAAGTGTTCTGTACTCCTTTAGCGCATATACATTACGTACTCCATTACGTAGAAAATATGCAATCAATAACGTTAAATTAATGCACAACAAATCAGCCAGTATAAAGTCTAAATGCTTAACCCAGCTGTTCTTCTTCACGTACATGCAGTGAATCTCCCCTCTTATTTTTTACATAGCGTCTTTTGTATACTATTGTCTTCCCTTTGTTGTCTATTTATAAGCTTTACATATTTATAAAGAACCTGATGTATATTCTTGTATTTATTACTTTTATCATATGCTTTGTGCATATTTATACATCGTTTATAAAAATCACTTATATCCACCCATAGCTTATAGCAACGTTGCTTAGCTCTTTTTCCTTTCCATAATACTCTATTTTTCGTCCTTTTTCAATACGAGATATTGTCATTTTAGTAATAATTCAGCATTTTTAGTCAGTTTGTTTTCTTTTTTAATAAAAACGTTTTCACGCTTATCATTTTTTACATATTTGTAAACTTTTATGACTTAAATGTAAATTCAAACCCTTTGCCATTGCTTTTATCGGGCATTGGACTTACACTCTTAATATCGACTACAATATTTCAGATGATTGGTCTTCAGTATTAAGATGACTGTTTTTTATATTGAATGATCAGTCTACAATATTCAAGATAATTGGTGAGGTGACATGTTTATGAATTGGAGAGATAGATTTTCAAAATTTATGTATGGAAGATATGGTGCAGATCAGTTTTCTAAGTTTTTGCTTGGGCTTACAATTGCGTTGTGTATTATTTCGCTTTTTGTTCCAAGAAGACTTGGTTCCCTTTTTAGTACTTTGATTTTGCTTCTTATTTTTTATACTTATTTTAGAATGTTTTCACGTAATATTTATAAGCGTGCTGCTGAAAACGAGAAGTATATGCGTATTCTCGGTAGCTGGCGCAACAAGGTTGCCAATGAGAAGAACCTTGCCGGTCAGCGCAAGTATTATCATTTCTACAAGTGTCCGGGATGTGGCCAGAGGATTCGTATTCCTAAAGGACACGGTAAGATTCAGATTCGTTGCCCTAAGTGCAACGCCACTTTTATAAGAAGAAGTTAGTTTTTTATGTTTGGATATGTTGTTATTAATAAACCGGAATTAAAATTTAAGGAGTTTGATGTTTACAAGAGTTTTTATTGTGGTTTGTGTTATTCTTTAAGGTCCCGCTATGGTTTTGTCGGGCAGTTTACACTTTCTTATGATATGACTTTTCTTGTAATGCTTCTTACTTCTTTGTACGAACCGAAGGTTGCTCATTCTGAGCACAAATGTATTCGTCATCCCCTTAAGGCACAGCCTATGTCTTCCAGTATTTACTCAGATTACGTGGCTGATATGAATATTTTATTATCTTATTATAAGGCTATGGACGACTGGAATGATGACCGCAGTGTTTTGAAGCTTGCTTTTGCCAAGCTTTTGAATACTAAGCACCCTGCCGATTCTTTTGATTACGCCGCAAAGGCGGATTCTATTTCGTCTCTTCTCACCGAATTAGGTACCCGCGAAAAAGAGAATGAGACGAACATTGACGTTATGGCAGGGCTTTTCGGTCGCATTATGTCTGTCCTTTTTGTTCCAAAAGACGACCAGTGGGCTGCTTCTCTTAGCCGCATTGGTTTTTTTCTTGGCAAATTTATTTATATTCTTGATGCCTATGATGATTTGGAGGAGGATATTAAGAAGAATCATTACAATCCTTTCAAATCTATTTGCAATGAACAGGGGTTTGATGGTAGAATAAAGGGCATGCTACAGATGATGATGGCTGAATGCTCTAAGGAGTTCGAGTATCTTCCTATTTTGGAGAATGCTGAGGTTCTTAGAAATATCCTTTACGCCGGGGTTTGGACGGTCTACTATAAGACGTTGAAGGCGAGAAGGGAACAGAAGAAAGAAAATGACTAAAGGAATGTGAGCCGGGTGTAGGTGCACCTTGATGTTACGACACTGGCGAGCCTGGGTGCGAACAACTTATGGGGTTCGATTCAGCGAGCCGAAGGTGCGAACAACTTGTGGGGTTCGATTTAGCGAGCTGAAGGTTCGAACAACTTGTGGAGTTCGATTCAGCGAGCCGAAGGTGGTTGTGAAGCTGGTAGGTGTTGGTTTACATAACTTTGGTTTTTAGGAGTTTGATATGAGTGATCCATATAAGGTTCTTGGCATTTCACGAGATGCCACAGATGATGAAGTAAAACAGGCATATAGAAAATTAAGTCGCAAGTATCATCCCGATGCTAATATTAACAATCCTAATAAGGATAAGGCGGAGGAGATGTTTAAGTTAGTTGGTCAGGCTTACAATCAGATTATGGATGAGCGTAAGAATGGCTATTCAGGTGGCTATGGTGGTTCTTATGGTGGCTACGGTTCCGGCAGTTATGGTTCCGGTGGCTATGGTAATGGTGGTTCTGCCTACGGTGGTTCAGGTAACGGCAATCCTTTTGATGATTTGTTTGGTGGTTTTGGAGGCTTCGGCGGTTTTAACAGTGGGCAGGGACAGTCCAGCCAGTATTACGGTCAGGATGCTTCCTATTACACTGCTGCTTCTAACTACATTAACAATAGGCGTTTTCAGGAAGCTTTAAATGTCCTGAGCAATATTCAGGACCGTACCGCTCAGTGGTATTTCTTAAGTTCTTTGGCAAACAACGGTCTAGGTAACAATGTCATGGCTCTTGATTTTGCAAAAACTGCTCTTGAAATGGAGCCTAACAATCAGACATACCAGCGACTTGTCCAGACACTTGAAAGTGGTGGTCAGTGGTACAACACCCGCCAGTATTCATATGGTGGCGATTCCGGTGCAATGTGTTGCGCTGATCCTTGCACAACATTATGTTTGCTTAACATGTGTTGTTGCTAGTATTATTGCTAGTATTGTTGCTAGTATTGTTGCTAGTATTATTCGATTTTAATATTATTGTGTTTTATTTCCCCCTGCTGGGAAGCTTCTACGGTGTCCTGTCTGCCACAGGACACCGTGGTTGGTCCGGCGGGGGTGTTTTGCGTAGTGGGGAGGGAGTGATGTTAGGTGTTTAATGTTGGATGTTATGGCTTAAAGTGGATGAACGGCATAGTGTTGTAGATTATGTCGTGGGGAAGATGAGAAGCTTGTTGTGCCGTGGGGCGGATGAGATGTAAGGCGTTAGAGGCTTTAGTGTGGGGGAGCGGAGAAGCTTGTTGTGTCGTGGGGCGGATGAGATATAAGGCGTTAGAGGCTGTAGTGTGGGGGAGTGGAGAAGCTTTCTTATGTGACCGTTGCCGATCGCGTACCTCAATATTTGAGGTTTTCGCAATATTGGGGTACGTTTTTCATTTTTGTTTTCATTATATGTTGCATTTGCAACTATTTTATTTCTTCCGTACCCCGATATTTCATTTTGTCTAATTTTCGGGGTACGTTTCTTATTTCTACATATAATATGCGTCTTAATTTTTATAGCTTTTTATGGCTTTGTACCCCAAATTTTCACAATTTTAAAATGTCGGGGTACGCTCGCCCTAATTTTAACTTGTTTCATACAACATATAGTTTGTATCCGTTAAAAATGTACCCCGACATTTCATTTTTCTTGTTTTTTGGGGTACACATACTCAAACTACCGCTGTTTT